>ERZ842401.6590-NODE-6590-length-12345-cov-7.265256_pt1 | contig 12345 bp, 7 predicted proteins | sample MGYA00521270_ERZ842401 | MGnify/ENA primary metagenome ERZ842401 (study PRJEB31892, sample SAMEA3878208) | bioreactor metagenome | biome: Moose rumen | place: Sweden | collected 2011-10 | study: EMG produced TPA metagenomics assembly of the PRJEB12797 data set... | reverse complement strand
CACTCCTCCTGAGTTGCGCCCGTCGGTACCACTGGATGGTGGCCGTTTCGCCACTTCCGACCTGAACGACCTCTATCGTCGTGTCATCATACGTAACAACCGCTTGAAGCGTCTGATGGAGATTCATGCTCCCGAAGTTATTCTGCGCAACGAGAAGCGTATGTTGCAGGAGGCTGTCGACTCGCTGTTCGACAACAGCCGCAAGTCGAGTGCCGTGAAGAGCGAGAGCAACCGTCCGTTGAAGTCACTCTCTGACTCGTTGAAAGGTAAGCAGGGACGTTTCCGTCAGAACCTGCTGGGTAAGCGTGTCGACTACTCAGCCCGTTCGGTTATTGTCGTAGGTCCTGAGCTGAAAATGGGCGAGTGTGGTCTGCCTAAGTTGATGGCTGCCGAGCTCTACAAGCCGTTTATCATCCGCAAACTCATCGAGCGTGGCATCGTGAAGACTGTCAAGAGCGCTAAGAAGATTGTGGACCGTCGCGAGCCCGTCATCTGGGACATCCTGGAGAATGTGATGAAGGGTCACCCTGTGCTCCTGAACCGTGCACCAACACTGCACCGTTTGGGTATCCAGGCCTTCCAACCCAAGCTCATTGAGGGTAAGGCTATCCAGCTGCACCCACTGGCTTGTACGGCATTCAACGCCGACTTCGATGGTGACCAGATGGCTGTGCACCTCCCCCTGTCTAACGAGGCTATTCTGGAGGCACAGATTCTGATGCTGCAGAGTCATAATATCCTGAATCCTGCCAATGGTGCTCCTATCACCGTTCCTTCACAGGATATGGTGCTCGGACTCTATTATATCTCTAAGATTCGTCCAGGTGCCAAGGGTGAGGGCTTGACTTTCTATGGCCCTGAAGAGGCTATTATCGCTCACAACGAGGGTAAGTGTGACCTGCACGCCCAGGTGAAGGTGGTGGTCGACGATATTGTCGATGGCAAGCCTCAGAAGCGTATGGTAGAAACCTCTGTAGGTCGTGTCATTGTGAATGGCATCATTCCTAAGGAGGTAGGTTATGTCAACAAGATTATCTCTAAGAAGTCGTTGCGTGACATCATTGCTGACGTGATTAAGAATGTAGGTTTTGCTGAGGCCTGTGAGTTCTTGGATGGTATCAAGAACCTTGGTTACCGCATGGCCTACGAGGCTGGTCTGTCGTTCAACCTCGACGATATCATCATCCCAGAGTCAAAGAAAGACCTGGTAGAGAAAGGTAACGAGGAAGTTCGCCAGATTACCGAGAACTACAACATGGGCTTCATTACTGATAATGAGCGTTATAATCAGGTTATCGATACCTGGACACATATCAACAACGACCTTGGCAATGTGCTCATGAAGGAGATGACCGAGGCTGACCAGGGATTCAATGCTGTATTCATGATGCTTGACTCTGGTGCCCGTGGTAGTAAGGACCAGATTCGCCAGCTCTCTGGTATGCGTGGTCTGATGGCCAAGCCCCAGAAGGCCGGTGCCGAGGGTGCCCAGATTATTGAGAACCCCATTCTGTCGAACTTCAAGGAGGGTATGTCCGTGCTGGAGTACTTCATCTCTACCCACGGTGCCCGTAAGGGTCTTGCTGATACGGCCATGAAGACCGCTGACGCCGGTTATCTGACTCGTCGTCTGGTTGACGTCAGCCACGACGTGATTATCAATGAGGAAGACTGTGGCACATTGCGCGGACTGGTCTGCACCGCCCTGAAGAATGGCGATGAGACTATCTCTACGCTCTATGAGCGCATCTTGGGCCGTGTGTCAGTACACGATATCATCCATCCTTCTACTGGCGAGTTGATTGTAGCTGCCGGTGAGGAGATTACAGAGCCTATCGCACAGGTCATTGAAGATTCGCCTATCGAGAGCGTTGAGATTCGTTCGGTGCTCACCTGTGAGTCGAAGCATGGTGTCTGCATGAAGTGTTACGGACGTAACCTTGCAACCCGTCGTATGGTACAGAAGGGTGAGGCTGTCGGTGTGATTGCCGCCCAGGCTATTGGTGAGCCGGGTACTCAGCTGACGCTCCGTACGTTCCACGCCGGTGGTGTGGCTGCCAATGCTGCAGCTAATGCCTCTATCGTAGCCAAGAACGACTCGAAGATTGAACTCGAGGAGGTACGTACCGTACCGTTCGACGAGGATGGTCGTGAGTGCGAGATGGTGGTCAGCCGTCTGGGTGAACTCCGTTTCGTTGATGTGAATACGAAGATTGTGCTGTCGACAGTCAATGTTCCTTACGGTTCTTCACTCTATTATAAGAATGGCGATACCGTTAAGAAGGGCGACAAGGTTGCTCAGTGGGATCCGTTCAATGCCGTCATCGTTACCGAATATGCAGGTACCCTGAAGTTCCACGATGTCATCGAAGGTGTTACTTATCGTGCAGAGACTGACGAGACCACAGGTCTGACTGAGAAGATTGTCACCGAGTCTCGCGACAAGCTGAAGGTTCCTACCTGTGATGTGATTGGTGCTAATGGTGAAGTGATTGGTACCTATAACTTCCCTGTAGGTGGTCACGTCGTTGTTGAGGACGGCCAGACTGTCAAGACTGGTGAGACCCTCGTCAAGATTCCACGTGCTGCTGCCAAGGGTGGTGATATCACTGGTGGTCTGCCTCGTGTCACCGAGCTCTTCGAGGCCCGTAACCCATCGAACCCTGCTATCGTATCTGAGATTGATGGTGAGGTGACTATGGGTAAGGTAAAGCGTGGTAACCGCGAGATTATCGTAACCTCGAAGACGGGTGAACAGCGTAAGTATCTCGTATCGCTGTCTAAGCAGATTCTGGTACAGGAGCACGATGCTGTTCGTGCCGGTACCCCGCTGTCTGACGGTGTGATTACGCCTGCCGACATCCTGGCTATCAAGGGTCCCACGGCTGTGCAGGAGTACATCGTCAATGAGGTACAGGACGTCTATCGTCTGCAAGGTGTGAAAATCAATGACAAGCACTTCGAGATTATCGTCCGCCAGATGATGCGTAAGGTTCAGATTAACGATCCGGGTGACACTTCGTTCCTTGAGTCAGATATCATCGACAAACTCGACTTTGCCGAGGAGAATGACCGTATCTGGGGTAAGAAGGTGGTTGTTGATGCCGGTGACTCTGAGAATATGCAGAAGGGTCAGATTGTTACAGCCCGCAAGTTGCGCGATGAAAATTCAATGCTGAAGCGTCGTGATATGAAACTTGTCCAGGTGCGTGATGCTGTTCCTGCTACGTCAACCCAGATTTTGCAGGGTATCACCCGTGCAGCTCTGCAGACCAAGTCGTTTATGTCTGCTGCATCGTTCCAGGAGACTACGAAGGTGCTCAATGAGGCCGCTATCCGTGGTAAGGAAGACCGCTTGGAAGGCATGAAGGAGAATGTGATTGCTGGTCACCTGATTCCTGCCGGTACAGGTCTGCGTGAGTTCGAGAAGATTATTGTAGGCTCCAAGGAAGAGTATGAGCGCATGCAAGCTAACAAGAAGAATGTGCTCGACTTTGCTGAGGAGGCTGTTCTTGAAGAGAAGTAAGTTACACATTAACTGATAAAAAGGCACCGTCGCATGCTCTTGTGGCGGTGCTTTTTTCAACCAAAGATGAAGAAACTGTATATTGAGACTTATGGCTGTCAGATGAATGTGGCCGACTCCGAGGTGGTCGCCTCTGTCATGCAGATGGCAGGCTATGAGGCTACGGAGACCATTGATGATGCTGATGCGGTATTCCTGAATACCTGTTCTGTGCGTGATAATGCAGAGCAGAAAATTTATCATCGTCTTGACGCCTTGGATGCCATGCGTCGCAAGCGTCCGATGATAATTGGCGTGTTAGGCTGTATGGCAGAGCGCGTCAAGGATGATTTGTTGGAGCATCATCATTGTGATTTGGTGGCTGGTCCTGATGCTTATCTCTCGCTACCCGATTTGATAGCCCAAGCTGAGACAGGCCATAAGGCCATCAATATTGAATTGTCAACCAGCGAGACCTATAGGGATGTCGTACCTCAACGCCTGCATGGCGCCAAGATTGGTGGCTTTGTCAGCATCATGCGTGGCTGTAACAATTTCTGCCATTATTGTATTGTTCCTTACACTCGGGGACGCGAGCGTAGCCGTGATGTGGAAAGCATCCTCCGCGAGGTACGTGACTTGCGTGACAGAGGATTTAAAGAGGTCACCCTGTTGGGGCAGAATGTCAACAGCTATCGTTTTGAAGAGATAGGTTTCCCTGAGCTGTTGCGTCGTGTTGCCGAGGAGGTTCCAACCCTGCGTGTGCGTTTTACGACTTCACATCCTAAGGATATGAGCGATGAGACCCTGCATGTTATTGCAGAGGTACCTAATGTATGCAAACATATCCATTTGCCTGTTCAAAGTGGTTCTGACCGTATACTGAAACTCATGAATCGTAAGTATACCCGTGAGTGGTATCTGGATCGCGTGGCAGCCATACGCCGGATTATCCCTGACTGTGGGCTTTCTACTGACATCTTCGTGGGTTATCATTCGGAAACGGAAGAAGACCATCAGTTATCCCTCTCGCTGATGCGTGAGGTGGGCTATGACTCTGCTTTTATGTTCAAGTATTCGGAACGTCCAGGCACCTATGCTTCCAAGCATCTGCCTGACGATGTGCCGGAAGAGGAGAAGATTCGTCGTTTGAATGAACTGATTGCCCTGCAAACGGAGCAGTCAGCATTGGCTAACAAACGTGATGAGGGCCGCGAGTTCGATGTTTTGTTGGAAGGCTTCTCTAAGCGTAGCCGTGAACAACTGATGGGACGTACCGAGCAAAACAAGGCTGTTGTGGTCGACAAGGGTACCCATCATATTGGTGAAACGGTTCGTGTCCGTATCACAGGTTCTACCAGCGCTACTTTGCTGGGAGAAATCATTTAGTATGGAGTTTGAATTGACCTATTCGAAATAGAACGTTAGGACAAACATCTTGGATTGCGCGCTGTTGACACTACCAGCATAGGCTCGGAGGTTGGCATCGCGCAATTCATTAATATGGTTTTTGTCCAGTACGTCCCCCAGTCCGAAGCAGAACTTCAGTTCAGGTATCAGTTTGAAGAACGGCAGGTAGAAGTCGCAACCCAAGCCAATCTCGAGCATGGTGTTGTAGCGCTTCAGGAGGATGGGGTCTTGGTCGCTTCCCGACAGATTAATCATCGGGTTGATGCCAGCCATGATGTATGGACGGTGGTTGTTCCAGCGAGGAGCTGCAAACTTGATGTCAAGTGGCAGCGAGACGTAGGTGTTCTTCATGTCCTGTGTCTCTTGGATATGACGTCCCTGAGCATCCAGCTGTTTCATGTTCACAAACGTCAGGTGCTTACCGCCAAAATGCATCGTCGGAGTGAAACGCAGCGAGAAGTTGCTGCTCAGTCGCAATTCGGCAAGCACGCCTACAGAGAATCCCGGATTCCACTTGTCAGCTTCGCAAAGCACATACTGTTCGCTTTCCACCCCATCGGGGTCAACCATCATGTGAGGACCTACGTTTTCGAACTCGATATCCTGAAGATGAGTACCGATGAGGATTCCGAAATGGAGCGTACGCAGGTCGATATAGGGCTTGTTCTGCACGCGGCGGTCGCTCTGTGCAGATGCGGAAAGGCATAAGAAGCCCATCAGCAATATGTAAAAATAGCGTCTCATTTGTACCTTATATAACGTACAAATGTCGTCATTTATTATTTCGATTACGTATAAATTATGAAAAAAGTCTCACTAAAATTAGGTAGATATCAAAATAAGTTTGTATCTTTGCATCACAATTTATTGGTATTTATTAATCATTTAAACGAGAAAAAGATTATGGCATACGTAATTGGTGACGACTGCATCGCATGCGGTACATGTATCGATGAGTGCCCCGCTGGAGCAATCTCTGAGGGCGACAAGTATTCAATCAACCCCGACGCTTGCACAGAGTGCGGCACATGCGCTGACGTTTGTCCGTCAGAGGCAATCAGCCTTCCTTAAGGAATAAGCTGAATTATGTGGTTAAAAACGAATGGGCTTCTGTTGAGGGAGCCCATTTTATGTTTAGAGCTTTGAATTGACCCCATAGCAGTATAAAAGTAAGTTGATAGTTTGGTCAGCTCACTTTTTCTTTGTACCTTTGGCACCAAAAAGATACATGAAACGGTTAGGACTCATATCCCCCTTGGCTACCACGCTATACAATCTGCTGATAGCATACGTGGTCTATTTCTTGGCACGTATCATTTATTTTTTTGAGAACTACAGTTATTTCTCACAAGACCTGTCTTTCTCACATGTCATGGAACTGTTGGAGGGCGGATTGGTTTTTGACACCAGTGCGATTCTCGTTACCAATAGTCTGTACATCGTGTTGATGCTGTTCCCTCTCCACATCAAGGAGACGCTTGCTTACCAGAAGTTCTGCCGGCTGGTTTTCATGGTTGTTAATGGTTTGGCTTTAGCTGTAAATCTGTGTGATGCAGTCTATTTCCGTTTCACGATGCGTCGTACAAGCACCACTGTCTTTAGTGAATTTTCTCATGAAAACAATCTGGGTGGTGTGTTTCTGACAGAGACGCTGCGCCACATCTACCTGGTAGTCCTCTTCATCGTGATGATGTGGGGGATGTATCGTGCATATCGTATGACCAAACTGAAGCGCGACGATATGGTCTGGTGGAAGTATAGTACTGCCACATTGTTGTCGTTGGTTGCTATGGCTCCCTTTGTTGTAGCGGGAATACGTGGCGGCTTTACTACAGCGGTGCGTCCAATCACTATCTCGAATGCCAACCAGTATGCGGAGCGTCCTATAGAAGCCGCATTGGTACTGAATACGCCCTTTTCACTATATCGTACCATAGGAAAAGCCGTCTTTACGGTGCCAGCCTACTATGCTACAGAGGAGCAAATGGCGGCTGTCTATACGCCTGTTCATGTGCCAACAGACTCTCTTCCTATGGTGAAGAAAAATGTGGTTGTCCTTATTGTGGAGAGCTTTGGACGGGAGTATATCGGGGCACTGAACAAAACGTTGGAGAATGGACGCTACCGGGGCTACACCCCCTGTGTCGATTCGCTGATAGCCCAAAGTATAACCTTCAGTCATAGCTACTGTAACGGGCGAAAGTCAATTGACGGGATGCCTTCCATTCTCAGCAGTATTCCGATGTTTGTCGAACCTTTCTTCCTTACTCCCGCCTCTATGAATCATGTGAGTGGCATTGCCTCGCTCCTGGCTGCTGAGGGCTATCAGACGGCTTTCTTCCATGGGGCGCAGCGTGGCTCTATGGGATTCCAGGCCTTTTCGCGTGCTACCGGATTCCGCGACTATTATGGACGGGAGGATTATGAGGCAGACAGCCGTTTCGGTGGAGGAGACGACTTCGACGGAATGTGGGCTATCTGGGACGAACCTTTCCTGCAGTATTATGCCACTAAGATGTCGGAGATGAAGGAGCCTTTCATGACTGCCGTCTTTACCGCCAGCAGTCATCATCCCTATGTCATTCCTGAGAAGTATAAGGATGTTTATCCCGAGGAAGGCATTATCATTCATAAGTGCATCCGCTATACCGATATGGCTATTGGTCGCTTCTTCCAGCAGGCAAGTCGTCAGCCTTGGTTCAAGAATACGATTTTCGTGCTTACCAGCGATCATACCAACCTCTCTGACCATTTGGAGTATCAGACCGACCTTGGAGGTTTTTGCTCACCCATCATTATTTATGAGCCAGGAGTAACCGACCTTCAGCCTGAAGTACAGCAGAAGATAGCCCAGCAGATTGATATCCTGCCCACAATGATGGGTCGCCTACACTATCCGAAACCCTACTTTGCCTTTGGCATTGATGTGCTAAATACGCCAGCGGAAGATACTTGGGCCGTCAATTATCTGAACGGTATCTATCAATATGTTAAGCACAATCACGTGTTGCAGTTTGATGGACAGAAGACCACAGGCTGCTATGCCCTCAGCGACTCGCTGATGCAACACAACCTCCTGCAGGAATCGTCAGCGGCAGCAAATTCTTCACTCTTCACTTTTCGCTCTTCACTTGGTGAGATGGAGCAAGAGTTGAAAGCCATTATCCAACAATATATGAGTCGTATGGTTAACGACCGTTTACATCCCTAACTATTCCCTGATTAATATGCTGAAACAGTTTTTCTCCGTCATGTCGCGCTACCTCAAGCCATATCGTCGATATTTGGCATGGTCGGTAGTACTCAACTTCCTGTCGCAATGGATGAACGTGTTCTCTTTTGCCGTTCTCATCCCTATCTTGAATATTCTGTTCAAGATTGACACCGCAGTTTATCATTATAAGCCTTGGTCGTGGGATTCTTTGGACAAGGACCTCGTTGTCAACAACGCCTACGCCTGGGTGCAGGAACTGATAGCTCAGGACGGAGCCTTTCTGACATTGGTATATATGGGATTGGCGCTTATTATCATGACGGGACTTAAGACGCTGGGTTATTTTGCTTCTTCTGCCATTATGATACCATTGCGTACGGGAGTAGTGCGCGATATCCGTATTGAGGTTTACGAAAAAGTACTCCGCTTGCCGTTGAGCTTCTTCTCAGAGGAGCGCAAGGGTGACATCATTGCCCGTATGTCTGCTGATGTAGGTGCCGTTGAAAACTCCATCACAAGCAGTATCGACATGCTAATCCGCCAGCCTATTGCCATCATCGTGTGTTTTACTACCATGCTGACTGTCAGTTGGCAGTTGACGCTTTTCGTTATTATTGTGGCACCTTTGGCAGGATGGGTGATGGGTACTGTGAGCCGAAAACTGAAAAGCCAGTCAGCCTCTGTTCAGGGGAAATGGGGCGACATGTTGGCCCAGCTCGACGAGACGTTGGGCGGTCTGCGCATCATCAAGGCCTTTATCGCTGAGCAGAAGATGCTGCAGCGCTTTATCCGTATCAATGATGAATACAGGAGTGATGCCAATGCGATGGCCATACGTCAGAGTGCTGCTCACCCCATGTCTGAATTTCTGGGAACCATTATTATCGTCGTCGTGCTATGGTTTGGTGGCTACCTGATACTCCATGAGTCCAACCTGATTGATGCACCGACTTTTATTTTCTTTATGGTCATCCTCTATAGTGTTATCAATCCGTTGAAAGACCTCTCGAAAGCCACCTACCAGATACCCGTAGGCTTGGCATCCATGGACCGTATCGACTTCATCCTCAAGGCTGAGAATCCTATTAAGGAACCACAGAACCCGCAACCCCTGCCCACTTTTGAACAACAGATAGAGTTGCGTGATGTGTCGTTCAGCTATAACGACAGCCATCAGGTGTTGAAACATATCAATCTGTGTGTGCCCAAGGGCAAGACCATTGCTCTTGTCGGGCAGTCGGGGTCGGGTAAGTCAACATTGGTTGACCTGGTGCCGCGTTACCACGACGTAAAGAGTGGAGAAGTGCTCATCGACGGCCATAATATCAAGGATATAAGAATCTCAGAACTTCGTGCCCTGATAGGCAACGTCAATCAGGAGGCCATCCTTTTCAACGACACCTTCTATAACAATATTACTTTTGGTGTTGAGAATGCCACTATGGAGCAGGTTATCGAGGCCGCCAAGATAGCCAATGCCCACGACTTCATCATGGAGTCGGAGCATGGCTACGATACCATGATAGGCGATCGGGGCGGGCGACTCTCGGGTGGTCAGCGTCAGCGTGTCAGCATCGCCCGTGCCATTCTGAAGAATCCACCTATACTAATACTCGACGAGGCTACTTCTGCCCTCGATACTGAATCGGAGCGACTGGTGCAGGAGGCGTTAGAACGACTCATGAAGTCTCGCACCACCATTGCCATTGCCCACCGTCTGTCTACAATCAAGAATGCTGATGAGATTTATGTCCTTTATGAAGGAGAGATTGTAGAGCGAGGCCAACACGAAGAGCTGATAGCCAAGAACGGCTACTACAAACGCCTTTATGACATGCAACAGTTATAAGATAAAGTCGGAAGGAAATGGTCAAATTGTATGATTTGCAAAAAATAACGATGGCTCATGCTGATGCCTACAAAGACGCAGTAAATCGTGTTATTGAGTCTGGCTGGTTTCTGCAAGGCGATGAGAATCAACAGTTTGAGAACGACTATGCCAAGTATATCGGGACAGACCATTGTGTTGCCGTAGCCAACGGCTTGGATGCCCTTTACTTGCTGATGCGTGGCTATAAGGAGTTAGGTATCATGCACGACGGCGACGAAGTCATTGTTCCCGCCAACACCTATATTGCCACAATGATTGCAATTACCCGTAACAATCTGGTGCCTGTGTTGGTGGAACCCACCTGGGAACATCTGGAGATTGATATCAATAAAGTCGAGGACGCCATTACGCCAAGAACAAAAGGTGTCATTATAGTACATCTGTATGGTCGTGTAGCTTACGATGATTCGCTTCGAGCAATATGCCAGAAGCACGGGCTTAAACTCATGGAAGATTGTGCCCAGAGTCATGGATGTGCCTGGAAGGGTATTAAAACGGGAGCACTTGGCGATGCTGCAGCACATAGTTTCTATCCGGGCAAGAATCTTGGCGCCTTTGGTGATGCAGGTGCTGTAACAACTGACGACGCAGCTCTGGCAGAAGTCATTCGTGCTTTAGCCAACTATGGCAGTCAGAAGAAATATGTGTTTAAGTATGTCGGGATAAACAGTCGAATGTCTGAAATTGATGCTGCTGTGCTTGATGTGAAGCTGAGATATTTGGACGAAGACAATCATCGTCGTCAGGCGTTGGCTGACTACTATTATGCTCATATCACCAATCCGTTGATACATCTTCCTCAACGTATAGCTGATGAGAATAACGTATACCACCAATTCCCCATTTTCTGTGAGCGGAGAGATGAGTTACAAGCATTCTTGGCAGCGCATGATATACAGACTTTGATACATTATCCTATTCCCCCTCATCAGCAGGAATGCTATAAGGACTGGAACGCCCGTTCCTATCCCATCACAGAGCGAATACACGCACAAGAGCTGTCTATCCCGATGAACCAGGCTCTTTCTGCAGATGAGGCCCAGGAAGTAGTAAGATGGCTCAATGCCTTTACGTAACCTTCAGCAAAAAAGCACGCTCGATGACAGGTGCCATATCGTAGTACTTATATTCTGCTAATCTTCCACCAAAGATAACATTCTTTAGGCTGTCTGCTTTTTGGCGATACTTCTCGTAAAGCTGTTGGTTGTACTCATCGTTTACGGGATAATAGGGCTCCATTCCTGCCTGCCACTCAGTAGAGTATTCACGTGAAATGACCGTATGGGGATTAGTGTCTATATCAGCCCCAAAGGTCTCGAAATGTTTGTGCTCGATGATACGCGTATAGGGGATGTTCTGCTCTGTATAGTTGACGACGGCATTGCCTTGATAATTTGATACAGGTAGAGTCTCTGTCTCAAAGCGGATGGTGCGCCATTGTAATTGTCCATAGCAGTAGTCGAAGAAGCGGTCTATCTCACCAGAATAAACAATGTTATTAGCTTGAGCGTTCCAATAGGTGCGGTCGCATAGATAGTCAACACCCAGTTGTACGTCAGCGCCTTCAAGTAGACGTTCGGTGAGACGGTTATAGCCTCCGATGGGAATTCCTTGGAAGCGGTCGTTGAAATAATTGTTGTCAAAGACCATTCGGACAGGTAGGCGACGTATGATAAATGCTGGCAGTTCCGTACAAGGGCGTCCCCATTGTTTCTCGGTATAGCCCTTGATTAATTTCTCGTAGATGTCACGACCAATAAGCACCAAGGCCTGTTCCTCTAAGTTGCGTGGCTCGTTGATGCCTTGCTCCTTAAACTGTTGCATCACCTCTTTTCGCTGCTCTTCTAATTTAGCGACGGCTTCAGAAGGAGTGCGTACACCCCACATCTGATAGAAGGTGTTCATGTTGAAGGGGAGGTTGTAAAATTTCCCCTGATAGCATGCCAACGGGCTATTGGTATAGCGGTTGAAGGGAACGAGTGAGTTGACAAACTGCCACACCTCTTCATTGTTGGTGTGAAAAATGTGGGCGCCATAGCTGTGAACATTGATGCCTTCAATGTTTTCACAGTAGATGTTGCCACCCGTATGCTGTCGACGGTCGATGACCAGACAACGCTTTCCTGCCTGACGGGCACGCCAAGCAAAAGTTGCTCCAAAGAGTCCTGCTCCTACTATCAGATAGTCGTACGTCATAGTTTGTGATTATCTTTCTTGCAAAGGTAATATATTTTTTTCATTCATCAGCTGTTTTATGCAAATTCTTCGTACGTTTTGTCAATCCAATGGTCTTTAAATACGTATTTTTCTGCAATTCCCCAAATA
>ERZ842401.6587-NODE-6587-length-12347-cov-19.837537_pt1 | contig 12347 bp, 12 predicted proteins | sample MGYA00521270_ERZ842401 | MGnify/ENA primary metagenome ERZ842401 (study PRJEB31892, sample SAMEA3878208) | bioreactor metagenome | biome: Moose rumen | place: Sweden | collected 2011-10 | study: EMG produced TPA metagenomics assembly of the PRJEB12797 data set... | reverse complement strand
CAAACCCAAGACCTTCAGAACCGGAATCTGACGCTCTATTCAGCTAAGCTACGGGGCCATTTGCCTGCAAAGATTTCTAAATCGAATGCAATAAAGCTTGCTTTAATTGCTGAGATGCAGCTAATCTTCTGCAAAGATACGATTAAATTGGCACAATACAAAAGAAAAATGGGATTTTCTTTTGTATTGTCGAGTGCAAGTGCCTTTGAATACTTATAAAGTCTTATATTAGTGGCATCCCAGCTTGCTTACACTCTTTCCGCATGTCGTCTGGCCAGATACTGGCTTGTATCTCTCCAATATGCCCTTTGTGGAGTAAAACCATACAAAGACGGCTCTGCCCGATGCCGCCGCCAATGCTCAGAGGCAGCTTGTCGTCAAGCAGTTGACGATGGAAATAGAGTTCCTTACGCTCTTCTTTGTTCTCAATGGCAAGCTGTCGGAGTAATGACTCCTTGTCAACGCGGATTCCCATTGATGACAGTTCGAACGAGCGTTGTAATACCGGATACCATATGAGGATGTCGCCATTGAGTCCTGCCATGCCGTTCTCTGCGACAGTAGACCAGTCGTCGTAGTCAGGGGCGCGTCCGTCGTGCTTCTCTCCGTTGCTGAGGACACCACCGATACCAATGATAAAGACAGCCCCGTATGCCTTACAGATGGCGTCTTCTCTTTCTTTTGGTGTCAAATCGGGATACATCTTAAGAAGTTCCTCGCTGTGTATAAAATGAATCTTCTCAGGCAGGAACGGTTTTATCTGTGGATATGTCTCACATGTCAGGTATTCCGTTCGACGTATGGCAGAGTATATGCGCTCAACAATATCCTTTAGACTTTTTAGTGTACGTTGCTCCTTTGTGATTACAGCCTCCCAGTCCCATTGGTCAACATATAGTGAATGGAGGTTGTCAAGTTCCTCGTCAGCCCTAATGGCGTTCATGTCGGTATATATGCCATAGCCAGGCTCTATCTTGTATTCTGCCAATGTCAGCCGTTTCCACTTGGCAAGTGAGTGGACGACCTCTGCCTGTGAGTCGTTCAAGTCCTTTATAGGGAAAGTGACAGGGCGCTCCACACCGTTAAGGTCATCGTTGATTCCCAGTCCTTTTAATACGAAGAGAGGGGCTGTGACACGTCTCAGACGTAATTCTGTGGAAAGGTTCTGTTGAAAAAACTCTTTTATGAGTTTTATTCCTTGCTCTGTCTGGCGCATGTCAAGCAGTGCTTGATAGTCTTTTGGCTTAATCAGGTTACTCATGATTTTATAGCTTTCTTTATATTTTGGCTGCAAAGATTATGCAAATCGAATGCAATAAAGCTTGCTTTAATTGCTGAGGTGCAGCTAATTTTCTGCAAAGGTACATATTATTTATTAAAATGCAAGAATTGGTTGCGATTATTTTGCAAAATGACACCAAAAAGGTGTCATTTGCTTGCTTTTGTTTATTAAAAATGGTGAGGCTACATTAAAAAGTTATTTTGTAAGCACCGTTTCCGTTATGCCATTGCAAGCCCGAGTTTCTCTATTAACTTCATTACTGTCGGGTTTTCGCTTTTCATCTTCTCAAAGAGCTCACCTCTTGTAAGCTTTGGCTTGATTTCGGTCTTTTCTGCCAAACGTATAGAGACTTGTATGTTTGCGTTGTGAAGATTCTGTGCCAGGGTGATTCGTATGCGGTTCTTGATGGCATTCATCTCGTCAAGAAGGATATTACTCTCAACAACCAGCTCTATGTTAGGGTAATCTGTTATTGTAGGCGTGAGGTTGTTCATTCTCGTCGCAATGCTAAGGTAGTCTTTATTGGCCATCATACGCTTACACATAGCGCGCCATTGCAATATAAGCTCTTCTGAGGTGAATTGGGTGACTTCCTCCTTGTTGTCAATCTCTGGCTCTTTGTAATATGTTGGTTTAGCTTGTTCTGCTTGGATAAGGTTGCTAAATGACATACCGATGGTTCCCAGCGAGACTTTCCTTTTTACTTGTTGTACAGGATTCTCCTTACTCCCGTCCGTGGCGGGAGTATGATGAAACATTGTCAAAGAGTCAGCCGCCACAGACGGCTGGCTTTTGCTCGTGTCTTTTGCAGGCGTGGTTTCCTCGCCCATATGCTTTACGACCTGCTTGGTATGAGGCATGGGACGTCCAGCCCCGGCCACCTGTGCTGCCGGTTGAGGCTGAACCTTGAGTACTATTTTCTTAAACAGGGATTTCAAACGCTTAGGGCTACGCCCCGCGGCAGGCGAGTCTTCCGGTTGTGTGATTTGCGCGATTTCTATCAGTGTCAGTTCTACCAATAGTCGTTTGTTACTTGATTGTCTGTAGTTGATGTCACATCTGTTCATAATCTGAAGTGCCTTATATAAAAAAGGTGTAGGACACTTCTGCGCCTGTGCCTGATAGCGTTCTTTTTGCTGTTGGCTTACTTCAAGCAAAGGGATGGTTTGTGGATCTTTTGCCATTAATACGTTTCTTACGTGAGCAGCCAGTCCGTTGATTAGCAAACCACCATCAAATCCATGGTTTATGATATTGTTTAGTAAGACCATGACATCTGAGACCTTGTTTTCCAAGGCAAGGTCAATCAGGTTGAAATAATTCTGGGAGTCTAAAACGTTAAGGTCTTCTATTACCTTCTGGTAGGTTACATTGCCTTGGCTGAAGCTTGCAGTCTGGTCAAATATGGACAATGCGTCACGCATGCCACCGTCGGCTTTCTCTGCGATTACGGCAAGTGCCTCTTCCTCGTACTGATATCCCTCTCGTTCTGCGACCATCTTCAGATGACTGATGATGTTAGGTACGCTCATCCTTTCAAAGTCATATATCTGACAGCGTGAGAGGATGGTTGGAAGAATCTTGTGCTTTTCGGTTGTGGCTAAAATGAAAACCACATACGATGGCGGCTCCTCCAAAGTCTTGAGGAATGCGTTAAATGCCGCTGTAGACAACATGTGGACCTCGTCGATGATAAACACTTTGTACTTGCCTACCTGAGGTGGTATGCGTGTCTGGTCAATCAACGCCTTCATGTTCTCCACAGAGTTGTTGCTGGCGGCGTCAAGCTCGAAGATGTTATAGGAGCGTTGTTCGTTGAAAGCCTTGCAACTCTCACACTCGTTGCATGCCTCTCCTTCTCCTGTAGGGTGCTCGCAGTTAATTGCCTTTGCGAAGATACGCGCACAAGTGGTCTTGCCAACACCCCTTGGACCGCAGAAGAGATACGCATGTGCCAGTTTTCCGCTCGTCACTGCATTCTTCAACGTGGTAGTGAGGGCTTGTTGCCCCACCACGGAGTCAAATGTCATCGGACGGTATTTACGTGCTGATACAATGTATTCCATAATGATGGTTTGTCTATAATGCTTTGCAAAATTAATGAAAATATTTAAGAAACATGATAGAATTCGATTTTTTTGCACTATCTTTGCACTATCTTTATATAAGATTTATTAAGAAATTGTAGTTTATGAGCAAGATAGCTGGACGTCTTTGGAGTTTTCTAAGCCATTTTAAGTATGTGATTGTCATTGTGTGTGGTGTCGCCATCGTAGGGTTTCTCGATGAAGACAGCTTTATGAAGCGCTTTCAGTATGAGTATCAGATAGAGGAACTGAAAGCAGAGATAGAGAAGTACACACAAAGATACGAGGCTGATTCCCGTCGGCTTAAAGAGCTCAACCGTAATCCTAAGTCTATCTCAAAGATTGCACGTGAGCGTTATTACATGAAGACAGATGACGAGGATATCTATGTGTTGAGCGACGATAAGAATAACTATTATGGTGGACAAAAGGATGAGGCAGCTCACTAAGTTACAGAATATCTTATTTCTTACAGGTGGATTACTGATGGTCGTGGGAGCAGGATGTTATGCGTTCCTTCTGATACAACCTGTAGCTGCCATAGTATTCCTCGTAGGAGCATTGTTGTTTGCCGGGATTCAGATACAGCAACGCTACGACGGGAATAGTGTTGTCATCAGACGTCTTCGTAATATTATGACAATGGCGGACTTCTGTTTTGTCTTAGCCGCCCTCCTTATGGTGGAAGAGCAGTTTGGCGTTATCCGTGGATTGTTTGCGGGACATGGTGATGCGTATGTCACGTTTGTCAGCCTGACTTATGGCAAATGGGTCGTTATCTTGTTGATTGCCGCTATCCTGGAAATATATACGATGCATCGTATTTCCAATGAGCTGGATAAAGAATAAAGTAAATGCAATGCTGAAAAAACTATAAAAGAATAGGCTTTTCTTTTAAATAGCATAAATTTATTTTCCCACTTCAATAATCCGTTGTATTTTTGTCTTGGTGAACAAGTAAAACGATTTATGAATAGAGTTTTATACATATTGTTGTCTGTCGTGGCATTCGCCTCATGTGCGAACTCTTATAATATCCAGGGCTCGTCGAATGTCTCTACTCTTGACGGGCAAAAACTATATCTTAAAGTTGTAAACGAAGACAACGTGAAAGATATAGACTCTTGTGACGTGGTGCATGGACAGTTCCTTTTTAACGGAACAATTGACTCTATACGCATGGCGAACATCTATATGGATGAGCAAAGCATCCTTCCTGTGGTGTTAGAGAGCGGAGATATCACAATTAAGATCAATGACACCCAGCAGAGTATCGGTGGAACACCATTGAACGATAAGCTATATGCCTTCCTGAAATCGTTCGGGCAGTTACAGAATGAGGCTATGGAGCTTGTGCATAAGCATGATCAGGCTATCATGAATGGTCAAGACATGGATCAGGTTGTGCGCCAGCTGGCGGAGCAGGATGCGAATATTAACAAGCAACTTGATGAGCTTGTCACATCATTTGTAAAGGAGAATTTTGACAACGTGCTCGGTCCTGGTGTGTTTATGATGGTGACTGCCGACTATCCTTATCCGGTGCTGACTCCATGGATAGAAGATATAATGAGTAAGGCAACGAGCAATTTCAAAAACGACCCATACGTAAGGGAATATATGGCTGCCGCACAACGCAACCAGGATATCATGAATGGTATGGCGGAGCCGTCAACAACGGCACCGGCGGCACCTGGAACGGTCGAAGGGTCTGCTGCTCCGCCGCCTACACCAGCAGAGCTGGCGTCCGATAGCCTTAGATGACAAGGGTTGGTTGAATGTCTGAAACAATAATCCAAATAATACATGAGCAAGTTGATTTATGGTGGGGCACTTGTCAATGAGGAACGTGTGTTCCAAGGCTCCATTGCCATCAACAACGGAAAAATTACCGAGATAATAGAAGGAACTCAAATCCCCCGTGGTAGCTACGATGAGACGATAGATGCCACGGGGTGTTTTGTCATTCCGGGAGTAATCGACACACATGTCCATTTCCGTGAGCCGGGGCTGACGGAGAAGGCTGACATTAAAAGCGAGAGCCGTGCTGCGGCATACGGTGGTGTGACTTCTTATTTAGAGATGCCCAATACGGTTCCGCAAACCACATCTTTAGAGGCGTTAAACGATAAGTTTACTCGTGCTAAAGGTGACAGTTACGTCAACTATAGCTTCTTTTTCGGGGCTACAAATGACAATGCCGACTTGTTCTCAGAGCTTGACAAACACCAGGTTCCAGGTGTGAAGCTTTTTATGGGGTCGTCAACAGGTAATATGTTGGTTGACCGCTATGGCTCTCTTCTGAAAGTTTTCGAGAAAGCGGCTCAGGAAGGATTTCTCGTCATGGCGCATTGTGAGGATAGTGATGCCATAAACAGGAATATGGAGCAGATGAGGAAAACGTATGGCGATTTTGATCCGCCAGTAATGCTCCATCCTATGATAAGGAGTGAGGAGGCGTGCTTCGAGTCCTCTGCCTTGGCAGCGCAGCTCGCGCGTACATATAATACTCGCTTACATATAGCTCACCTGTCTACAGCCAAGGAGCTCGATCTGTTGGGTGGAAACGTGACTGGTGAGGCGTGTGTGGCTCATCTGTATTTTACGCATGAGGACTATATCACCAAAGGAGCACTGATAAAATGTAATCCCGCTATTAAGAAACCTGAGGACAGGCAGGCATTGAGACAGGCTTTGTCCGATGGACGTATCACAACCATTGCCACAGACCACGCTCCACATTTATTGTCGCAGAAACAAGGAGGCTGTGTCAAAGCGGCATCAGGTATGCCTATGGTTCAGTTCTCGCTTGTTACCATGCTTGAGTTGGTTGACGACGGAATACTTTCATTAGAGCGCCTCGTAACGCTGATGGCTCATAATCCGGCTTCTTTATTCGGTATTCGCCAAAGAGGATTCTTGAGAAGAGGCTATCAGGCTGATGTCGCCATTGTGCGTCCGCATTCTCCATGGACGCTCACCGATGACATCATACAAAGCAAATGTGGGTGGAGTCCGATGGCTGGACATGAATTCCAGTGGCGTGTTGAGCATACTTTCTGCAATGGTAGACACCTTCTCAACAAAGGGGTGTTCGATGATTCGGTACGTGGTGAGGCTTTGGCTTTCTAAAACATTGTCAATATGCTTAAGTTCTTTTCATATAGCATAGCCGAGGTGGAGCCGTATATCAACTGGCTCTACTTCTTCCACTCCTGGCAGATGAATGGAAAGCCGGAGCAGGACAGGGAGAACCTGAGACGTGAGGTTTCGGCACTGTTGAGTGAGATGGCTGTCAACGGAAAGACTCATGCGGTGTTCGGACTCTTTGACGCAAATAGTGACGGTGATGATTTGTTGGTGGGCGATTGCCGCCTGCCGATGCTCAGGCAACAGGTGCCTTCGGCTGAAGGGCACCCCTGTTTGTGCCTTGCCGACTTTGTCCGTCCGTTGTCTTCTGGCATAAAAGATAAGGTAGGTGTCTTTGCAACAACAGTGGATAATGACTTGGAGCAGAGATGGAAGGATGATGTCTATTATGGGTTGCTTGCTCAGACGCTATGCGACAGGCTGGCTGAGGCTACCGCGGAGAAGCTGCACGAAGAAGTCCGCCGCCATGAATGGGGATATGCTCCCGATGAAAATCTCAGCATAAGCGAGTTGTTCCATTGCGACTATCAGGGCATACGACCAGCCATAGGCTATCCGTCGTTGCCTGACACGAGTGTCAATTTCATCCTTTCTGATATCTTACAGATGGAACGGATAGGTATTAAGCTTACTGAGAGCGCCATGATGATACCTCATGCCAGTGTGTCAGGCTTTATGTTCTCTCATCCGCAAGCCCGTTACTTTAACCTTGGCGAGATAGGTGAGGATCAGCTTTGTGACTATGCTCGCCGGCGTGGACTACATGTTGACGCTATCAGGCGTTTCCTTAGTCCCTTTTGTGAAAAGGATTTGTAGAATGATATGATTGCAAGAAACATAATATTGTTTATTCTCTTGATAGTACTGCCGGATCTGTATATAGACTATAGATTCTTTAGGAAAGGCAGGCACTTACATCTATGGCAACGACTTCTGTGGTGGATGCCAGCCGCAATGTTATTGGCTTATACTTGCTATCTGGCTAATATGCCGCATTTCATTCCTGAAAAGTCATGGCTGTTGGATGCGTGGCTTTTCCTTTTGGGTGTTATCGTTATTCCGAAGTTTCTCTTTGCCTTGTGCTCCGTATTGGGATTGGCGCATAACCGTTATCATAATGCCAATACACGCCTGGGTGAGTATTTTGGTGTTGCCATTGCCGTGATAGTGGTCATCAGCTTTATCTATGGTATGACAGTTGGCTTCAGTAAACTGGAAGTAAGGGAGGTGGAGATGAGATGTGCCGACCTCCCGTCAGCGTTTGACGGCTATCGCATAGTACAGTTCTCCGATGCTCATGTAGGGACTTACTCTGGCTGTCGTAAGGATATTCTCCGCCATGCCGTAGACATGATAAACGCTCAAAAGGCTGACGCGGTGGTCTTTACTGGTGACTTGCAGAACATAAAACCATCGGAGCTTTATGAGCAGTCTGACCTCCTTGGCAGCCTGAAGGCTAAGGACGGAGTATTCTCTGTTCTTGGCAACCATGACTATAGTGAGTATGTGGACTTACCGTTAAAAGAGAAAATTGCCAATGAGAGAAGTACCGTGGCTTTGGAGCGCAGCTTTGGCTGGCAGCTCTTGTTGAACGAGCATAAGGTTGTCAGACGTGGAGCAGACTCCTTAGTCATAGCAGGTGAGGAAAACGACGGTCTGCCACCGTTCCCTGCCAAGGGCGACCTCAACAAGACATTGGCGGGAGTGGGAGACGGGGCTTTTGTGGTGCTCTTGCAACATGACCCGTCGGCTTGGCGGCGTTCTATCCTTCCTGAGTCAAAGGCTCAGGTCACTCTAAGTGGACATACTCATGGAGGGCAGATAAGCCTGTTCGGATTTCGTCCCACAATGCAGAAGGGGTCTGAGGACTATGGCTTATACGAGAGCGACGGGCGTTATTTGTATGTTAGCAGCGGCTTGGGCGGTGTCGTACCTTTCCGCTTCTCCATGCCAGGTGAGATTGTTGTCATAACATTGAAAAAAGAATAATTTCTTTTTGTATTGTCTTCGATTTATATTATCTTTGTATAAGATAAATGGCATCTCAACAATAAAAAAGAAAATATTTCTTTTTGTATTGTCTTCGATTTATATTATCTTTGCAACGTATGAAATATATCTACAGAATATATCAGCTCTTTATAGCGGCACCATTAATATTAGTAGCATCTGTCATAACATCATTGACTACAGTGGTGGGGTGTCTGTTAGGCAACGGACATTTCTGGGGGTATTATCCAGGGAAGCTGTGGGCGAGATTTATTGTGTATGTGTTGTTACTGCCTGTAAAGGTGGAAGGCAGGGAGAACCTTGAGAAAGGTAAGTCTTACGTCTTTGTAAGCAACCATCAGGGGGCATTCGACATATTCCTCATCTATGGTTTCCTGGGACGTAACTTCAAATGGATGATGAAGCATCAGTTGCGTAAGGTACCGTTGGTAGGTGTCGCATGCGCTGCCGCAAAGCATATCTTTGTAGACAAACGAGGACCGAGAAAGATAAAGGAGACATACGACAAGGCGCGTGAGACGTTAAAAGACGGTATGTCGCTGGTGGTGTTCCCCGAGGGCAGCCGTACGTTTACCGGACACATGGGTAAGTTCCGCAGGGGAGCATTCATGCTTGCCGATGAGCTTCAACTGGAGGTTTGTCCGCTTACCATCAACGGCTCGTTTAATGTCAAACCTCGTATGAAGGATATGTACTGGGTGTTCTGGCATCCTCTGCGTCTTACCATACATAAGCCTATCTCGTTACGTGGTGATGTCGTCAACACATCATTGGAGAAAAACGACAAGGAGGAGGAGCTTACGGTCATGGACGAGGCTTATAAAATAATCATGGATGGACTGGTGCCTGAATATCAAGGATATGTAGAGAACCCTGACCAGTAATAAATGTGAACATTATAGTTGAAAAATCAATCATTATGAATAGTGACAGCATTGTAATTATACCTACCTACAATGAAAGGGAAAACATAGAGAAAATCATCCGAGCCGTCTTCGGGTTGGAGAAGTGCTTTCATATATTGGTCATTGATGATGGAAGTCCTGATGGGACGGCTGCCATTGTTCATAGTCTCATGAAGGATGAGTTTTCCGACCGCCTGTTTATCTTGGAGAGAAGTGGTAAGCAGGGATTGGGTACGGCATATATCACTGGTTTCAAATGGGCGTTAGAGCGCAACTATGACTATGTCTTTGAGATGGATGCAGACTTCAGTCATGACCCTAACGATCTGCCACGTCTCTATGCTGCCTGTCATGATGAGGGCTACGATCTTGCCATCGGCTCCCGTTATATCAGTGGGGTGAATGTGGTTAACTGGCCTATCGGTCGTGTACTGATGAGCTATTTCGCGTCTAAATATGTGCGGTTGATAACAGGTTTCAAGATTCATGACACCACGGCAGGCTTCAAATGCTACAAGCGTCGTGTGCTGGCAACAATTCCACTCGATGAGGTGCGTTTCAAGGGCTATGGCTTCCAGATTGAGATGAAATACACGGCTTATAAGATTGGCTTTAAGATAAAGGAGGTGCCGGTGATTTTCGTTAACCGTCGTGAGGGGGTGTCGAAGATGAGCGGTGGCATCTTCGGAGAGGCTTTCTTCGGTGTTATGCGCTTGCGCTGGGATGGTTGGTTCCGCAAGTACCCGAAAATAGTTTAGGTGTTTATAAGTTTAAGAGTTTTTTTATTCTTCATACTTCATTCTTCATTTATGTTTTATAGGAGGTTACAATGAGATATTTAAGGATACTGGCTATATGTCTTTTGGCAATAGCCGCAGTGGAAATGAAAGCACAGTTCGGTCCTCAAAAAGATATGGACGACAGATATGCGACGGAGCTTATTAAACCAGGTACTGTGGCACCTGACTTCAAAATGCGAACACCTGACGGTAAGAAGTTCCAGCTTTCCAAGTGGGCTAAAGGAAAAACGGTCGTTCTCGACTTCTGGGCTTCATGGTGTCCTGACTGTAGGAAAGACGCACCGGAGATAGTACGCCTTTATAATACATACCACCAGCAGGGTGTCGAGTTTCTTGGTATCTCAATGGATACCGACGTTGAGGCATGGAAGAATGCTATCAGTAAGTATGGCATAGAATACCCTCAGGTAAGTGAGTTGAAGAAGTTCAAGGAGACTGATATTGCCAAGGCATACGGTGTGAAATGGATTCCTTCGATGGTTGTCATCGATTCCGATGGCAAGGTGGCTCTCTCTACGGTACTGACATATAAACTGGATAAATATCTGAAAGAGAAGACGACAGGTGCCTACACTCCATCACAGAAAGGTGAGCGTGTCAGCATTGACGGACATCATGGCAAGCTGCAAGCGATTATCCAGAAGCCTGACATTAAGACAGGTCAGAAGTGTCCAATGGTAGTGTTCTGCCATGGCTTCGGAGGCAAGAAGGAGGGCCCGCTGTTTGAGCTTATCTGCGATACTCTTCAGGCACACGGCATCGCCAGCATCCGTTTCGATTTCAACGGTCACGGTGAGAGTGAGGGGGAGTTCAAGGACATGACTGTACCCAACGAGATCGAAGATGCAAGGAAAGTGGTGGAATACGTCCGTGACATGAGCTTTGTCAGCGACGTGGCTATCGTCGGTCATTCCCAGGGTGGGGTAGTGGCAGCGATGACAGCCGGAAAGATGAGTGAGGAGGAGGGGCAGCCTGCTTTCAAGGCTGTCGCTCTGATGGCTCCTGCCGCTGTCCTTCGCGAAGATGCCATTCGTGGCAACACTATGGGCAGGATGTACGATCCTTTTAATCCTGGTGAGTACGTTGAGCTTTACGGTGGTCTAAAACTCGGCGCTGAGTATATCCGTACGGCCTTCTCACTGCCTATCTATGAGACTGCAGCCCTATATCAGGGACCGGCACTTGTCATTCATGGCAATGCCGACAGGGTGGTACCGTACACTTATGGCGAGAGATTCCATAAGATATGGCCGGATAGTGAGTTTGTCATTCAGGAGTATTATGACCACAGCTTCACACAGAATGTATATCGTACCACCGACATCGTTGCCCGTTTCCTTATCAAACAATTGAAATGAAAAACAGATAACCATGAGAAACTCAAGAATAAAAGCATTTATCACAGGCATTGTTATCGTACTGCTACAGATAGTAGCGGTGAACATTGCCGTAGGGCAGACTGGGAATGATGTGCTTGACCTCAAAGACCCGATAACAGGCAAGTGGGGATATGCAAGCAAGGTCCAAAATCGTAAGAGCTCGTTGCGTGGCTTGAAGAAGATTGCTGTCAGTACATTGGGTAAGACTGGTTCTTCTGTTATGACTAAGAGTGATGCAAGGGAAATAGACTGGACTGTGCCTCCTCAGTATGATGCCGTGGCATCCAACTTCTCGGAAGACCTCGCTTGTGTAGAGATTGGTGGCCTCGTAGGTTTTATAGATATACGTAATCGTTTCATCATAGAGCCTCAATATGAGCCAATGAAAGACATGGAAGGTTTCAAATTCGGACTTGCTGTTGTGAAGATTGGCTCTAAGTATGGATACATAGATAAGGAAGGGCATGTCGTGATAGAGCCAGTATACGAATATGCGGAGAATTTCACGAAAGACATCTCACTATAGACCCCAACCATGTAATGGCACTCAATAACCTTGCAATAATAGATATTAACAACAAGGATTACAACAAGGGCTTGAAGAAACTGAAGCTGGCTCATAAACTTGCACCTGATAATGAACTGATAAGTGAGAATCTTCACGCGGCAAAGAAGAACAGAAATGAACGCCGATGGAATCGTATAACGACAGGACTTGAGATTGCAGCAGCTGT
>ERZ842401.6586-NODE-6586-length-12350-cov-4.453111_pt1 | contig 12350 bp, 11 predicted proteins | sample MGYA00521270_ERZ842401 | MGnify/ENA primary metagenome ERZ842401 (study PRJEB31892, sample SAMEA3878208) | bioreactor metagenome | biome: Moose rumen | place: Sweden | collected 2011-10 | study: EMG produced TPA metagenomics assembly of the PRJEB12797 data set... | reverse complement strand
TCTTTGGAAAGGGGTCTGGGGAATAACCTTTCTTCAGAAAGGTTTTCCCCGGTAAGTAACGCACAAACCTCCCCGAAGCACAAAAAAACCGCTGTCATGCTCGACAGCGGTTTTGTATTTGTTTTATTAAGCGTCAGCCTTTTCGGTCTCAACTGTCAGATCGTCGAAGTCATAGTCCTCCCAATCGTAGTCCTCATCGTCCCAGTCATAGTCGTCCCAGTCGTAATCCTCCCAGTCCTCGTCGTCCCAATCGTAGTCCTCATCGTCCCAGTCATAGTCGTCGTAGTCATAATCATCATCGAAGCCTGAGCTTGTGCTGGACTCGATAAGAGCGTAGAGCTCCTCGCCGAGAGCGCTCTTCACGTGCTCCTGGAAGCCCTCAACATCGCAGCCCTCCAGGTACTTGTTGAGCTCCTCTTCATCAAGAGCGTTGTATACCTGAGCATCACTGCCGGGGATAGTTACATCGGAAGCCTCGGTCTTTTTGCCCTCAACAGCAACTGTTACCATTTCGCTGCCGTTGTAGCCTACAATAAACTTAACGTCTGTCTTATCAGCGTTGGAGTCAGAGATTATCTCTACCCAGCCTGAAATATCCTGATCGCCCGAGTTCATCTTGGCGTCAATTCTCATTGAGCCTGTGAAAGCGTCGTCAACTGCCTTAACGTTGTCAACTGTGTATGTAGCCTCAGCGCTCACGTACTCGCCTGCATCGAGGTTCATAACATACTCGCCGTTGAGAGCATCGTCCTCCTCGGTGATAGAGCCCTTCATTGTGAATGAAGCCTCACCGCCGATGTCGATAGTAAGGTCGATAGCCTCAGCCTCGTCGGTGGAGATAGTTACGAAATCAAGCTCAAAATCAGCGTCCTCGATATTGGGCACCAGCTTGAAGCCAACGATATCGTCACCGTCATTATATGTGGTGAGCTCAATAGACTCGTCGCTTACTTCCTCGCCGATATCAGTGTTTACCTCTTCCAGCATCTCGTCGATAGCTTCCTCAAACGAGGGTGCGTCTACCTCCTCGCCTGCTGACTCAGCAGCCTGGTCGTAGAGCTTCTTGATGTTCTCGTCGGTCTTTACCTTCTCGAGAACAGCCTTTACCATGTTCTGGGCGTCCTTCTCGGTGATATCATAGCTCTCGGTGGTGTAGGAATACTCGATACCGTCGATATCGCCTTCCTTCTTGCCCTCTTCCTTTACCTCGGGGAAGTTGTCCTTAACTACCTGAGCGTAATCGTCAAGGCTGTCAACAAAAGCCTGAGCGTCAAAGTCTATAGTCTCGGCAGAGCTCATGATCTCGTCAAGATCTACGCCAGCCTCCTGCTCCAGATACTGCTGAGCTGTTGCCTTATCTGCCTTGAGATAAGCGCTTGAAAGCTCGGGGATCTGGAAGTAAGCTGTATCGTTATCGCCTCTCTGATAGAAAGCGTTTACAGATACAACGCTGTTATCGCCGTAGAAAAGTGTCACATCAGCCTCGGTGTTATCGCCCTTCTGCTTGGAAGAAGTGCTTACCTTGATATCATCAAAGCTCTGACCGCCTGTGAGCTCAGCAAGACCGTCGCCGAATGAAACTGTAACATCAGCGTCATAAGCGTAGTCCAGCTCGCCCTTGATTATCTTTTCAGCCTTATCAACGGTGTTGTTGATATTCTCAGCCACCTGATTGATCTTCTGCTCTCTCAGAGTGCCGTCCTTGCTTCCGCCGTCCTTATTTACCAGATAATATCCGATACCTGAGCCTGCGATAGAGAGACCCAGAACACCTGCCAGAACGGGTGTTAAAACTTTATTTTTTACCATAGTTGTTACCTCCCTGAATATTTCAGTCGTCAAATGGTTACACTACCTCTTTATATGATACTAATATAACACATTTTTCATATTCTGTCAATAGGTTAAATGTTACAATTTAAAAACATATCAAAGACATTTATTACTGCATAACTACCTGTTTTCAGCATTTTGCGACAGCTGTACAAAAACGGCAGAGCCTTGTATGAGGGCACTGCCGTTCGCAAAATGTTAACTATTTTTTAACTTTTCAAACTCAAAGCCCTTATCTCTGATATTGTCTATCATATTCCCCAGCACCGCAGCATTTGTGCTCGACACCGAGTGCAGCAGATAGACAGCGCCGGGGTGGGCGGCGTCCACCATTTTTTTTAGGGCAGCGTTGGGGTCGGGCTGGTTTTCGGTGTCCCAGTCGGCATAGGCAAAGCTCCACATCACCGTTTTATAGCCGCAGTCCTTTGTCACCGCAAGAGTTTTTTCAGAATACTCGCCCATAGGCGGTCTGAAAAGGTCCATCTCCACCCCGAAGTTCTGCTGCATATACTCATGCATATCAAGTATCTCCCTGCGGCAGTCCTCCTCGCTGAGGGTGGGCATGGAGTAGTGGTGTACCGAATGGTTTGCAACGATATGCCCCTCGTCTATCATGCGCTGCACCAGCTCAGGGTTTCTCTCGGCGTAGTCCTGCAAAATAAAGAACACCGCCTTGACTTTTTTCTCCTTTAAGGTATCGAGGATATCGGCGGTAAAGCCGTTCTCGTACCCCTGGTCAAAGGTGAGCAGTATCTTGTCTGTGTCCTCCCTGAGAGCGTAGGCGTCCAGCTGCTTATACATATTGTTGAAGCCTGTCGCCCCCAGGGGTCTGCCCTTTTCGTCAGTCTCTGTTCCCTGACCGTAGCCGCGGCACTCCCCCGACAGCTCGTTTCTCACATCAGCCGCCACAGGCTCGGCTGTTACGCTGGTGACTGTCCCCGACTTATCATCTCTTTCGCTGCCGTTTATTTCGATATCTCCCGTCATTCCGCATGATGTCAGCGCTGCTGCCGTCAGTAATGCTGACAGGGCAGCTTTCAGCTTATCCGTTTTTTTCATTGTTTTGCGCTCCTTTTTTTTTGAGGTAAAAAGTGAGAGGTCCTTTACTCTCTCAGCTTGCTCCCTCGATATTTTTACAGCTTTATTATCTGCACAAAGGGGCGCATTAATACAAAAAGCAGGACGGTAATTGCTGCCGTCCTGCTTATTAACAAATTTTGTCAAACAAGGTCAATCCTGCAAATAGTTTTTGACCATAGCCTGCAAGAGCTCGTCCCTGTCGATATGGCGGATAAGACTTCTCGCATTATTATAGGTGGTTATGTAGGTGGGGTCCTCAGAGAGGATATAGCCTACTATCTGATTTATAGGATTATAGCCCTTTTCCTTCAATGCGTCATAGATCACAGTCAGGGTCTTTTTGAGCTCTGACTCCTTATCGCGTGTTACGGAAAATTCCATTGTCTGTTCATTCATAATGTTCAACTCCCTGCTAAGAATATTTGCTGTGTCAGGTCTAAATCATCTCTATGTTTATATTATACTCTATTTTTCAGAAAATAACAAGGGGCAAGCTGAAATTTATTGAATTTGCACAAAAATATTCGTGATTTTCACTTTTGCCAAAAGTTTACGCTCTCAGCTCTGCGCCGATAGCCGACAGCTCCTTGAGCACCTTTTCCATCGCCTTGTCAGCCTGCTCGTCGGTGAGTGTGCCCTCCAGCGACCTCATGGAGATAGAGTAGGAAACCGACTTTTTGCCTGCTGCTATCTGCTCGCCTCTGTAAACATCAAAAAGTGTAACGCTTTCCAGAATGCCGCCTACCGACTTCTTGATTATCCTCTCCAGCACTGCCGCAGGGACTTCCTCGTCGCATACCACCGACAGGTCTCTTGTGGTGGCTGGGAACTTAGGCAACGGCTTATAGGTCTTGACCTGACTGGTAAGAGCCATAAGCTCGGGAATATTTATCTTTGCGGCATACGCCCTTACCTCTATGCCGTAGTTTTCAAGCACCTTGGGGTGCAGCTCACCGAATATGCCCACGGTCTCGCCGCCTACCTTAACAACTGCCGATCTGCCGGGGTGGAAAGCGCTTGCCTCGTCAAAGCCGCAGTCGGCTGCTGCTCTCTCATACTCCACATCTTCTGCGCCTGCCGCTCTCATAAGACCCTCTATCATGCCCTTTAAGGTGTAGAAATCCACCTTGTCGGCAGTGTCGTAGAAGCCTATGCCCAGCCTTACAGGTTCCTCGGGCAGCACCTCGCCCTCCACGGGGATATACTCATTGCCCAGCTCGAAAACGTAGCACTCGGGGTTGCGGTAGCTGTAGTTTCTTGCCACTACCTCCAGCACCGAGGGCAGTATGGTGGTCCTCATAACGCTGGTGTCCTCGCCCAAGGGGTTCATGATAGTCACGGTGTTTCTCAGCTTTGAGCTTTCACTAAGAGCTATCTTATCAAAATACTTGGGGGAGATGAATGAGAAGGTCTCTATCTCATTAACGCCCATTGAGGTCATGGCATTTTTTATGAGCTTTTCAAAATTCTGCTTGGGTGTTCTCTGCGCCTGAGCCACACCTCTTATGATAGTATCGGGGATATTGTTGTAGCCGTATATCCTTGCGATCTCCTCAGCTACGTCTGCTTTGTATTCTATATCTATCCTGAACCAGGGGGCGATGGCTCTGCCGTTTTCTACCTTGAATTCAAGGCTTTCAAGGGTCTTTATCATATCCTCCTCGGGTATATCGGTGCCGAGGAAGTTATTTATCCACTCTGCGCTGAACTCGACCGACGATGGCTCCTCGCTCTGGTAGTTCTCGTCCACCACGTTTTTAACTACCTCGCCTGCGCCCAGCTCTTCCACCAGCTGGCAGGCTCTCATGAGGGCTTCATAGCACTCGTGGGGGTCAAGACCCTTTTCATATCTTGCGGAAGCGTCGGTCCTCATGCCCAGCTTTTTGGCGGTAGTTCTCACGCTTGCGCCGTCAAAGCAAGCCGACTCGAAAACCACTGTGGTGGTGTCCTCCATGATACCGCTGTACTCGCCGCCCATTACGCCTGCAACTGCAACGGGCTTTTTAGCGTCGGCAATGACCAGCATTTCCTCCGACAGCTCTCTTACAACGCCGTCAAGGGTGGTTATGGTCTCCCCTGCTCTGGCATTTCTCACATTTATCTCAGCGCCCTCAACATATCTAAGATCAAAAGCGTGCATGGGTCTGCCGTACTCCAGCATAACAAAGTTTGTGATATCAACAAAGTTGTTGATAGGTCTTACGCCGCAGGCACGCAGTCTTTCTCTCAGCCAGCGTGGTGAGGGCTCTATCTTTACGTTTTTAACGATAGCGCCGATGTATCTCTTGCAGAGGTCGGTGTTGTGTATCTTCACTTTAAGGAGCTGATCAATATCGCCCTCAACGCCTTTGAACTCGGGCTTTTTGACTTTAAGCTCCTTGCCGAAGGTGGCAGCTGTCTCTCTTGCAAGACCTATGACCGACATACAGTCGGGGCGGTTTGAAGTTATCTCAAACTCCACCTTGGTATCGTTAAAGCCGATAGCTTCTCTGATATCCTTGCCCACCGTCCTGTCGCAGTCGTCGCCGAGAATGAAGATACCGTCGTCGATAGCGTAGGGGAAATCGTGGGTGGTAAGACCCAGCTCAGCCACCGAGCAGAGCATACCGTTTGAAGCCTCGCCCCTGAGCTTGCCCTTGGTTATCTTAACAGTCTTGCCCTCGTGCAGTACTGTGGATTTATGCTTTGCCACAGGCACAAAGTCGTCCTTTTTAACGTTCTGTGCGCCTGTAACTATCTGCACGAGCTCGCTCTCGCCAACGTCCACCTGCGTGATGAACATATGGTCGGAATTTGGGTGAGGAACTATCTCCTTGACCTGTCCCACTACCACATTTTCAAGATAGTCGCCCTCCTCGCCGTAGCACTCTACCTTAGAGCCCGACATGGTTATACCCGAAACGAATTCCTTTATCGGCATATCGCAGTCAACATAGTCTGCCAGCCATCTCATTGAAAGATCCATTGTATATTTCCTCCTAAAATCTAAAGCTCCCTGTCAGCGATATCAATATCGGGTCTCAGCGCCGACAGCTTTGTTATAAAGTCCTGATAATTTTTCCTTTTCTCAAACAGCGAATTTGAAGCGTTGCTCTCAAAATCCGCTATCACGTTGGTGGAGCCGTCCAGCATATGTATATTCAGTATAAAGCCCTGACCCAGGCTGTTTGACGAGCCGCTTCTGTGTACCGAGGTCTTTTCGCCCTCCACATTTTTTATATCGTCATAGTATATGAGCTTTGCGTTTGCAAGGTCTGCTATGCACTCACGCAAAAAGAAATACTTGTCAGCCACCTGCACATTGCAGCTGTTAACATCTTCTTCAAGGTCGCCGCCGTAGCCTGCCTCAAAATCGCTTATCCTCTCGTTATACTGCTTTATGCTGAAAACTATCAGCGTGATGAATGATCCGCAGACAAGCGCCGCAGCCACTCTCGCCGCAGTACCTCCCAGCGCAAAAATGACAATAAATATCACAAATATCACCGCAGCGCCTGCCACTGCGCCTGTGCGCTTTCGACCAATGGCTTTTTTATACATAAGCTCTCCTGTCTCAGTTATCAGAACTGCTCTAAAAATCTCATATCGTTCTCATAGAGCAGACGCATATCGTTTATGCTGTATCTGCCCATAGTTATTCTTTCAAGACCTATGCCGAAGGCAAAGCCCGAATATACCTCGGGGTCTATGCCGCAGTCAGCCAGCACCTTTGGGTGCACCATGCCCGAGCCCAGCAGCTCGACCCAGCCCTCCTGCTTGCACATAGAGCAGCCCTTGCCCTTGCAGTTGAAGCACATAAGGTCTACCTCTGCCGAGGGCTCGGTATAGGGGAAGTGGTGAGGTCTGAACCTTACCTGAGTCTCCTCGCCGTAAAGGCGCTTCATAAGCAGCTCCAGCGTGCCCTTGAGGTCAGCCATAGTTATGCCCTTGTCGATAACAAGACCCTCTATCTGGTGGAAAAGGGGCGAATGTGTAGCGTCAACGGCGTCAGAGCGGTAAACTCTGCCCGGGGAGATTATCCTTATCGGGGGCTTCATCTTCTCCATAGTCCTTATCTGCACCGATGAGGTCTGTGTTCTCAGCAGCACATTTTCGTTTATATAGAAAGTATCCTGGGTATCTCTTGCAGGGTGGTGCTTGGGCATATTGAGAGCCTCAAAGCAGTAGTGGTCGGTCTCCACCTCGGGGCCCTCCACGATATCAAAGCCCATGCCGAGGAATACCTCCTCCACCTGCTCCAGAGTAACGTCCAGCGGGTGGGGTCTGCCTATCCTCTGGGCAGCACCGGGGAGAGTAACGTCCAGCGTTTCAGCCTTCAGCCTCATTTCCTCAGCCTTGCTTTTGAGCTCTTCCTTTTTAGCGTTAAGGGCATTTTCTATCTCAGCCCTCACCTTATTAGCCAGCTGACCTATAACAGGTCTCTCCTCGGCTGAAAGCTTGCCCATCTGCTTGAGTATCGAGGTTATCTCGCCCTTTTTGCCGAGAAATTTTACCCTGAACTCCTCCAGCAGCTTCACATCGTTTATCTGCGAAAGCTCTTGCTCAGCTCTTGCTTCGATACTGTTCAACTGTTCTTTCATTTTCTTACCTCCAATATTGAATAGAAGATCATAAATTATTCTCGCCTCTGTTTCAAAATATCCATTAGATTTATTTATGTGCAAAGATAATGGATAGTTTGGAGCAGAGAGGAGTATAAAAAATAAGCCCTGCCCCGAACCCGTCAGGACAGAACCGTTATCCATGTTCTGTGACCACCTTACTAAGGAACTATCATTCCCCTGTCTATAACGCAGACGCTGCGTCACCGCTTACTGAATAGCTTCGGCAGTGCCACTCACGAGTGAACTTCGGCAGGTGATGAAATAAGCCGCTTGCAGCAGCGGTAAAACCGTGCGGCTCTCTCTGAAGATCATTTTGACTGCTTACTCTCTCGGTCACAGTGTTTCAAGTGATATATAATTCATATATAAATATCATACCACATGACCGCCCCCATTTCAAGCAGTTTACAGAAATTTTACAATTAAATTTTGCATAGCATGAGCATACGCTATGCGGAAAATTCAAATATCACCGCCGCGCTCCCCTCTTCATGCTTTTAAGCAGCCGGCAGATGTCCTCTATCTCCTCGTCGCTGAGCTCGTCAAAGCGGTCCAGCTCGCTTTTTATTGTGGCTATCACCGAGCTTTTCACGCTCTTTTTATCCTGCCTGTTAAGGAAAAAGGAGGTCAGGGTACTGGTCACCGAGCCTATCAGTCCTATTCCCACTATCATAAGCATCATGGCGATGAGCCTGCCGTAGATAGTCTCGGGGGAGATATCACCGTAGCCCACGGTGGTGGCGGTGACGAACGCCCACCAGATACCGTCGTCAAAATCCATGCCCTCGGCGTAGTGTATCAGCACGCCCCCTGTGATAATGGTCATTATGGTGGCAAAAAGCACGTATTTAAAGCCGTTGGTGTTGTAAAACCGCTTTGCCTTCCTGAGAGGTCTGGACAGAAAGGCGACTATCCTGATAAGATTGAGTACACTGAAAGCGGCGTCTATCTTCGCATTGCCAAAGGCGGGGAAAATGCCGTGAATGGGTATCAGCGCCACAAGGTCCCAGATGTTGTGGCTTGCAAAGCTCTTCTTTTTTTCGGCTCTCACAAAGCGGATAAGATAGTCTGCGGCAAACACTGCGTACAAGGCTATATACACCGTGTGCTCCCAGCTGTTAAGGCGCTGGGTGGAGTCTATAAGAATGAGCACCGCCGAAGCTGCGGCGAACACGCTCATAACAATATCGTATATCTTATGCTGAATTTCCTGAGACTTCATGAAGCATCACCCTGCCCGTTCTCCTGCGGCTTGTGCCACACGTTGTTATACACAAACACCAGCACCGCCATCGCTATGATTATAAAATATCCCAGAAAGCTCCAGCCGTCGGGGATATCGCCGAAGAAGAAAAAGCCCAGGGTGGTGGTGAAGATAAGCTGGGAATAATCGTAGACGGATATCTCCCTGGCAGGGGCATAGGTGTAGGCTGCGGTTATGGAGAACTGACCCCCTGCGGCAGCCGCACCTGCACCCAGCAGGCAAAGCACCTGTGCAATACTCATAGAATGGTAGAAAAATATGAGATAGGGCAGTGTAACAATGCAGGAGAAGCCCGAAAAGCAGGCTACTATAACAGATCCCTTAACGCCGTGCTGCCCCAGATATCTCACACAGGTATAGGCAAGACCTGCCCCCATGCCCCCAAGGAAGCCTGCCAGCGCAGGCAGCAGCTCAACATTGGCAAAGCTGGGCTTTATGATGAACAGACTGCCGATAAACGCCCCTGCCACGGTGAGTATCTGAAAGGGGGTGAGCTTTTCTTTAAGAAATATTATTGAGAAAACTATGACGAAAAAGGGTGACATTTTATTGAGCATTGAAGCGTCCGACAGCACCATGTGGTCGATGGCGTAGAAGTTTCCCAGCATACCTGCGGTGCCTGCGGCGCACCTTACAAACAGTGCTGCCTTGTTTTTTGCTCCCCCTATCTCTATATTAGTATGGTTTTTCAGCAGTGAGCCTGCTGCGATGAACAGCGCCACGAAATTCCTGAAAAACACCTTCTGAAAGGTGGGCAGCTCCCCCGACATTCTCACAAAAAGCGACATAAGCGCAAAGAAGAATGCCGACATGACTATGCAGATAACGCCCTTGTATTTTTGCCTGACCATTTACTCTGCCTGCCTTTCCCGTGAATAGCTCTTCATAGCCTCATGCTCGCTTTTTATCTCCTCAGCCAGAGCCTTTACCGTCCAGCTTAGGTTATGCCTGGTGGCAGCGGCTTTAAGGGGTATATAGCAGCCCTCTGCCCTGAGCTTTGTGATAAAGCTGTCCAGCTTATCCCTTTCAAAGCCCGAGAGTATCAGCAGCTCTTCGCTGACCATAGCGGTATCGGCGCTTTTTTTACAGCCTGCCTCACCGCATACATGACCCACGGTATCGCCGCCGCAGCTTTCATCAAGGCAGACAAGCTCTGCCCCAAGCTCAGCTGCCAGCTTTTTTAAAACGGCAGCCTTTTCGCTGCTCATATTGACCCCGACCGCCCTTGCGGTCCTTTTTACTATTCTTGACTTCAAATCGGTTCACCTTACATCTTATTTTTTAAAGCCCGTGCTTGTGCAGGCTGTCCCACTTCATATCCTCGTCGCTGTAATAATCGTCCTCGTCGCTGATAACGTTATACTGCTTTTTGGGGTATTTTATCTGCTCGTGCATTTTTTCTATGAGGGTGAGCTTTGAGGGGGTATCGGCAAAGCGCAGGGTGATGGTGCTGCCCATATCCTCGCCTTTCTTATCGCCCTGCTTAGTCTCCCTTTCGCAGAAGCTTTTCTCCTGCGTACCCAGACTGACTATCAGCCTGCCCCTGTTATCCTGACGGGAGGAAGAGATATCGCTGTAATAAAGGGTGATATGCAGCTTATCCCCTGTGAGCCCTACCCTCTGGCAGTGCTCCAGCCTGTTATCATAAATGCGTGTATAAAGGGAGGTATCTCTTGACAGTGAGTAAAAGCGGTAGATCAAAGCTCCCACCGCAGCATTGCCCGCAGCTATGAGTATAAGCAGTATTTTTATGAGCACAGGCTTCACCAAAAGGGACAAAGCGAATATCACCCCTGCCAGTATCAGGTTTTTATACATCTGCCGCCTGAACTTTTGGTGCTCCTGCAGGTCGTGCAGAGCCTTTGCCTGCTTTTCGCTGCGTGAAAGCCTGGGCGGAAATTCGTATATGAGCTTATCCAAACCGCTGCGCCTCCCTGCTTGCTCATTTACAGTATATTATACCAAATCTGCGCCGCCAAGTCAATCAACATTATAACGAAAATGACCGACACAGTGCAGGCTGTATCGGTCATTTTTTTATTTTACAGCCGTCTTGTTCTTAGCCGCACTGATTATCACCATTGCGTCTTTAGAGTCTAGCTTTTCATCGCCGTTCACATCGGCAGCTGTGAACTCCTCATCGTTTTTGGGGGCTGCGGTCTTTTTGGCAAAGGCTGCCGCTTTCATGGCGTCCTTGGTATCCACCCTGCCGTCAAAGTTTATGTCGCCCTTTATGATGTCCAGCAGCACGAATTTTATAGCTTCTTTCTTAGCGTACAAATGCGCTGCTGTATCTTTGTAGCAGTATACCGTCACATTGTCCTTCACGCCGTAAAACTGGTTGATATCTATTTCGGTAAGGCTTCTGGGCAGGGTCACTTTTTTTAAGCTCTCACAGTTCTCAAACACGCTGCTTTTCATTGCCGTTACTCCCTCGGGTATCTCTGCTTCCTCCAGGGCAGTGCAGTTCCGGAAAGCGGCGCTTTCTATATGGGTGACGGTGGAGGGTATCTCAATACTTTTCAGGCTGCTGCAGCTCTCAAACATTCCCCCTGTGATAGTGGTCAAGCCCTCTGCGAGCTTTACGCTTTCCAGCGCATCACAGGAATAAAAATTCATGGTACCCACCCATTCAAGGGTGCCGGGCAGCTCAATGCTTTTAAGTGAACTGCACATATAGAATGCCGATGACCCCAGCACCTTCAGTTTTTTGGGGATATTGACGCTGCGGAGCATAAAGCACCTGCCGAAGCCGTCCTGATATATGCCCTCCAGCGATTCGGGCAGCTTTGCAGTTTCAAGATATCGGCAGTCGGAAAAAGCGTACTGCCCTACGCCTGTTATCCCCTCTTCAATGATCAGATCTTTGATCTTTTCGCTGCCGAAAAAGGCTTTTTCACCTATGTTGCCTGTACCGCTTATCACAAGAGTACCATCGCTGTCAAGAGTATAGCTGGCACTGGTCCTATATGAATAGGTATCGGTCTCCTCGTCATATTCCCCGGTGCCGCAGTAACCGCTCTCAACGATCTCAGCCGCCGAAGCCTTCACGCCCTGCAAGCTGCTCACCGAGACCTTCGGCAGAGCTGCCGCCGCTGCAAAGACCATAAACAGTGCGCACGCCGCCGATATTATCCTTTTTTCATTAATACTCTTCCTTTCGGTCAATTCGGCTATAATAAATGAGTTTTTAAAACAGCAGAAAAATTCTTTATCACTGCGAATTTACTCAATTACAGCGATCAGGTAAATTATAGCATACATACAGCTCTGTTGTGTGAACAAAATATTAAATATGCCCGTTCAAAAGCACAGCATATCCCCCGAAAAAACGGGCAATATACCCTCATGGTGAGCTTGCCGCAAGCGATTTTTTCAGCTGCTGCCGAAGGGCAGCTCAATTCATCATAAATTCACCGATATATATTCACAAGGTCATAAGTCACCCTTGACTAACATGGGGTCGGGGTGGTATAGTATATATAGTTAGTAAAAGCTAACCTACATAGTCAGCTTAGGGTGTGTTGACACTAAACTGATACGCGGATTTTTGAGATATTTTTGTTCCG
>ERZ842401.6585-NODE-6585-length-12350-cov-4.478243_pt1 | contig 12350 bp, 4 predicted proteins | sample MGYA00521270_ERZ842401 | MGnify/ENA primary metagenome ERZ842401 (study PRJEB31892, sample SAMEA3878208) | bioreactor metagenome | biome: Moose rumen | place: Sweden | collected 2011-10 | study: EMG produced TPA metagenomics assembly of the PRJEB12797 data set... | reverse complement strand
TAGGTAGCCCCAAGGGATTGGAAAACACCTTCTCTTCTGGCGAAATCTCGCAATATCGTACAGAGCAGGGTTATATTCAGATTACAGCTCCTATTGACCACGGCAGTAGTGGCGGTGTCCTTCTTAACGAATATGGCGAAGCCATAGGCATAACCTCAGCCAGACGGGACGATTCAGGTGCAAACCTTAATTTCTGCCGCGACTTACTCTATATTATGAATAGGTACAGATAAACATGTTCAAGTTCCGCATATTCTTTCTTACCACAGATGACACGGATTCCCTTGCCTCTGACTGTCAATCCTGTACGATATTGCACAGATTTCATGGCGAAAGGCTGCGCCACTTTCGAGTGAAGGGAGTCGGCAGACATTCAGCACCTGCGTAGCGTGCTGCTCTGAGATCTGTGTGCTCGACCTTGGTCGCTTCGCACTTGAAGAAACATTAGATAGAAGTTCCTTAACCATAGGACATATCATCTGTTTCCCCTGCTTCATCTGTGGTGCAATAAGCTTGCAGAGTTCTTTTTGGTTAAAAAAGATTAAATAAACGGAGCCCAACGGCTCCGTTCTGCTTTTACATCATTGAAAATATCTATTTTTGAACGCTCAATGTTGGTGAAGCACATTCGAGACACGATTACATTACTAACTTAACTTAATCCTTTAACGCATGAAGAAGATTTACATCCTATTTGTGAGCCTCCTCGCTCTCTTGGGGGGCTTCACGCCTGCCTTCGCACAGGATGACGAGGTCGTCCTGGAGATTAGCAGGAAGACTGGTAACTGGACAGCTTCTGAAAGTCCTGCCTACGCCAGCGAGTATGCCACCAGCAAGTACTCGGCAGAAGCGGCTACCCCAGGCGTACGTATCCAGCACTGGAATCGTAGCAATGGGCACAATAACAACATGCATTTCTATGATGGGACCAATCTGGGAATCTATAGTTCATTCAATGGAACAGCGTCTGAGGACTATCGCATTTATCCCAGCAAGGGCTACTATGTGTATGGCATCAGCCTGGACTTCATCCCTGGCAAACATTCGAGTTATGCCATGAATGGCGTTCGTGTATGGGCTAATGGTGAGGAGGAAAACGCTGTGACAAGTCCTGATGCAGACACGCCCGGACACTACGAAATCGATGGTCTTTTGGAGGAGGAGGAGTATATCCCTTTGACCATTGGTCAGCTGGCAGAAGATGGCAATCCAATCTTTGCCCATACTTACAACTTCACGGTGACGTTGAGAGTCAAGGATCCGCGTCTAGTAGCGATTGATGAGCTCTATGCTCTGACTGACGCCTACGCGACATATACCGAAGACGGCAGCACTCCCTTCATCGGTGATGGAAAGCCAGGTAATTACGATGCAGCTGCCGTAGCCACGTTCAACGAGGTTTATCAGCGCTGTCTGTCGGGAGGAGAGGATCCTGAATCCGTTGACCAGTTGAAAGCGTTGGTCGCTGAGTTGGAAGCCGCCTATCAGGCAGTAGTAGCTTCCAAGGTGATGGAGATGCCTCTGGCCGACGGCTACTATCGTTTCCGCACAGCCATTGACTACAACGACGGCGAGACCAAGTATATGTACGTGGTTAACAATAGCGGTTCCATCACAGGTAACTGGGGCACGCGCGAGGATGTGCAGAACGACTGCCAGTCTCTCTTCCAGATTAAGAATGTCGGGGATGGTGTTATTGACATCATCAGCATGTCCACGGATGCCCGGTTCAACGAGAATCCCGGTACGCTGTCCTATGACAGCGAGAACCAGTATGTGATCGAGCCCGTGACGACTATTGACGACGTGACCTATGTTGATATCCTTCGCAACGGCGTGGAGAGTGGTGGCTATGGCTATATCCATCAGGCCGGCCACAGTTCTGGCGATGGAACCGGCAGCAACCTCACCATCTGGGTTCCCACCTATCCCACTTCCACCTCGAACAAGATGGGTGGTACCGAATGGGTCATCGAAGCGGTGGACGAGGCGGTTGCACAGGCCATCATCGATGCATACGCTCCCACCAAGGATCATGAAAGGCTGATTGGCAACTTCACCAAGTTGCTGGAAGAGGCTAATCAGGCGGTCAAGGATGCCAAGGATATTCAGGAATACACGGAGCTTATCACAGAAGGCTCTCAGTTCAGTTCCCCCTGGACATCTCCGGCGGAAGGCGTAGGTAAAGACTACGGTTGGGATGGACTATTGGATGGAGATAATAAAACTTATTGGCATTCGGACTATACTACAAGCGTTAAGAATCACACCCATTGGCTCGACGTGACACTGAATGAACCTGTCCATGAACTCATCCAGTTGAAGATTACACGCCGTCCGGTGGCCAGTGACCACATTACCTTATGGGGCGTCTTCGGTAGCAATGAACAGGAAGTGGCAGACGTGCTCTACACGGAGGACGATGAGGAAGTCATCAACGGCGAGAAAGCCGTCGGCGATGTGAAGGTGGAGGGTCACGAGGTCGAGTGGACAGAGCTCGCAAGCCTTTCTACTCCTTTCGGCACGAACACGGAAACCATCACGTCAAAGGACTTCGATACGCAGGGCTTCAAGTATCTGCGCTTCTACATCGACGGTACAACCACAGGTCGCGGCTATGGCCACGTCAGTGAGTTCCAGCTGGTGCTGCCCGTGGCCAATCCCAAGGCACAATTTGGCTTCATGGGTGAAGTCGCCACGAATCTGGATGCACTCCTGAGGGTACTCAACGATTTGAGCGAAGAGGAGATCACGGAGGAGTATTACAACGCCCTCGTGGAAGCCTACGATGCCTTTAAGGCGCTATATGTGGATCCGACTGAGTTGCGCGAGTTACTGGCCAGCATAGAAGGTATTGCTGCGGGTGTGATTGTCGGAACAGCTCCTGGTTATTGGCCCGATACTTCCACAGGCGACGCTCTGAAAGCTACTTATGATAATGCTAAGGCTTACGACGAGGCTGGCGTTTATGTGGCCGCCACAAGCGACCAGTATATTGAGACGCTGAAGGCACAGGTTGAAGCCGTCCAAGAAGCAGCCTATAAAGTTCAGGAAGGCAAGTGGTACCGCATCCATTTTGGCTCCAAGGCGACTGCCGAGGCCAATGAATGGGATGTGCAGAACAACGAGTCCATAGTTGTCGAGACCACCGACGGTGAAGTGACGACGAACGAGGCACTCTGGGATAAGTACATCGTGGTTGCTGCGCTCAACGCCGAAAAGGTCACGGTCAGCATTCCTGCTACTGATGAGGATGGTGAAGCTGAGGACAGCGAGATCACCATCAACACCATTGTTCCTTACGAGGAAGACGGCGAGCTGGATCCTGGGGACATTCGCATGGGAGATAACCTCTACCTGGACGCGGATGCCGACATCGCCATCAAGGACCTCTCCATGTTCCGTTTCGTGTTGGTGGGTGATTCCGCTTATGCCATCCAGAACAAAGGCACAGGTCTTTACCTGAACAGCGGGAGTGGTGTGAAATTGAGCATCATCCCATCATTGTATAGCGTTAAGGCCGTGGGCTACGGACAAAACGTCATCTCAGGCCGCAGCCTGCAGGGCGCAGACCAGTCCAACTTCAACGCACAGCGCGTTCAGAACCGCTTGGTGATGTACGGCGAGGACACAGCTGGTAGCCGTAGTGCATTCTATATTGAGGAGGCTGGTGCCGTGGCAGGTGACTACGACGGCAGTGAATTCCAGCTGGACATCAATCCCGGCGAGATTTACAGCAATTGCTATCCGGTGGATTTATCTACCACAGATGAAGCTGGAAAGATGTATGTAGCCTCTGAACTCGAGGTCACAGACGAGACCGTGAAGATGACGCTGGCACCTGTGGAGGGTACGCTCCCTGCGGGTCATCCGTTCTTCTACATCTACGACGATCCTGAGGTATATAATCCTGAAGCCTACGCAGAGGTCATTACCTTCAAGCATGGTTCGACCTTCACCTCAACACCTCTTGCCAAGGGTTATATGTTGGGTACATTCTCTCAGAAGACTCTGGGCGAGGGCTACATCGTAGCCGGTAGCACCCTGCGCGACTATTTGGGTCAGTATGCCAGCGAGGAACTGAAGCGCAATCAGTTCTTCATCACCAGCAAGTTCATCACCAACTCCGTGACGGCTAACAGTGCTTATGTATGCTGGACAGAACTCTTGAGTGATGCGCTGGATCTCTCCGTAGAGCTGAGCGAGGAGCCCGTCGAGGTGGGCATAGAGCAGATTCAGGCGTTGCAGAAGCATCTGGGCGAGCTCTACACGATGGACGGTCGTCTTCTGGGTCGCGGCGTCAGCTTCAGTGATGTCAAGCGCTATGGCAAGGGTCTCTATATCCTCAATGGCGTGAAGGTGGTTGTGAAGTAATCTCCCTTTCTCATCATCATTATTCGAAGAGACTGCCTCCGTGGGCAGTCTCTTCGCGTTCTTTCCCTCTTTCCTTACACCCTTTCGCCCTCCTTTTCATGTCCTCCCCCCCGATTTTTCCGCTTGAAATTTGGCGACTTCGCCAAGACTTGCTATCTTTGCGGCGAAAGAACCTAACGAAATCGTATGAATATGAAGAGACTTTACTTCCTGCTGGTGGCTTTGCTGGCCGCAGCCACCACGATGCCTGTCAGTGCCCAGGACGTTCCTACGGGACTGGTGCGGGTGAAGAGCGAGCGCACAGGCTACTATCTGTCAACCGCCAAGGCGGGTAGTGCCACGACGACTGCCCGGAACCTCAACACGTACAATCAGGTGTGGGTGCTGTTGCCCAGCGACAACGGCTATTCCCTGCGGAGTGCCAACACGGGTGAGTACCTACAGGCAGCCTACGCTACGCCGGGTTCCGGCAAGGTGACGCTGTATATCCGCAAGAGCCCGAACGCCACGACTTCCAAGGCACTCTATAACATCTCCTCGGACAGTGGGTTTGGAGGCAGCTTCCTGAACACCAACACGAGCTACAACCTGTTCAGCTATTCGATGGACGCCGGCTGCGACTGGTACATCGAGGCGGTCACGAACTACACCCTGGAGGATGTCAAGCAGCGCCTGCTCGACCAGTCCCCTTACGCGGGAGAGCTGAGCGAGGGCAAGTACTATCGCGTGATCTCCTACTACGGCCGTGCGCTACAGGATGCGGAAGTCCTGGGTGGAGACGTGACCACACAGCCCGTCGATGCCAAGGAGATTGCCCAGTACTGGACGCTCAAGAAGGTCGATGACGACTGGAAGCTGGAGAATGTATTGACACAACGTTTTCTCCTGTGCCAGAGCGATCAGAGCAAGCCCTACCGCACAACGACAGCGGCAAATGTGGAGCAGTTCAACTTGAACGTCTCCTTTGCGATTACGCCGCAGGACGATGACTGGGAATATAAGTGGACGCTTGCCGCCCCCGGAGAGTCCCAGGGTCTGCACGATGCCGAATCACAGAGCCACAACGTCGTACGCTGGAGCACGGCGGCAGCGGCCAGCGTATGGCAGTTCCAAGAGGTCGAGTTGTCGCAGGAGGACATCGATGCCGCCCGCGAGAAACTGTCCGATCTGGACGACATCATCGCGGAGTTCAAGGAGCTCTCCAGTCGGAAAGCAGTCCTGCAGAAGGAACTCGACTCCCTCTTTGTCGATAACCAATGCACGACGCTCAGAGACCCCATCGCCACCCTCACCGACGAGGAGCTGGCGCAGAACATCCACTTCGCTGCCCTCACCGATGCCATGAAGGAAATGGTGCTGAAGGTGAAGAACAACACGTGGCAGCAATATACCAACGGCGACTATACGGCCGACTACGAACGCTTCTTCCGCGTGGCGGACTATCATGTCTATAGCAACAATGTCACGATGGCCAACAGCAGCAACTTTACGATGAGCAATGTCTTCGGCCGCCTCTCCGGACCCACCGGCATCGTGGCTGACAAGGGTGATATCATCCACATCTACGTGAGCGCCACGCCCAGTTCGTATGCGGAGCTGATGCTGGAGGCGGTCTCCACAGAGGGCGTGGCAGGGGCCAACCCCACCGGCACACAGACGCCGCTCCGAGCAGGCCTCAACCTGGTGCAGTTCACGGAGAAGAAGGTGCTCTATGTGCTCTATCAGCTGAAGGAGACGACCACGGCAAGCTTGTATATGCGCCTCAACCGGTACAACGATGTCACCGTGCATATCGAAGGCGGACAGCTCAACGGCTACTGGGATGCTACGCGCGGCATGACGAATGACGACTGGAAACTCCTCCAGAAGGATCTCCTCAAGTCAAGCCCCTACGTGAACCTGAAGACACAGCGGCTGGTGTTCCAGATGGACAAGGATCTTGTCGTGGCGGCAGAGCCCAATGAGATGGAAGGCCTCATGCGCTTATGGGATAAAATCGTGGAGAACGAAGACCGCTACATGGGTGTCGAAGACTTCGAGGGTAAGTACAACAATATCTGGAACGCCTTCAGCGGTGCCAGCTCCTATATGCACGCCACCACCTATGGCACATGGTACTCCGAGGGCACCATCTCCACCGTCATGAACTACCAGAAGATGACGAACGGCGGCGGCAACCTCTGGGGGCCCTCCCACGAAATCGGACACAACCACCAGGGGAGCATCAATGTCATCGGCACCACTGAGAGCTCCAACAACATGTTCTCGAACATCAACACCTTCGAGAGCGGAATCCTCAACTCGCGCCGCTACTATCCGAGTCAGAACTTCGACTACATGGCCAGCCAGACACCGTGGCTGCAGCGCAATATATGGATGACGACGGGTATGTTCTTCCAGCTCTATCTCTATTTCCATGCGCAGCACCACGACGACAATTTCCTGCCCAACCTGTTCCGCAAGATGCGCAAGAATCCCATCAGCAAGTGGAGCGGTCCCGGCAACGGCGGCCCGACATCCTATGGCAAGGATGACTATCTGCACTTGGCCAAGATGATTTGTGATGTGGCACAGGCTGACCTCAGCGAGTTCTTCGAGGCATACGGTATGTTTATTCCCGTGGAGATGCTTCATGTGGAGGATTACGCCAACTACGATGTCACCACCACGCAGGCTCACATCGACGCCGCCAAGGCTTATATGCAGAAGTACGAAAAGAAGCTCGGCAACATCATGTTCATCGACGACCGCATCATCAAGAAGAAGGCCGACCCCGACAACATCTTCGGATGCGTGGTCGCCTCGGATGGCTACAAGCGGGCGAACGAAGAGTACCCCTACCTGATGGCATCGGCAACGGCTACCTATGTCGGCGGTGACTATGAGTCGTTCACCGATGATGCCACACCCGTGACCGACGACTGGTACAAGCTAAGCACCTCCGGCAAGACCATCACCTTCCAAGGCTCGAAGAAATATGCCGGACATAAGTTCTACGATGCCGACGGCAACCTCCTCTGGGCTACCAACAAGACCTCTGCTACACTGCCGGCTGTGGTGCTGAACGTGGGCATGGCCAACGTGAAGGTTGTGACGGCCAACTACGACATGAGCGATACTCCCTGCACCGACACGAAGCCCGAGGATGCCATCCTCGACATCCGCACAGGAGAGTCCGCCGCAGGACATGAGGTCATCGACTTGACAGGCCGTCGCCTCCAGAAGCCGACACAGGCGGGCATCTATATCATCGACGGGAAGAAAGTCTTTGTCCGTTAAATGAAGAAGCCAGGGACCTCCCAGCGCAAGGCCATCGTCTCTATATCCGTCAAGGGCGTAGAGGCGATGGCCTCGGCTGTGTTCTTCTGCATCGTGTGGCTGTGGGCCGCGTGGTGGATGGGTGATGTGTTCCGCATGGCGCGCGAGTATTCTTTCCTCGCGGCTGATGAGACGCTCATGTACGGCCTCTGGCAGCAGCCCTTCGGTATGCTGTGGATAGCGGGGCGAGTCCTGCTGACACTCTATCGCTGGCCGTGGGCTGGAGGACTCGTGGTGGCGCTGTTGCTGGCGGCATCGGTGTGGCTCACGGACTACTGCCTACGTCTGCGCCCCGGCAGCTGGTGGCGTGGCCTCGGCTATCTCCCTGCCACGGCATGGATGACGTGGGTGGCGTGGAAGGGACTCAATCTCTACTTCCAGGGGGAACCTGGAAGCGCACTCGGCGTCCTTCTGCTCGGCGTGCTGGTGCTCGCCGTCGATGCCTTCATCATCTGGACATTCAAGCGGAAGAGGAGAGTGCCCTCTGACGGGCGTGGAGTCCTAAGTGCCGGCCGTCCCTATGGGCCGATGATGGAATGGGTCTGTTCCCTCCTCCTTCTCCTCATGCCCTTCCTCACCACCCACCTGCGTCATCCCTACCTGCGTCCTGTCACACGCATGGAGGTGCAGTTGCTGCATGAGGACTGGCAGGGGATGATGGCGACGGCACACGACCATGCCGAGCTGAGCTACCGCCCGCTGGCGGCCTACTACGCCATCGCCCTCATTCACACGGGACACCTCGCCGACCAGCTTCTGGACATCCGTCTGGACTATGATTCGCTGCGAGTGACGTCGTGGGGAGGACATCCAGACCTGGGCACGAACTACTATCTGTCCGACTGCAACTACCATGCCGGTCTCTTCCGTGCTGCCGCTCACAATGCAATGGAGGGCCTCACGATGAACGGCCCTTCGCTCAAGAACCTGAAGCATCTGACGCGCCTCGCGCTCCTCGACCATGACTGGGCGCTGGCCCGCAAGTACCTGCATATCCTCAGCCGCCATCCCTTCGAGGATGAGTTTGTGAGACGCTACTCAGCGATGCTGGACAAGCCCGAGGCGGTGGAGGCAGACCCGTTCTTCGCGCAGCTGCGCCGCACGGAGCCTGTCCACGACAGCTTCGAGAGCTTCTATCAGCAACCTACGTTCCTCGGCTATGCGGCCGTCCTGACGGAGGGACGTTCGCAGGAAGCGCTCATGCAGAGCCTCATGGCGAACCTCTACAGCAAGCGGATGCCTGATTTCCTGATGCGCTGTGAACCGCTCATGGGCACGACACTGCCCCGGACCATTGCCGAGGGCCTTGTCACGCAGGCGCCCAAGAACCCCGCCATCCTGCAAGCCTTCCCGCAGCTGCGGATGAGCGTGCAGGTCTATCAGGGCTTCTTGCGCACGGCGCAGCCTTATATGAAAGATCGCGCGCGCGGAGGCCTCGAGCTCTTCAACCAGTATCGCGGCTACTACCCCTATTACTATTTCTTCGGCAACCTGAAGGCCACACGCAAGCGTGATGACAAGGAGCACGCAAGCAGCAATGCGGGAGTGAATTAAAAGCCCCCGTGTAGAAATAACGTAATCACGCCATGTCGAAAAAAATCTCCACTACATCGCGCCAGCCTCTCCCCTCCCGTGCGGAAGGGGTCTGGGGGTGGACCCTTTTTCCCCTGCTCTCTCTGCTCTCTCTGCTTGCTGCCTGTTCTGGCCGTCCCGCTGCCATCCCCGCCTCCTTTGCCGAGACGGCAGATTCGCTGGTCATCTACCCCGACTACCGCGATGTCACCGTGCCCCCCAACATAGCTCCCCTGAACTTCATGGTCACCGATGCAGAGGCCACCGAGTTCATCGTCGAGCTGCAGGCAGCTGCGCCTGCTACCGCTGCTGAAGCCTCTGCATCTGCTCTCCTCAGCGGCGCAGCCCGCGACGGCAAGTTCGACATCGACAGTGTAGGGTGGCGTCGGCTTCTGTCCGACGCAAAAGGCTGCTCCCTCGCCGTCGCCGTCTATGCCCACCGCTCTGCGGGATGGGTGCGCTACCGACCCTTCACCATTCAGGTTGCCGAGGAGGATATCGATCCCTTCCTCAGCTACCGCCTCATCGAGCCCGGCTATGAGCTCTACCGCCAGCTGGGCCTCTACCAGCGCAATCTCACCAACTTCCACGAAGACGTCATCTACGAGAACAACCGCACCTTCGACGAGGACCACAACCACTGCGTGAACTGCCACAGCTACCAGGCATACGACACCCAGCGGATGCTCTTCCACGTGCGCGCCCAGCACGGCGGCACCGTCATCACCCACGGCACCGAGGCCCACAAGGTCGCCATCCGTCACGACAGCATCCTCAGCGCCGGCGTCTATCCCTCATGGCACCCCACATTACCCCTCATCGCCTTCTCCACGAACAAGACAGGACAGGTCTTCCACATGCAACATGCCGAGAAAATCGAGGTGCTCGACGAGGCCTCGGATCTCCTGCTCTATGATGCCGAGAAGAACACCGTGCAGAACATCCTGCGCACCGACGATGAGCTGGAGACCTTCCCTTGCTGGACGCCCGACGGCACGCGTCTCTACTACTGCTCCGCTGCGATGCCCGCCTCGCTGCCCAGGGAGCATACCGCCGGCGACCTCGCCGTGCGCTACGACAGTCTCCTCTATAACATCTGCTCCATGCCTTTCGACCCCGCCACGCGCCGCTTCGGCGAGCCGCGTATAGAGGTCGATGCTGCCGCGATGGGCAAGAGTGCCTCTGTGCCACGCGTCAGTCCCGACGGCCGCTACCTGCTCTTCACCCTCGGCGACTACGGCCAGTTCCACATCTGGCATAAGAGCGCCGACCTCTGGCTGTTAGACCTGCTTGATTCCACTGCAAAGCCGTTACATCAAGCAAATTCACCCGATGCTGACAGCTACCACGGGTGGTCGTCCAGTGGCCGTTGGATTGTCTTTGCCAGCCGCCGCGATGACGGCAACTTCTCGCGCGTGTACATCTCTTATTTCGACCGCGACGGCCGCGCCCATCGTGCCTTCCTGCTTCCGCAGCGTGACCCGGAGTACAACGTCCTGCTGCTGAAGAGCTACAACGTGCCAGAGTTGACGAAATCGGCTGTACGCGTGACGACGGAGGAGCTGAAGCATATCGTCCTCCACACCGAAGCGGAGACGGCGAGCTATATTTTTTCGGGCAGATAGCATGTGCTTACGAATATTTTACCTATCTTTGCGCCGCAAAACGAATACATCAAGCTGATAGCATCAAAAAATGATTAAACGCATCCAAGCTGCCGAAGCCGCAGCACTCATCGAGAATGGTCACACCATCGGCCTCTCAGGCTTCACACCCGCTGGTGTTCCCAAGTGTGTCACCGCCGAACTGGCCAAGAAGGCTCGTGCCGAGCATGAGGCCGGACGACCCTTCAAAGTGAACATCCTGACCGGTGCCTCCACAGGCCAGAGCTGTGATGGCGTGCTTGCCAACGAACAGGCCATCGGCCTCCGTGCGCCTTACACCACAAACCCAGACTTCCGCAAGCACGTGAATCTCAACGAGATTCGCTACACCGACCTCAACCTCTCGAACATGGCCACCCAGATGCGCCAGGGCTACCTGCCATGCCCGGATTGGGGAATCATCGAGGCCTGCGACGTGGAGGTGCATGGATCCAAGGCACATATCTTCCTCACCGCGGCTGGCGGTATCAGCCCCACCGTATGTCGCATGGCCAAACGTGGCATCTTCGTGGAGGTGAACGCTTTCCACAGCCCCAAGAGCAAGGGCCTGCACGATGTCTATGAAATCGAGTACCATCCTTATCGTACACCCATCCATATCACCAAGCCCAGCGGCCGCATCGGTAAGCCATACGTAGAGGTGGATGCCGACCGCATCATGGGCATCATCGAGTGCAACATCCCCGACGAGGCACGCGCCTTCAAGGATCCCGATCCCATCACGACGAAGATAGGACAGAACGTGGCTGACTTCCTCGTGCAGAATATGCGCGAAGGAAAGATTCCTCCCACCTTCTTGAACCTGCAGTCTGGCGTGGGCAGCGGTGCCAACGCTGTCTTAGGGGCCCTCGGTCACTCTACGGAGGTGCCTGACTTCAACATCTACACCGAAGTGCTCCAGGATGCCCCCATCCAGCTGATGCGTGAGGGCCGCGTGCTCAGCGCCAGTGCCTGCTCGCTGACCGTGACGAATGAATGTCTGACGGGCATCTATGATGACATCGATTTCTTCAAGGACAAGCTCGTGCTGCGTCCCTCCGAGATCAGCAACAACCCCGAGGTCATCGCCCGTATCGGCGTATGCTCCCTCAACACCGCCATCGAAGCCGACATCTACGGACATGTCAACAGCACGAAGATATGTGGCACGAAGATGATGAATGGCATCGGTGGTTCGGCGGACTTCACCTGCAACAGCTACCTCAGCATCTTCACCTGCGGCTCTACCACGAAGGGCGGCGCCATCTCCAGCATCGTGCCCTTCGCCAGCCATATCGACCATACCAGCCACTTCGTGGATGCCGTCATTACCGAGTACGGCGTTGCCGACCTACGCGGCAAGTGTGCCATGGAAAAGGCCGAGGAACTCATCAAGGTGGCTCATCCCGACTACCAACCCCTGCTCCGCGACTATCTGAAGTA
>ERZ842401.6584-NODE-6584-length-12351-cov-13.763744_pt1 | contig 12351 bp, 7 predicted proteins | sample MGYA00521270_ERZ842401 | MGnify/ENA primary metagenome ERZ842401 (study PRJEB31892, sample SAMEA3878208) | bioreactor metagenome | biome: Moose rumen | place: Sweden | collected 2011-10 | study: EMG produced TPA metagenomics assembly of the PRJEB12797 data set... | reverse complement strand
AAAAACGAATCCATAGACAGTGCTCTCCGCCGCTTTAAGCGTACCTGTCAAAAGGCAGGCACACTCGCCGAAGTTCGCAAGCGTGAACATTACGAAAAGCCCAGCGTTCGCCGCAAGAAGAAATCGGAGGCGGCTCGCAAACGGAAGTATCGTTAATCCTTATCGACAAATAAAAAAGGCCGCTGTCTTCCTTGCGGGTTGACGGCGGCTTTTTTCGTGACAAGAAAAAAATTTTTTTAATCATGGTTTAACAATCCTAACTGATAATGCAATTTGATTAACAAAAAGAAAAGGAGACTTGCATTTAATATGCCTGAAAATAAATCTGTTCCGCCTCCGGACAGGACAGGGATAATTTCGCTGATAAAAGTTCTGCAACATTTCGGAGTAAAAGAGTTGCAGGCGATCTACGAAAAAAATCCCGAAACCGACAGTCAGCTGAACTGGGAGAAACTTCAGAAACTGGCGAAAAAATATAATATCAACAGTCAAGTAATTCATCCGACTGTTGACGAGATGCGCGAGATAGAATATCCCGCCATAGCCAGAATGACTGACGGCGGCTATATCGCTGTCGGCAGTATGAATGAAGAAGTTATCTTGGCGATTGATCCGCGAGAAAATAAACCGAAGGCAATTCCCATCAAAGAATTTCTGGAAAGCTGGGCGAATGACCTTTTAATTTTTTCGGCGGCATTCAGCTGGACTTACATTAAAAAGCAATACAATCTGGATTGGTTTTTAAAAGTCATCAAGCGTTACAAAAAACCTCTCGGCGAAGTTTTGATAGCGTCGTTTTTCATTCAGCTTATGGGAATTGTTTTCCCGCTCATAACGCAGGTTATTATCGATAAAGTTATCGGCAATAACGGAATGTCGACGCTCACGGTTATCGGTTGCAGTATGGTCGTGTTTTTTGCCATGCAATCGCTTTTAACCGGTTTGAAAACTTATATCCTCAACCACACGACAAACAAACTTGATGCAATTTTGGGCACGAGATTATTTCGACATTTAATTTCTCTGCCGTTGCCTTACTACGAACGGCGGCGCGTCGGCGAATTGTTGATGCGTATTGATGCGCTTGAACGCGTTCGCAGTTTCTTCACCGGTAACGGTTTGATGTCGGTTTTGGATGCCTTATTCTCGGTAGTTTTTGTCGCGTTCATGTTCTGGTATTCGGTGCCGCTGACTTTAATCGCGCTGATTACAATTCCGCTCTACATGGTTCAACTTTGGGCTTTGCCGATATTGAGAGGCAAGTTGGGAAATATTTGGCGAACGAAAGTAGCGAGCGAATCTTTTTTGGTTGAATCAATTTCAAATATCGAAACGGTTAAAGCGTTGGCAGTCGAGCCGCAATTCGTCAACAAATGGGAGCATCTTGTATCGCGCTATATCCGCACAATGTTTGAAATGTCGAAGTTCAGATTGTTTCTGGATACGTTCAGAACAATGGTCGAAGCGACAATAACAATGGGAATTCTCTGGTACGGCGGTCACATGGTTATGAGAGGCGAATTGACACTCGGACAATTAATCGCATTTCAAATGATCTCGCGGCAGGCACTCGGTCCTTTGGCAAACCTTTTAATGATGTGGTGGCATATTTTCATGCTCCGATTTGCTTTGGGACTTATCGGCGACATTTTGAATACGCCGATGGAACCGGTTGTTCAGGAAATGGGCAAGCGCGGCGATAACAGAGTTGACGGCGCAATTCAGATGAGCGGAGTTTCTTTCCGATACCGCGTTGACTTGCCGCTTGTCTTGAAAAATATAAATTTGACTGTCGAGCCCGGACAAAAAATCGGTATCGTCGGACGGTCGGGGTCGGGAAAATCGACTTTGACAAACCTTGTTCAAAATCTTTACATTCCCGAAGAAGGACATATCGTTATCGGCGGCATTGATACCCGCGAAGCAAATCTTTCTTGGTTGCGCGAACAAATCGGCGTCGTCATGCAGGAAAATTATCTTTTCAACTCCAGCGTCCGCGATAACATTGCGATAAGCCGCCCGACTGCAACTATGGATGAAATTATTCGTGCGGCACGGCTTGCGGGAGCACACGATTTCATTTTGGAACTTAAAGAAGGTTATGATACCAAAGTCGGCGAGCGCGGCGATTCACTTTCGGGCGGACAACGTCAACGCGTCGCCATTGCAAGAGCACTTTTGGCTAACCCGCCGATTTTGATTTTCGACGAGGCGACTTCTGCGCTTGACTATGAATCCGAAAGAATTATTTTGAATAACATGGGAGCCATCGGCGCGCAGAGGACAATGCTTATCATTGCACACAGATTAAGTGCGGTGCGCCGTTGCGATAAAATTATCGTCGTTGACAGGGGCGAAATCGTCGAGACTGGTACTCATGAACAGCTGATGAAACTCGGCGGGCTCTATCGTTATCTTTACGACCAGCAAGAATCTAGGGGTTAGGTTATAGGTTATAGGTTTTAGGTTATAGAAAAAAACTATCAGCTATGAGCTATAACCTGACAGGAGGTTAAGAGCAATGAAGAAATTTTGGAAGTGGCTTGTTCACGGCGAGGATGTCGAAAAAGAAACGGAATTCTTGCCGGCGATACTCGAAGTGACGGAAACGCCGCCGTCGCCTACGGGCAGACTTGTCATGTGGACGATTTTGTTGCTGGCAGTCGTTGCCTTAGCTTGGTCATATCTCGGACACATTAACGAAGTTGCGGTTGCGGCGGGCAAAGTCATTCCTTCGGGACAAATTAAAACCGTTCAAGTTAAAAACAAAGGCATTGTCAAAGAAATTAATGTTGAGGAAGGACAAATTGTTCAGGAAGGCGATGTGCTTGTTGTCTTAGATCCGACGACGACTTCAGCCGATTATGACAGCTTGAGAAAACGCGCCGCCTATTACAAACTCGACATTCAGCGTTTGACTGCCGAGCTTACTCAACAACCTTTCGCGCCCGAAGAAGATCCCGATCTTGATGCGCATGACTTGGCGGCGGAAATGGCTCTTTATCAGAGCAGAACTTCCGATTACAGAACGCAACGTCAAAGCCGCGAAGACGTAATTGCCCAGCGTGTTGCGCGTCTCCAAGCAACGCAGGCATCTTATGAAAAATATGCTGAAGTTTTGGCTATCGCGCAGGAAAAAGAAGCGCGGCTTGAGGAATTGAGCGAACAAAATGCAATTTCTCAATTTCAACTCCTTGAACAGCAACGCGAGACGATTGAATACGCCAAAAACGCGCAGGCGGAACTTGATTCCATTAACAGTATCCGCGCAGAAATTGCCGAAGCGCAACAAAATCTTGCGAATGTCGACGCATCTTATCACAAAGACATTATGACTGCGCTTGTCGAGGCGAAGAAAGAATATTACTCTGTCACTGAAGCGATTAAAAAGGCGGAAGAAGATTCGCGCATGGCGATTATTTATTCGCCGATTTCGGGGCGCGTTTACAATTTGAGTATCCACACTCTCGGCGGTATCGTAACCGATGCCCAGCCGCTTATGCAGATTGTCCCCGAAGATGCCAAACTGGAATTTGAAGTTTACGCCGACAACAAGGACATTGGTTTTATAAAAGTCGGGCAGGAAGCAGAAGTCAAGGTTGAGACTTTTAACTTTCAAAAATTCGGCATGTACAAAGCGGAAGTTTTGGAGATCAGCGCGGACGCCGTCAACGAGCCGAGCGACCAACAAAGATATATGAAATACAAACTCCTCCTTGACCCGACCAGCAACGATATTAATGTTTACGGACAGCCGGCAAAGCTTGAAGTCGGTATGAACGTCAGCGCGGAAATTAAAATCAAGGAAAAACGAATCATTGACTTCTTCCTTGATCCTTTCCGCCGCTATACGTCCGAAGCTTTAAGGGAGCGTTGATTTATGGCTGAAAATAAAAATCCGACTCCCGACGATAAAAAATTGGTTTTGTCCAAAGGGCAGACGCCGCAAAAATCGGGCAAGCAAGCTCTGGGGAAAATCACGCCCAAAAAAGTTCCCCAACAAAAAACTGATGAACATGATGTAAATTTGCTCGATACCGAAGTTAAAGGTGAAGACGGCGGCGTTGTCAACGGAATTGATACGGGGCTTGCCTGTCTGGTTGCCATTGCGAAGTATTACAACATTCCCGCCGATTATCGCCAGCTTGAGCGCGCTTACGTTTTGACTGCGGGCAGTGTTGATTTTACTACTCTTGTCAGAGCGGCTCGCGAATTGAAGTTGAAGGCTCGCAAGTACGACGGCTTGAAGGAAGCCGATTTGGAAAAACTCGTTTACCCGGCTTTGATTAAATTGCATTCGGGCAGGAGCGTTGTCATTACGACGATTCGCGACGGCGATATTTACGTTATGGATCCTGCCTTTTCTCAACAGCCCGTTAAAATCGATCGTTACAAACTTTTGATGGACTGGACGGGCGATGCGATTCTTTTCACACGCCGTTACGAGCTCGACAAGAAAAAAAGCAAATTCGGTTTCAAATGGTTTGTCCCTGTCGTATCGAAGTACACGCCTTATTTGCGCAACGTTTTGTTTATGTCGCTGTTGTTGCAACTTTTGGGCTTGGCGTCGCCGCTGTTTGTTCAAAATATTATCGATAAAGTTTTGGTGCACAGAGCGGCGGACGCATTGGACATCTTGGTTTTGGGCATGGTTCTTTGCACGATCTTTCAAAACTGGATGCTCGGCTTGCGCACATATCTTTTTGTAAACATTACAAACAAAATGGACGTGGCGTTGAGTTCGCGGCTTTATAAAAATGTAACCGCCTTGCCGGTGAGTTATTTTCAAAAGTGGCAGGTCGGCGACGTTGTCTCGCGTACCGGCGAGCTTGAAACTTTGCGTTCATTCCTGACGGGCAACAGCTTGACGATTATTCTAGACATAGTTTTTGCGGTTGTTTATTTCGCCGTTATGTTCCTTTACTACAGCAGAATGCTCAGCTTAATCGTTTTGGTTATGATTCCTCTGTTTGTGCTTTTAAATCTGATTGTCGCGCCGATTTTCAAACGCATGATCAACGACAAATTTTTAATCGGCAGTGAAAATCGTTCCTTCCTGATTGAGGCGATAACGGGCATTCATACCGTCAAATCTTCCAGTGTCGAGAGCAATTTCATTCGCCGTTATGAAGAAATACTCGCTCGTTTTGTCAAAGCTTCTCTGGACGTTGTCAATCTGGCGAACGTTGCAAACTCGATAGCGTCGTTTTTCTTCAGCATGTTCAATCTGGTTATCCTTTGGGTCGGCGCGTATTACGTTATGGAAGGCGAAATAACCGTCGGCGAATTGATAGCGTTCCAAATGATTGCGGGGCAATTAATTTCTCCGATTATGCGCCTTATAAATCAGTGGCAACATTTCCAACAAATTCGCGTTTCAATGGAAAGACTTTCGGACATCATGGACGAAGATACCGAGCCCGCGTTTAATCCTTCGCGAACGACGTTACCGAGCCTGCGCGGAGACATTGCGCTTGAGAAATTGGCGTTCAGTTATTCGGAGGAGGGCGGCAAGGTTCTTGAAAATATCAATATCAGAATTCCTGCGGGAATGAAAGTTGGAATTGTCGGACGGTCGGGCAGCGGAAAATCGACTTTAACGAAATTGATTCAGCGACTTTATTTGCCCGATACGGGACGAATTTTGATTGACGGCGTTGACATTGCGCAGGTTGAGCCGGCGTGGTTGAGAAGACAAATCGGAGTTGTGTTGCAGGACAGCAAACTTTTCAGCGGCTCGGTTGAGGAAAATATTCGCATTGCCTGTCCGAATGCTACTCATGAAGAAGTTGTTAATGCGGCGAAACTTGCGGGCGCGGATGAATTTGTCAGCCAATTCCCGCACGGCTATGAAACTTTTGTCGGCGAACGCGGATCACTTTTAAGCGGCGGACAACGTCAGAGAATTGCGATTGCCCGCGCCTTACTTTCCAACCCGCGAATTTTGATTTTTGACGAGGCGACTTCCGCGCTTGATTACGAGTCGGAAAATATTATCATGAATAATATCGAGCCGATTGCCGAAGGGCGCACGATGTTGATGATTGCTCACCGCCTGTCGACTGTCCGCGATTGTGATGCGATTATTGTTATCGACAAGGGGCGCATTATCGAGGCGGGCTCGCATGATGAATTGATGAAGCACAACGGCGTTTACGCCAAACTTCACCAAGCCCAAATGGCGTAGGTATCCCCCCTTTGTCAAAGCGTGGATTCGCGGAACCGACTGTCGCTGTCTCGGCTCGCCACTTCGATTGAGTTTAAAAAATATTTTTTATTTATAGGATCAACTTTTCTTTGCTTGCCCAAAGAAAAGTTGCAAAAGAAAGGGCACCTCGCAGGGGCGTTTCCGGCAAAGAAAACATCCTGTTTTCGTTGCCGGCGGGCGCACGTCCATGTGCGCCCGTTCTTTCGCCACCCGCTGTAATTTTCTGCATTACGCATTGCAAAATTACGCATTGCCCTGCGCCCGTTCTTCACCACCCACTACAAATTTTCTGCATTACGCATTAACGTCCGTTTATTTGTTCAAAATTAATTTCACAGAAGGAGAGATTTTTACCGTGAATATTTTTATTCTGCACCCGTCTTTTCCCGCGCAGTATCTCAACATTGCGCCTTACCTCGCAAGTAATCCCGAAAATAATGTTTTCTTCTTGTCAAAGGAAAATTCCATTAACGCACAACTTAAAGGCGTGACGCTTGCTCTTTATCCCAAGCCCGATGAAAAATCGGACGAGTGGATTAAAACTTGCGGTCCGTTGCGTCCTGCCGCTGAAGCCGTCGTTGAAGGTCAAGCCGTTCTTCGCGCAATGGATTGGCTTGCCAAAGAAAAAAATGTTAAGCCCGATGTAATTATCGGTCACACGGGCTGGGGCTCAACTCTTTATTGCAAGGATATGTATCCGAAAGTTCCGATTATGGGTTATTTCGAGTGGTATTATCGCGTCGAGGACAGCGATTGTTATTGGTGGCCCGATGAAATTCCGCAAATGGGCAACCGCATTTCAATTCGCACAAGAAATGCGCATCACTTAATGAATTTGGAGCTTTGCGACGCGGGTATTGCTCCGACAAAATGGCAGTACTCACAATTTCCCGAAGAATACAAGCCGAAAATTCATGTGATTCACGAAGGCATTGATACAAGATTTTGTTCGCCCGATCCGAGCGGCAAGCGTCCCGGACTTGTGCTTGATGACATTCAGCTTAATATCCCCGAAGGTACGGAAATTATTACTTATGTTGCTCGCGGCTTTGAAATTTATCGCGGCTTTCCTTATTTCATGGATGCAATTCGTCACGTGTTGGCGCGTCGCCCGCAAACTCATGTTGTCATTGTCGGCAAGGACAGAATTTGTTACGGCGCACAACTTAAGGATACAACTTATCTTAAGGAAGAGGAAAAGAAGGGCGGTTATCCTACAGATCGTGTGCACTTTGTCGGCTTGAGAAATCGCGGCGACTATCAAAAAATTTTGCGCTCGTCCAGTTGCCACGTTTATTTGACGCGCCCGTTTGTTTTAAGCTGGTCTTTCTTGGAGGCAATGAGTTTCGCTTGTCCTATGGTAGGTTCCAAAACTCCGCCTGTCGAAGAGGTTATGGAAGACGGAGTCAACGGTTTGCTTGCAGAATTCCGTTCGCCTTATCACATTGCCCGCAAAATCGAGGAACAACTTGACGACCCCGAACGCGCAAAAAAACTCGGTGCGGCGGCTCGCGAAACGATTCTTGAAAGATTCGAGCTTATGAAGTGTATGCAGGCGCAGGAAGATTTAATGTACAGCTTGGTTCGTTGAGGATGATGCCGTAATGACTTTTGAAACTTTTATTCCTGCGCGGTCGCGGAGCGTCCTTGAACTTATCGGCGAGGCTCCCGAAGATTTTGAGACTTCGCGGAAAAATTTCCAGGAGATTCAGCCCGACTGCAAATACATTGTCGCCGAAGATTGGACGAAAGTTAAGGGCTTCTTCGACGCGATTTTGGTTCAAAGTGCGTTGATTGGGACGCTCAGCCAAAGAAAATTGGTCGAACTGATAAAAAAAGTTGCCGAACACCTTACGACGGACGGCACATTGATTTTTACACTGGATAATATCGGGCACGCAGAAAATATCGGAGCGATTTTGGAAGGCAAGCCGCCGAAATTTCGCGTGACTTTGACTCACGAGGAATTAAGCGACGCGATTGAAGAGGCGGGCTTGACTGTTCTCCGTTCGCTGAATGCCGGGCGAGGAATTCAAGTCAAGCGACAGCTTGCCGAGCTTACCAAAACGGAATTGGCAGTTTTCGTTTACATTTTCACGGCTTACAAGAGCGAACCGCCCAAAAAAACTTTGATTCAAACGCTTATCGGCGAGTCAACGGTTTGTGCGCCCATTCGCGTCCACATGCCCAATACTTTTTTCATGACAGACCCGAATGTTTTTGTTGTATCTTCGCCCGTCGGCAAGCCGTATAAACTTTATGAACAAGAACAATTCGATGAACGAGTTTTTATCAATCAGCGAATGTGTTTTCCGTCGTTCGCGGTCGGTTTGGATTTTTTTAACATACTTCGCAAGAAAGGAATTCTTTTTATTTCGGAAATGGATGATCATCCGATTTTGTGGGAGGACGATTATCAGAAAACGGAGTGGATAAATTTCCGCGCAGTCCATGCGATACAAACTTCAACGCCTTATCTGGCAGATTTTTTGCGGCAATTCAATCCGCATGTAAAAGTTTTCGCAAATCACTTAAGAAGACTGCCGCCGCCGAGAAATTTTGACGAAGAATTGAAATATAAACGTCAAACAACAATTTTCTTCGGAGCTTTGAATCGTGACGGAGATTTTATGGAGCTTGTCCCGATTTTGAACAGATTTGCCAAGCAATACGGAAATAAATTGGCGTTTAAGATTTTGGCGCGGGAAAATTTGTTTGACGCGTTGGAAACGGAGAATAAAACTTATGTCGGCGACTTAAACAAGTGGGACGGGCAATTTATTTCTTATGAAGATTATGAAGCGGCGATTCGCAGTTCAGATATTGCACTTTTGCCGCTCAGAGACAATGAATTTAATCGTTCCAAGTCCGATTTGAAATTTATCGAGAGCGCGGCGAACGGAGCAGTGGCTTTGGCGTCGCCCGTCGTTTATTCGGACGTGATTAAGGACGGAAAAACAGGTTTCGTCTATCATGACGGGCGAGAATTCATCAACAAGCTAAATCTGCTGATAAAAAATAAAAATCTGCGGCGAAAAGTGGCGGAAGATGCTTATTCTTATGTCCGACATGAAAGATTAATGAGTCAACATTACGAAGAGCGGCTTGATTGGTATCGTGAACTGTTGGCGCGGCTGCCGGAGCTTACTTCGGAGGCGGAAGCGCGCATTGCAAAGTTCATTCCGCAGTTCAACGAAGAAATTACGAAATTCAGAGCCCGTTTCTCCAAAAATCCTCAAGAACGTTCCTCGCAAATTGAAAGGAATTTAACGCAGGGAGCAGAAATAATTATCCCGAAATAGGAGGTTATAGGTTATAGGTTATAGGTTATAGGTTATAGGTATTAGGTGTTAGGGCTAAAACCCAAAACCTAAAACCTAAAACCTAAAACCTAATACCTAAATTATGGGGGTGATTAGAATGTCGGAAGTTCAAATTTTTTCGGGCGCGAATTCTGCCTTTATCATGCTGGCGTATTGCGCAATGACGATTATCGCGGTTTTGGGAATTTTCGTCGTGTTGTATCTGAGCAGTTCAAAGAAAAATGCGGGGATGATCGATGAACTTGTCCTTGATGAACGCCAGCAAAATCGCGACGGCTATACCAGCGTCGTCGATAAGAGCAAATTTCTCGGAGCGATCGGCATTTGCGTAACCGATTTGCGACCGGCGGGCACAATTTCGGTTGACGGCGAACCTTTAGATGTTGTGGCGGACGGAAATTTCGTCAAGCAAGGCAGCAATGTCAAAGTTATCAACGTGGACGGCTCCCGCGTGTTGGTTCGTCAAATTTAGAAAGGAGAGCTCACTTATGGATTTTCTAATCGGATCAGGCTTCTTTCTGCTAATGGGGATAATTATCGCGGCAGTTTTTTTGCACTTTGTGCCAATAGGCTTGTGGATCTCGGCTTTGGCGGCTGATGTCCACGTCGGGATTTTCACGCTGATAGGAATGAGAATGCGGCGCGTCCCTCCCGCAAAAATCGTTATGCCTTTAATAAAAGCAAACAAAGCGGGGCTTGATGTCAACGTAAATCAGTTGGAAGCGCATTATTTGGCGGGCGGCAACGTCGATAAGGTTGTTGACGCGCTGATTGCCTCCCAACGTGCGCAAATCGTCCTGCCTTTTGAAAGATCTGCGGCGATTGATCTCGCAGGACGCGACGTTTTGGAAGCCGTTCAGATGAGTGTTAATCCGAAAGTCATTGAAACGCCCGTTGTCTCGGCTGTCGCCAAAAACGGTATCGAATTAAAAATCAAAGCGCGTGTTACTGTTCGTGCAAACATTGACAGATTGGTCGGCGGCGCGGGTGAACCTACGATTATTGCGCGTGTCGGCGAAGGTATCGTTACAACCGTCGGCAGTTCGGAAAATCACACGGACGTTTTGGAAAGCCCCGATGAAATTTCCAAAACTGTTTTGGGAAAAGGGCTTGACGCGGGCACGGCATTTGAAATTTTATCAATCGACATTGCGGACGTGGATGTCGGACGAAATATCGGCGCACAACTTCAAACAGATCAAGCGGAAGCCGATAAACGAATTGCGCAAGCAAAAGCCGAAGAGCGGCGGGCAATGGCGGTTGCAAAAGAACAGGAAATGAAGGCTTATACTCAAGAAATGGAAGCAAAAGTCGTCGAGGCACAAGCCGAAGTTCCCCACGCAATGGCGGAGGCATTCAAGAAAGGCAATCTCGGCGTCATGGATTATTACAACATGATGAACATTCAATCTGATACCGAAATGCGCAAGGCTGTCAGTCAATCCGGCAAAAGCAAAAAAGTTTCCGCGCAGAAGTAAGTAAAAAATTTTTTGGGAGTCTCGCAAAAAATTTTGTGAGACTTCTTTTTTTATGGTTTAAGCAGAAAAATTTTTTCACAAGAGCTTGATCAGCACGTTTGGATCAGCTAAGATAATAAAAAATTTTTGAGGAGAGGATTTTTTATGGCTGAAATTTATAATGACAAGTCCAATACAATTATAAACGGCACGAACGACGACGATTTCATTAAAAACGGAGAGGTTTTGAACTATTCTTGGCAAGGCGGCGGCTCTTATTTAACGATAATAGGCGGAGCAGGTAATGATTCTGTTTCAAATAACGGTGACAATTCGTCAATAAGCGGCGGTGAAGGCAATGATTCACTCATGAATAACGGTTCTAAAGTCACAATCGACGGCGGAGACGGCTCCGATACCATCGGAAATGACGATTACGGACATTATTCGTCAATAAACGGCGGCGCGGGCAACGATTCTATCTTAAACTTTGGAGAATATGCCACAATCAGCGGCGGCAAGGGTAACGACACACTTTATACCAATTACAGCTCAAGGAGAGATCTTTTTTTTGATTTTGATACAAACGTTACTTTTCAATACGAAAACGGCGACGGAAACGATATAATTTATGGTTTCCGCGCAGATTCTACGCTTTCAATAGGCGGCGGCTCCTATTCCACCAAAAAAAGCGGCGATGATATTATCGTCACTGTCGGCGACGGAAAACTTTCGTTAATCGGCGCGGCGAGTTTGTCGAATGTCAATATTTCAGGCAAGGAAGAAACTTCAACATCTATAATCGTAACCGATTCAACAAATTCTTCTGTTACAATCGACTCTGATATTGAGACTGTCGACGCCTCCTCAAGGACAAAGGCAACAAAAATCACAGGCAATTCTTTGGCGAATACAATCAGCGGCGGTTCAGCCAACGATACAATCACAGGCGAGGCAGGAAACGATTCTGTTTTCGGCGGCGCGGGCGACGATAAACTTTCCGGTAACAACGGAAAAGATTCTTTATGGGGCGGCGCAGGAAACGACACTTTGACGGGCGGAAACGGTAAAGATTTCTTCATTTACAGCGAAGGAAATGATGTCATTGCCGACTACGCGGTTACGGAGAAAATTTCTCTCGGCGCGAACATTTCAGATACAGCTTTGAACGGCTTGGACGTAATTTTAACGACGGACGCGGGCATTCTCACTGTCAAAAAGGCTAAGGGAAAAAATCTTAATCTGATTAATCCTGCGGGAAAATCTTTTTCTACAATGGTCGGAGTTTTGACGAATTTTACCGTGACTAATTTGACAAAATCTCCCGTGACTGTCGGTTCGGCGATAAAAACAGTTACCGCCG
>ERZ842401.6583-NODE-6583-length-12360-cov-3.934254_pt1 | contig 12360 bp, 3 predicted proteins | sample MGYA00521270_ERZ842401 | MGnify/ENA primary metagenome ERZ842401 (study PRJEB31892, sample SAMEA3878208) | bioreactor metagenome | biome: Moose rumen | place: Sweden | collected 2011-10 | study: EMG produced TPA metagenomics assembly of the PRJEB12797 data set... | reverse complement strand
TGCCCCCTCACACCCACGGCCGCCGCATCGAGGCCTACTACTACTTCAACCTGCCTGCCGACCAGACCATCGCCCACATCATGGGCGAGCCACAGGAGAGCCGCGTCGTCTGGCTCCACAACGAGCAGGCCATCATGTCGCCCGAATGGAGCATCCACGCCGCTGCCGGCACCTACTACTACACCTTCATCTGGGGCATGGCCGGCGAGAACCTCTACTACAACGACAAAGACAACATCCCCGTCATCGACATCCAATAAAGATGTTGTTCTCGAGAACACGAAAAAGAGGCTGTGTCGTTCCATTTGACACAGCCTCTTGCTCATGACGGCGTTCCCCCCGGGCTCCCCATGGGAGACTGGATTCATTCCGTGGCCCAGATGTCGTCCCACGGGTTCGTCTTTGCGATAGCATTGTTCACCTCGGTCTTGGAAATGGGGTAAGAGCCTGAACCCGTTAGTAGGTGGGTATTACTCAACAGCCTGAAAAAAGATGTTTTAGGATGGATATATGTTTTCTTTTCCATAATCAAAAGATTTGAGAATTAGAGAATTAGAGAATAAGAAAGGGCTTCGCCTTGGATTGCAGGGCTATCGCCCCTTCTTATTGTCTTATTATCTTCATGTCTTATTTTACCAATACTTTCTTGCCACCCACGATGTTCACTCCCTTCTGGAGTTTGCTGATGCGCTGACCAGCGAGGTTGTAGACCTCCGTGCTGCCCTCCGTCCACGGCCCGCTGTCCGCTGTCCGCTGTCCGCCGTCAACTGCCTCGATGCCCACTGCCAGCTCATCCCAGTTCAGGACAAAGCCCTTGACACCCTCTGCGGCCGGAGCGGGCAGGTACGCGTGGTAGGCGGTAATCGTGCCGCCGTCGCTGAGGCGGTAGAAGCCGATGACGTCGTCAACAATGTTCAGCACATAGCCGTTGAGGTCTGCTCCGGAGGTATCCGTGAGGACACCCTGTAGCGCGTTGCCACTGGCATCAGCGCTGGCATCGCCGTTGACCGTTGCCACACATTCCGTGACCACGGACTCCGACACCAGCAGCGCAGCTGTCCGCTCCGACAGCTCCTGTCCCATCGCCGTCGGCCGTGCCCATTCCCCATCCACCGCAATCTTGTACGCCGTCACATCGTCCGGCAGTGTCACGCCGAATGGCAGGTAGAGCGTGGCGTACGACTTGCCGTTGACGGGCGAGAGGGTGAGAGGATAGGTCTCGGCGTCGATGACCATCATGTCTGCCGAACGATAACCCGTGAAACCCAGACTGGCATTGATGGAAACGCCAGCATTATAGTACTTCATCTTCCCATTATAAATCAGGAAACCATACTGAGAGCCTTTAAGGATGAGCGTGAATGGATTCACGACGCCATGAGATTCACCTAAAATACCACCGTAGCCATAGACAAGGAATTCGTTGTACGCATACGCCGCGTCATCTGTCACTCCTATCGTCAAATCTGAAGCATTTGTCCCAGTGATGGCCGTCGATGCCAGCGGCTTCCCCGCAGCCTTATTGACAATCCTAACGCCGTAGGGACTTCCAATGAACGCCCACTTATAAGCATCCTCGGCATACAGATCCATCACATTCGTTTGCGATGTCATCCTGAACGTTGTACCATCCACATTCGCATAATAGTCGTTGGTGTCGCCCTGCTCACGCGAATGGATGAAGTACCACCTGGGGTGCTCGACGGTTGAATATTCAAAGGGCACATTCGCCGTGCAGTTCACATAGACATTCTCGTTCGTTCCCACAGCATCTATCTCATTCGTGAGCGCCTCATCGCTGTAGAAGGCGTATGTGCAGAAGGCGCGGTTCAGACCTGCAGGCAGCGCGGGAGCATCTGTTGTCTGGTGTTCCACGGGCGCGTCAGCGGTTGCCACCTCATTGCCATCGAACATGACATGATAGGTGACCTCCAACCCATTCAGCTCGGCCATCCTTACGCGCATGGCTTCGCTACTGATTACCACATAGTTGATGGCGTAGCAGTCCTGCTTGTCTTCATTACCGATGCTGCCGTCCTCGAAGATGATGGCGAGGTCGCCATTGCCGAGAACCTGCATGGAGCTGTAGGCAGCCCACCCAGGCTGCAACTGGAACGCTTCCTGCCAGGTTTCTCCCTGGTCGAAACTCATGTAGAGTCGAAGATCCTTGCGGTAGGTGCTATAAGTCTTGGTCAGTGTATGCAGTAAGACATCGCGTTTTCCTTCAGTAGCGCGGGAATAGTACAGGATGTCTGCATTGCAGCCGTTGGCGTTCATCTCGTCGCCCCAGGCGCTCTGCGTTCCCCATTCATCGATTCCCTCGCCCGAGGCATCGCCTATCGTGCGGTTATAGCCTCGGTTCGCCATTGAGTTGAATCCTCCACGTCGTATGGACATCAGCAGTGAGTTGTCGTTCATGATTTCGAGTTTGGACTCGTCAGCACCGGTGAATGCCACCGTGGAAGATATGTTCCAAGTCGCACCCTCATCGTCGGAATAGATGATATACTCGTTCGTAGCACTGCCTACCTTACCATTCATGGCAAAGGCCACGCGGCCGTTGGAAAAGGTCACCCCTTTACCAGCCGTCGTGAAGACAGAGGAGAACTCGAGATCATTCTTGTTGATGCTTGAATAGATATCCGTCGGCGCTGTCCATGTGCCGCCGTCATCAGTGCTTTCAATATAGCCCATATGCAACATTCCGGTCGGATAACTATTCATACCCGCCGCTAAAAGGCCAATGAGCTTCCCTCTGTTCGTGCGCGCCACGGCGATGTCGCCATAGCCGTAGGCAGCTTCCGAGGAACCGTCGCCCTCGGCAATGCACTTCTCATCGTCCCATGTCATACCGTTGTCCATGCTCTTGCGCATCACCACATCAATTCGATGATTTCCCAGGTCTCCAGATGCCGTGTGGCGGTCATCGGTGAAGGCCGCAATACCGCCGTCGGCGGTGTTGATGATGGTAGGAATACGGTAATATTGTGCACCGCTCTGTGTGGCTGTCCACAGGAACTGCTGCTGCTTATAGATCCGCATCGCGCCGTCGGGATTGCCGATGGACGAGATGTCGCAGGTGATGTCCTCCATGTCATCATGTTCTTCAGTGTACCCATTCGTGTAGCTGATGGCAGTGACCGCCGCATCAATGCTCTCCAATTCAGTGGCAGTGCTCTTCACGTCGCCTGTGATCCAGAAGTAAATGCTTTGTCCTGCTGTGAGAGCCTGCGTGACGGGAATCTCTATGCTCGCAGCCGCCGTGATGTCGCCGCTGATCTTTTCCGGGGAAGCCTCTTTGGCTCGCAGCTCATCACCTGTTGTGGTATAGACCGCGATGTGCTCCAACTGTTCTACCCCCGTGAGCGTGACGGAGAACTTATGGATGGTGCAATCCTCGAACGGAGTCACCTTCACGCGCAGCAATGCCTGCATCGTATTGCCCTTACCAGTAGTCTGATGACCCTGTATCACATCTACATCTTTCAATTGCAGGCTGAGCGACGGGTCGATTGTGATTGCAATGGTCTTCGTGGTTGTATTGACATCGCAACTCACGATTCCTTTCGCATCAATATCGGAAGCCGCAGGCACAGCTCCCTTCGGCAGGAAGAAATATCCACCCGGGTAGATGGTACTCAGTCCGCTGACATCCGCGCGTTGGCAGGTGATTTGCGCATAGTCGTCCGTAGCGCCTTCGAGTAGGACATTCCAAGCCGTTAAGCCTTCTTCACTGTCATCCACAGGATATAAGGCAAAGCGGGTGGTGGAGGCACTTACACCTTTTCCTACAATACGTGTAGCATCGCTTCCAAAAACGGTGAAATAATTGCTGAACTGGAAGCCCTCGTCGTAGGCTACACTGATGTTTTGTGGTGCGATTGATGTCTTTGCCAAATCCGTCAGATAGTGCCCGTTGGCGGATTGTATGTGGACGTTTCCACCGTCCCGTACCACACGGACATAGTTGATGGCATCACCCACGTATGGCATACTTACAGTCCCCTGATACGTCAGCGGATAACGGTCGCTCCCATTATAATTCTTCTCATTCGTGTTATTTTCCACGAATCCATTATCGGGCGTGGTCAACCGGATTCTGTACCATCTGTCGCCCGTGAGCTCATCTAAGCCGCTTAACGCAGTGGCCGCTTCTGTCTCATAAATCTCGAAGCCACTATTACTGTTGGAAGCCCAACCGTGCAGTTTGCCACTTGAGCGGGTTAGATACCTGTCACCATTCATCGGATAAGCTACCCCATTACTGAAGTTCAGTGTCCAGGTACTGGCCGCTGCCTCTCCAACGGGAGTCAGATAATTCGAAGCTGTCGTGCCAGCAGGTGCCCCCCAATAGTTTCCGGTGACATAGTTCTTCAGCTTCCATGTGCCATCACCCTGATCGTAGAGATAATAGATACTGCTGGTGGTTGCTACGGCATCATTATCTGCGACCTGATAGTAGGATGCACTGATGTCCTTCACGAAGGCTTTCTTGCCATTGCCGACATACCGCACGACGTAAGGTCTACCGCTTACCAGCAGGGCTTCGTCTATGATTTGGCGTCCGATGAGTGCGGGAGCCTCGTCAGCCTCATCAACCGCCTGGATATTCACCCAGAACTTATTGATCATCAGACAGCGCGTGTTGGTGCTCTGATTGCTCTTGATCGTGATGGCCGTCTGCCGTCTGTGGAGACCGGAGACCTTCAGCCCCTGTCTGTCATTGGAGGGCGCTGCACTGGTGGTATAGGATGTAACGCCTTCACCCTCTGAGGCCGTGAGCGTGTAGTTTTCCGTGGCTGTCCAGTACCCCGCCTCCAGATAGTAACCCAGAATCACATATCCTTTGGGAGCTGTGATGGTGAGGACATCCGTTGCGTTGCCCGCACTGGGCTTGAAGCCCAGACACTTGAAGCTCGAATAGGCTGTCTCCTGCATCAGCGCATTATGCGTTGCCGCGAGCGTTACGCCCGCTTGTCCCGATGTAGCATTGGAGATCCATGTGCTCTTCAGTGTCGGAGAACTATTGATGACACCTGTCGCGGCGTTACCGTATGTAGCCGGTCCATTCTCGGTTGTCCCATCGGCAACGTATATTTTGTGGATGCTTTCGTCGCGCGTAGCCGTGACATCCGTTCCGGCGCCGGCAGCCTGGATGGTGTAGCCGGAGGTGAGCCCGTTTTCATCATATGTTCCGTCAGGAAGGTCAAACTCATTTGTGTTATACAATCCACGGAGGTTGCCACTGTCATCGTAGAGCTTGAAGCCCACGGCACCTGTTCCGCAGACGATGACATGTCCTGCTGCATCAATGTTATACGTATAAGCAGAACAATCCTCGCCGAAAGTGGTGTATTGTCCTGTCTCGCCGGCCTGGCCTATGGGATATTCGCTGGAGAAGGCTGTCTTCACCGCTCCTGCGGCCGCGCCCTCGTAGGTGGCGGCGGGAGCTGTGATGCGGTCTTCGATGAAGATGATGTTGGCCTTGGGGAGGCTCATGGCAGCGACTGCGGCCTTGGCTGCGTCAATCTCGTCCTGGGTGACCGTGAGATAGTAGCTGGCATAGTCTTCCACCTTGTAGGCATCCTTCGTGACATCGTTGAGCGTATAGCTGGTGAGGGTGGGAATGACGAAGAAGCCGTAGGCCTGGAAGAACTCGGTGAGGTCATAGCCGCTGACCTGGCAGCATGTCTTGTAGAACTTCAGGTAGTCGTCTGTGGCAGCGATGAAGGTGTTGCCGGTATGCACCATCGGGTCGCTGCGCAGAGCCTTGAAGAGCTCGGGATAGAAGTCCGGGTCGTTGCCTAAGATGTGGAAGAACTGGTAGAGCTGGAAGTAGAGGTGCGTGCGCTCCCAGATGCCACGGTCGATCCAGAAGACACCGTCGAGCATGTTCTGGAAGGTGGTGCTGATATTGGCGGCGCGCGAGGTGAGATGTCCGTTGTTATAGACGGCCACGTTGGAGAAGAGGTTGTTGGAGACCTCTGTCTGCCCTACCATGTTGATGCACTTCTGGAAGACATGGCCGTTCTCGTGGGCCGGACCCCATAATGATCCACCGGCAGAGAGCTCCTCGTAGCTCATCACGGTAGGAATGGTGGAAGTGTTGTAGTAAGTTCCGTAGTTCGAGGCGTACATATAGCTGTCACCGGTGATGTCCGTGCAGCTGAGCAGGTTGTTCCAGTAGCCTTCGAAGCTCTCAAGGCCCATCAGGCTATGCTCCATGTCGAGAACCTTGTCCCACTCTCCGAGCAGCTCCACCATCTGTGTGGGACAGGCGGCCTTGACGAGGGCGGTGTTCATGTGGAAGAGCAGGTTAGCGGTCTTCAGCTCCACCGTTGTTCCGCCTTGCAGCAGGTGGGCCTGCAGCTGTGCCCAGTCGTCGTTGTCGTCACCCTGGGTAAGGTCGAAGTAGCCGTTGACGGTGCCGCCCTCGATGTGTACGGTCACGGCTGCGTAGTTGGACAGTGCGGTGTAGGGTGCTGCGCCGGAGGTGGTGTTGTCCACCTCGTTCTGCACGAAGCAGTTGCCGCTGTTTGCCGCAAGAATCGCGTTCATACCCTCGTGGAGAGAATAGGTGGAGCCGGTGGCCTGGTTCTCGCTGACCACCTCGAGCTGCACGGTTTGTCCGCTGGGGATGGCTCCCACATACACCTGGATGACGTCTCCTGCCGTCACCGCCACCCCGGTGGGATTGGTCAGGCGGCCGAAACTGTAGCCGAGTCCGAGTATGGATGTCCAGCGCGTGGGGCTGCTGTAAGGCTTGTAGGAGGCGATGCGGAAGGTGCGCTCCGTCTTGTCCCAGCCTTCGTAGGTGGTCCAGGCGTTGTTCTTCACCTTCACGGCCAGCTCCTGCACCGTCGCGGGAAGGGTGCTCATGGCTGTGCGGAGGTCATCGTCGGTGTAGCCGGCGTATGTGCTGTTGAGTGCCGTGCAGGTGGCGTCGGTGAAATAGGTGTTGAGCTGCGCGGTGGTGGCAACGGCCATTGACAGCTGCTGGTTGAGAAGGGCGGAGATGTCCACCTCGGCGGCCTCGACAGTCCACTGTGACTTGGTTTCGGACACATACCAGCCGACGACGTAGTTGGAGTTGTCACAGTGCATGCCCCAGGTGCCGCCGCTGCTCACGGCGAAGGTATATGCGCCATCGGCCTCGGCAGGATAGAACTTTGTCGCGTCGGTGCTGGTCGGGGCATCTGTGGCATACGAGTCAAATACAATGATCACGTTCCCGCTCAGGGCATTCTTGAATGTTACGTAGTTGTCGGATGCCGTTATTGTCCACACCTGGGCGTAGTTGCCGTCGGTGCGGTCTGAGCACAGGAGTGCCTTGCTGTTGACATTCTCGGTCAGGCACTTGCCGTTGTAGCTCTTAACGAGATAGTTGCCTGAAGTAATCGCAGCGACAGCGATTTGACTCACGAACAGGAGGAGGAATGAGGTGGATAGTACTTTTAACTTCATATAGATGTTGTCGGGGTAGTTGTCTATGAGATGCTGTCGGGGGCGTCTTGCCTATGGGATGAATATCTTACGGCCGTCCTGAATATAGAGGCTGTGAGATGTGACCGTGGTGACTTCGCGTCCACTGAGGTCGAACGTCCTGGTGCTATGGTTGTCGGTCACGGCTGGGAGGGCATCGGGCGTGTCGCCGGAGAGCGTGACGGGAAAGAACTGCCAGGAAGCATTTCCCGACGTGTTGGTGGGAATGGTCGTTCCCCAGCCCGCCACCGTGGCTCCTACGGTGTTGGCGTCCATCACGACACCGTTGGCGTCCACCAGATAGAAATAGGAGCCGGCGATGTTGCCGATGGCGTAGTCGGCTTTGGGAACGGCCGTCGTACCGTTGTTGTTGCCACCTCCGGAACCTCCCATGCCGTCGATGAGGGTCGCGAAGTAGTTGCCGTAGCCTGTCTGAAGATAGTAACGGCCGCCGTCGGCATCCACGAGCCGCACGAGGAACGCAGCATTGTCGGAGGGGGATCCGCTGGGAGGTGTCGCCTGCGTATAGAGCTTGTGGTCTGTATTCTTCTCATAGAGATAGCCCTTGCGGCCCGTATTCCTCATGAGGTACCACTGCGCTGTCGTCAGCTGGTCGGCAGCGACCTGATCGATGCGCATATCGTGACCCTTCAGCTCGTCCAGAGAGGTCGAGGAGAGCGACAGGTGCTCCCCGTCATCGACAAAAGGGTCCAGGCTCTGGATGGGCGAATAGGTGATGCCTTCGAGGGCATTGCGCCCGTCGGTGTCGGTGAGCACGAAGGTGAACATCCATTTGTTCAGGCGCACATTGCTGGCAGCCACGTAAGGCAGCTTCAGCAGCACCTTGTTCCATCCGGCGCGCAGGTGCACGGTCATGGGCTCGCGGGCGGCGAAGTTCTCGTTGCCGAGGTTGACCTCGCTGCTGATGCTCTTGCCGCTGTTGTCCCATGTGGGCGGCAGCAGCTCCTCGTCGTTGAGCCAGATCCGTGAGCCCTTCCGGTCCCACTGTCCGGCGTCCGGTGCCTTGTCGTTCTCCGAGCGGCTGTAGTTCTGGAACTCGATGAGGGCGCCTGCCGTCTGTGCCGTGGGAGAATAGACGTATGTCCAGGCGTAAGCCGTGGTGTTCAGTTGCGGCGATGCGAAGAAGGCGGGTACGGTCGTCCCCCACACATGGCGCAGGTAGATGCCAGCTCCCGTGGCCAGACTCGTCATGTAGGTCTTGCCGCCGTAGGTGAACTGCTCCGGCAGGATATCGTCCGTCGCTGTTTCTGGTGGGAAGACGGCGGATGCCGTGCCGCCGTTGGGGAAGGGCTCTGTGATGCGCCAGTGCACATCGGTCTGCCGCACGTACGGGATGGGTTCCTCTGCCAGCCAGGTCGCCTTGTAGTGCAAGAAGCGGCGTTCCCAGTCGGCGAACTCCTCATACTCACGTCCACTGCCAGGCAGCGTCGTGCCACCCGTCTCGATATACTGGTTACCTCCGCCTATCCAGCCCCGCTCGGCTGTAGCCAAGACATTGGCATAGAGATTGTTCTGGCGGACGATGTCGGTCTCGGTAGGCATCTTGCGGTCGTTCCACAGGGCGGTGATGGCCCCTGCCAACTCCGAGCTGCCCTGCTGCGCATAGTAGATATTGCTCTTGTAGATGCCCACGAGGTCGGCGAAGACGTCGAAATGGTTGACGTAGTTGTAGCGACAGTCGATGTTGGGCAGTCCGCTGATTTTCTTTCCTGCCGTGCTCCACATCTCGGTCATGTCGATGTATGGCAGGTTCGACGCGGTGATGCTGACGCCGCTGATGGGGTTCCATACGATGCAGCATCGTCCCAGTGTCTCCTTGATATACTTCGACATCTCGTTGACGAACTCCGCCGTCGTGCCGGCCTCGTCGGCTCCCATGTGGATGTAGGGTGCCCGCGGGAAGGCGGTCGCCAGCTCCGAGAGCAGCTGCTTCAGGGCGGCGCGTCCCTCGCTGCTGCTCATCGTGTAGCCCATGGTCGCGGTGAACGTCTGCGAGTGTCCGGGCATGTCTATCTCGGGGATGATGGTGATGCCGCGCTCGGCAGCGTAGGCTTCGAGCTCCGTACACTGTGCCTGTGTGTAGTATTGTCCGGCAAAGCGGGTCATGGCAGACGCTTTGTTGAGTTGCGGGAACACCTTCGACTCGAAGCGGAAGGCCTGGTTGTCGGTCAGGTGCCAGTGGAATACGTTGACCTTAAAGCGGGAGAGCAGGTCTATTTCATGCTTCAGCTCGTCGAAGCTGATGAACGAGCGCCCCACGTCGTGCATATATCCGCGCAGCTTGAAGGCCGGGTAGTCGGTGATGCTGACGGCGGGGATGGCCGTGCCGTCGGTGGCCTGTGCGAGCTGCATGAGGGTCTGCGCCGCACGGATGACGCCGGTCTTCGTGGCCGCGGTGATGGTGACGGCATCGGCCTCGACGAGCAGGCGGTAGCCCTCGTTGTCGAACCCCGCCAGCGGGTAGTCGAAGGTGCCGAGGGTGGCAGCGTCAACTAAATTGACGCTCACTGTCGCCGACGCGGAGGCATCGACCTGAAAGAGCTGTGCCAGCAGGGCAGAGCCTGTAGGGTCGGTGAGGCGGATGCCGCGGTTGAGGAGGAAACGGGCGTCGTACTCTGTGAGTTGCCGGGGTTTCGGCAACAAGAAGGAGGTGGCGCCAGCAGCCAGCGTGCTCCCCGCAAAGGCGAGCAGCAGCACGCAAGATAGCAGGACAGGCGCGCAGGGGCGGGAGAGATATTTCTTGTTCATGACACTTGTGATCTGATTGGATGGTTGAATGAATCGGATTCTTTTGGGACGGCATCTGTTCTCATTTCACTACGACCTTCCTGCCGCCGACGATGTAGATTCCCTTCGGCCACTGCCCTTTCACGCTTTCGCCCTTTACCAGTTGGCGACCGCTGAGGTCATACCATGCACTGGCACTCCCCTCGCCATTCTGAGACGAGTCGGGGTTGAGGCTGACTATGCCGTCTTCTGTGCCGAAGGAGAGGGTGAATCCCTTGACGGCATTGGCGGCAGCGGTGGTGTCGAGGTAGGCCTTGTTGGCACCGAGGGTGATGGTGGCCGTGCCGTCCTCGTCGGATTTGTAGAAGCCCATCTTGTCGTCCTTGCAGCCGAGGGAATAATAAGATGTGCCGTCGCCAAGGTCGAGTTCCGTGCTGACCAAGGTTCCCTTCAGCAGGTTGTCGCCTTCGCTAACCACAGCGGTGAGTCCGCTGGCCGTGGTGAAGGTCGTGCTGGTGGCTGCCTCGCTGTTGACGAGCACCACGGCGGTGCGGGCGGGAATCTCCGTTCCTTCGCTGCCCGTAGCCGTCAGCAGCGCATAACCATTATTGGCCGTTGTGATGTAGTACGCCTTGGTGGCTCCCGTCGTCGTCACATCGAAGGGGAGGTAGAGCGTAGCGTAGCTGGCCTCGCCCACGGCGTTGAGCGGGAAGGTCTTGGCCAGGGTGACGGTGAAGTCAGCGATGGCAAGCCACTTGCTGACATCTGATGTCTGAACCGTAATGACGGTGCTGGCCTCGTCAATATTATCCTGTGATACCGTTGCATACGATGAGGCATTTGACGCGAATGGCACATCTACAGAGGCTCCCGCAGCGTTCGTCACAGTATAGGTGTGAGAAGCACTGGAGGCTCTTGCCACAAGCATGGAATAGCTCTTGATCACATAGCCGGAGGGAGCAGTAAGTGTCAATGTCGCATCGGTATTGGCTGTTGAGGGATGATAGGCAATGTTATAATGGCTGTTCCAGTTGCCGAATTTGTCGAATGTTCCATCAGATGCTACCATCGTCAGACCTGCCACGCCGGATGACGCGTTGGATGTCCACGTCAGACCGTTGAGCGCTCCGTATGTAGTGTGTGCCGTCGTTCCATACACCACCTTCACCTCGTCTGTCCTCATGAACTCAGGAACGTTGTACTCATCCAGCGTCGGGATGAGTGTTTCCAGCTGTTCGCGCGTGATCTCGAGGAAGTTGATGGGGAAGTGGTTGGTGGCGGTGTTGTCGCCGTAGTCGTAGAGCGACTGGTCTTCGAAGAGGAGGTAGAGGCTGCCCGTGGAGGAGCGGTCCAGGGTCACGTAGCGCGTGCCTTTCGTCTGCACGGTGAGGAACTCTGTCCAGTTGCTGCCGCCGTCGGTGCTGTAGTAGAGCTTCAGGTTGGCATGGTGGCCGGTGGTCATCGAGTGGAAGATGACGTCGGTCTTGCCTGTCTCAGAGCTGCGCTGATAGTAGAAGATGTCCTGGTTGTTGGGGTAGCCGCCCGCGTTGAGCTGCGCGTTGTTGTACTGCGTGCCCATCGTGAAGGTCAGCGTGCCGTCGTCGTTCTTGGTGTAGGTGGCGGTGTTGAAGCCCCGGTTGCCACTTTGGCGCACGGAGGCGATGAGCGAGCCGTCGTTGGCCTGGATGACCTTGGCCTCGTCGCCGCCTGCGAAGATGGGTGCCTCGCTGATGTGCCACGTCGCGCCGCCGTCGGTGCTGTAGAAGATGTAGTCCTGCGAGTTGCTGGTCTTCGCCGTCTGCTGCTCATCGGTATAGGGCTGCGCGGGCAGGAGTCCCATCAGGTAGCCTTCGGAGGTGCAGAGGCCGCGGCCGGAGGTGATGAAGTAGTCGTAGAGGCCGTAGCAGGTGTTGGAGCCGTAGCTGCTGGCGTGGTCGGTGACCCTGCCCGCAGACACGAGGTCGGCAGGAGGATTCTCTGCCGAGGAGCTCCACGTGGCGCCGTTGTCCTCAGACACAGACATGCAGATGCGGTTCAGTCCGTAGAAATAGCCGATGTTGCCCGCCGCGAAGAAGCAGTAGATCTTGCCGTCGCCAGCCTTGATGAGCGAGGGGTCGCCGTAGCCGCATC
>ERZ842401.6582-NODE-6582-length-12360-cov-4.089313_pt1 | contig 12360 bp, 12 predicted proteins | sample MGYA00521270_ERZ842401 | MGnify/ENA primary metagenome ERZ842401 (study PRJEB31892, sample SAMEA3878208) | bioreactor metagenome | biome: Moose rumen | place: Sweden | collected 2011-10 | study: EMG produced TPA metagenomics assembly of the PRJEB12797 data set... | reverse complement strand
ATACGACAAAGTCGCTTTCGAATTCTTGCGACAAATTCCCTTACGAATAATAGGTAAAATACTGCTCGGAATATTCCGTCTTGTTTGCATCGATATTCTATGTTATCATTTTCTAGGAAAACGTTGATTAATATCTTCCATGAAATTAAATTAATCAGCGTTCTCTTAAGCGTATCAACAAGGAGATATATTATTATGGAAGGAAAGCAGCTGAACAGAAAATGTTGTAAGGTACTTTTGAGCGTAACGCTTTCAAGCGTCTTGCTCATAGCATTGAGCGGATGTATGAAATCCAAGCCGGGCGTGCTTGGAGAATACATTGACTATAATTATCCCTACGAGCCAGACAGTCCTGCGCCAGCCCCGCACAAGGGCTATTTTGCTTCTGAACACGGAACAATGAGCTTTAACGGCGACGGCGAGAGCGTCACCATTGATTTTGACAAGCCGCTTGCAGCAGCGGTGGGACTGCCCGCTGGGGAACAGAAGGCAACTTATGCATTCAAAAGCGGAGACCTTCCACCCCACGGAAAAATCCCCATCCGCTACGATGTAGCGATGTACCTTTCCATCACGGCAGGCTCGCAATATGCGGACATAGCGGTGGGCATTGTCAGCGAGGATGGAATAAAATCCACAGGAACAAACTGCACGACGGAAGACCGCATCACATTCATCGATGTGGAACTGGACGGAAAAGCCGGAGTTAATTTCTTAAAATCAACAAAAACTATAAAATACACAGGTCAAGGCAGACAAAAACAACAGCGTGGCAGCAACTTTGACCGCCGCGGCTGCCGCCGTACAGGATAGCGGCGCAGGTATGGACGAAGCGAGGCAGCGCGAGATTGCCCGTGCGCTTTCTACAAAGGCAAATGCACGGGAATCAGATTTTAGCTGGCTGATTGAACGCGCCTATTCGCGCCCGGGGAGTCCTGCATCAAAGGCAGCACCCAAAGACACCGTCCGCATTGCCGATATGCCCCTGCTGCTGAACGGCGGCTGGAAATGCTTCCTCTGCGGAGAGGGCGATGTATACACAGGTACAGACGCAAGGCTCTTGAATGCCGAGATACAGACCGATGGAAACGCTTTTACCGTCCTGCTGAACTGGTGGCGCGTCATCAATCCCTCCGTGGAAGGCATAGAAAACGAGGAGGGAACTACGGCGTGCAAGGGAAAATGGAACGCCAAAACAGCTTCCGTGCATACGGTGGCGGACATAGGCAATGTTGACCTGACGGATTTCTACCTCGCAAAGAACAAAGACGCGGAATACGCCGTTGGAACGCTCACTTGGAGCTCCGGCGAAGTCGATAACATCGGCCTGATGCGGACGCTTTCAAATGAAGCATCGAAAGAGGACACTCTGATCCAGCGGGCAATGAAGCGTTCCGGCGCGCCTGAAGCAGAGCTAACGTGGAATGCCGACGGGACTGCCACAATCCACCTCTTTGAAAGCATAGACGATGGCAACGGCGAGTCCCATATTTCAACATGGGACTGGTACACTATTGCCCCAGACACGATGATGGGAACGGACTTTCTGGAAATGCCGGTGGATTTGAGCAACTGAAGAAACAAACGGAAATGTCTAAACTCACTAGGTTGACATATACTGTGGTTTTTGATAAAGTACGTAATACAATCTGTTTTAATTTAGAGGAGTTCCCATGTCAGGACATAGCAAATGGTCAACCATTAAGCACGCGAAGGGAATCGCTGATGCCAAGCGCGGTGCATTGTTTACAAAATTTATTAAGGAAATATCAATAGCTGCAAAGATGGGCGGCGGAGACCCGAATTCCAACCCGCGCCTGCGTACCGCAATCCTCAAGGCAAAGGCTGCATCCATGCCCAAGGACAACATTGAACGCGCCATCAAGAAGGGGACTGGAGAACTGGGAGCCGCAACTTACGAAGAGCTGGTCTATGAAGGCTATGCAGCAGGCGGTGTTGCCGTACTCGTGGAAGTGCTTACCGATAACAAGAACCGCGCCGCTGCCGATGTGCGCAATATCTTCAACAAAAACGGCGGCAACCTCGGAACAAGCGGTTCTGTAAGCCGTATGTTTGACCGCAAGGGTGTCATTGAATACGATGCGGAGAAAGTGAGCGAAGACGAAGTGATGGAAATCGGTCTTGAAGCGGGTGCAGACGACATCGTGAACGAAGACGGCGTCATCACCGTAACGACAGACCCCTCAGCCTTTGAAAAGGTTCTGGAAGCACTGCAGGCAAAGAACTTTGAGTCGCTTTCAGCAGAGGTGTCCATGGTGCCGCAGGCATACACCGCCGTCGATGTTGACTCAGCAAAGAAAGTTGCAAAACTGCTCAACAAGCTTGAGGAAAACGACGATGTGCAGAACGTGTACTCCACGGTAGAATACCCCGACGGCTTCGATCCCGATGCCGAATAAGCATACTGAAAATTGCTATAAAAGAGAAGGCACCATGTTCCGGCATGATGCCTTTTTTGTTTGCAGTCGGGAGGACTCATGCAGGAAAAAAAGCGCATCATCGGAATCGATCCCGGACTGGCGCACACGGGCTTCGGCATTGTGGACAGCCGTGCGGGCACAGCAAAACTCGTAAGCTACGGGGTGATTGACACAGCGGCAGACGAAGACCACGGCACGCGGCTGCTTGCCATCTATAACCGCTTTTGTGCCATTCTGGACGAATTCCGCCCCGATGAGGCGGAGATGGAAACGCTGTATTTTTCACGCAATAGCTCAAGCGCAATGGCGGTGGCGGAGGCAAAGGGGGTGCTCACGCTCTGCCTCGCACAGTACGCCATCCCCCTCTTTTTTTACACACCCAGACAGATAAAGTCCGCTGTGACGGGCACTGCCTCTGCGGACAAGGAGACCGTGGAACTCTACGTAAAGCTCCTGCTCAAGCTCAAGGAGGAGCCAAAGCCCGACCATGCCGCAGACGCACTGGCGGGGGCAATCACGCATATTCACACAAAATATGTTTGACATAAATCTTGTATTGCTTCATAATCAAGTTTATGGAAGAAAACATCGTGCGTACAGTCACCGATGGTGATGGAAAGGAGAGGGGTCTGTTCAGCAAATTGGTCGATTTTCTACTGGGGCGGGCTGCTGATGACAATTCAAGGGATTTGAAGTTAATCCAAAAACGGCTTTTTAAGTCTGGCTGCAAGTTTTACAATGTGAGCAAAGATAAAGTGCTCGTCGATTTTGCCGAATTGCTCTTCGATGTCTACAAGACAATAGCACCCTTGCGGGAATTCTTTTTGGCACGCAACAGCGATGCCTACTATGCGGATGCCCTTATACGCTATTTTATGAGCGACCAGCAGACAAAGATGTACACGGTCCTTGAAGCTTCACACATCGAGGAAGTTGCCCAAAAAATGGATTTTGACCCGCTCAAAGAGAAAGTCCTCAAAACATACAGCGCCTTTGAAAAAAGCTTTGAGCTTGACGTTGCCGCCAGAATCAATGAAGTGTACAACACGGTGCTCATCCTCAAACAGTTCTGCATACTCGATTATTACGTCATCCTGCGGAATTTCAGCGGGGAGCTGAAGGAAAACGTCTTTACCGACCAGGTAAAGTTCTATCCCATGGCAAAAGGCTATTTCACCGAGACCATCCCCGACTTTCTGAGCAACACGGCAAACCTGCTTACTGTTGAAGACTGGAACGATACTTTCTCCTTCTTGGGGATGCTGCCGGGCTACAAAAATGTGGAGGTAAAGGCTTTTACCGAGCTTATTGACCGCCTCATGCTCATTCAGGCAAAGGGGGCATTTGCTGATTTCGGACGGCTCTTTACCCATGATGTGGCTTACAGCTTCTCCGCAACGACATCCCGCAAAGAGATTGTAACTCCCTTCGTAGAAGAGGTGAAGCAGTCCGTCAAGGAGGTGCTCGATACCCTCTATGCACAGCGGAAGAGCGAGCTTGTCACACAGCAGGTCAAAAAGGTCTTTGGAGACAACCTTGCCGCGCCCTTGAAGAATTACAACAAGGATATGGCGATGCAGATTGCGGACATCGCACCCGGCGAAGACATCCGCTACACCCACTGGCAGCGGGTCTACTACTACCACTGCTTCTTTGAAGCCTTCCTCCGCTCAGAGATTCCTTATTTCGCGGACATCTTCGGCGTGAGGGCAATCGCAGCCGACACCAAGTACACGTCGCGCCTGTCCGCCGAATTCCACTCTCTGGAAGAGATTGAATCCGAAATCTTAAAGCTGGATATGAACCTAGGGGCAAATTTTGCCCGTGGCTACAAGCTGCAATCTGCGGCAGAACGCGCCACCACACCTGACGGCGTAGCAAAGTTCCGCATGGAAGTGGACCAAATCAATGTGGACTTCAACAAGCTGATAAAGTTCGCCATCCGCCAGATGAAGAGCATTCTGGTCAAATTCAAAGAGCTTCTCAATGATTACAATACCGTATCCCACGTGCTCGTAGAAAACTGGGATGAAGTTGACCGCTCACTGAAAGAGCCCGCGGGAAAGGTGCTTCCTGAAATCGGAAACAGCATGAAGAATTTTCTGGTGCTGCTGGAATGTTTTGAATAAGGCGGCAATGCCTAAGGCAGTGACGCTGTGTTTAACAGTCTGACCGGAACGGTAACGGAAAAATCATCCCAGAGGCTCTGTCTGGACACTCACGGCATTGAGTGGGAAATCTCTGTACCCGAGAGCGCGGACGGAACCTTCCCCGCCATTGGCGAAAAGGCAAAGGTGTACACGTGGCTGCAGCATACAGAGGCAGCCATGGCGCTCTACGGCTTTGCCGATGCCGAAAGCCGCTCCCTCTTCTTTGAACTGCTCAAAGTTGACGGCGTGGGACCAAAAGCTGCGCTGAAAATCATGGGAAGCGTAAGCCCCGCAGAGCTTTCCGCCATACTGGATAAAGAAGACCTCTCCGCCCTGCAGAAGGTGCCCGGCGTGGGAAAAAAGACCGCCGCAAAAATGCTCCTCCAGCTCAAGGGAAAGCTTTCCTTCGCTCCTGCTCCCGCAGCGAAAAGTGAGGGGGCTGCGTTTCCCGCGCAGTATCAGGACGTGGCGACAGGTCTTGTCAGCATGGGCTATGACAGGAAGCTTGTCGAGCAGGCACTCGCAACGCTTGCAAAGTCGCTCTCCAAAGCCCCCGCTTTTTCGAGCCTTGACGCTAAAGGGCAGGAGGACATGCTGTTCCGCAGCGCCCTTGTGGAGCTGGCGCAGTGAACAAGAGCGTCGTATCAAAAAGCAAGTACGCGCGGCAAAAGTCCCCAGAGCAGGAACTTGCAGACGAGCTGAACATGGTAAGACAGCTCTCCGCTCAGGCGGCAGAGGCAATAGCGGAGACGCACATAGTCCGCGCTGACGCCGCTGTGGCAGATGACGCACAGGACGGCAGCCTGCGCCCTAAAAGCCTGTCTGAGTTCCTCGGGCAGAGCAGCATAAAGGAAAATCTCTCGGTATTCATCAATGCGGCGCGGGAACGAAAGGAGGCGCTGGACCACCTCTTCCTCATCGGACCGCCGGGTTTGGGAAAAACCACCCTCGCCCAGATAACGGCGAACGAGCTGGGTGCAGAGTTCAAGGTGACAAATGCCCCCGCGCTGGACAAGCCAAAGGACCTTGCGGGCATACTGTCTACCATCAGCCCCCGCACCGTCTTCTTCATAGACGAAATACACCGCCTAAAGCCTACTATAGAAGAGATGCTCTACACCGCGATGGAGGATTACGAGCTTGACTGGGTAATCGGGCAAGGAGCCGCCGCACGCACGGTGCGCATTCCCGTCCCCCGCTTTACGCTCGTGGGCGCTACCACAAAAGCGGGCATGGTCAGCTCGCCGCTCATCAGCCGTTTCGGCATCATACAGCGCTTCAACTATTACTCGAACGAAGAGCTTGCGCACATTGTCGAGCGCTCAGCGCGCATACTCAATGTCTCCGTGGAAAAGAAAGCCTCCCTGCTGATGGCGGCATGCTCTCGGGGTACGCCGCGCGTGGCAAACCGCCTTCTGCGCCGCATGCGAGACTTCGCGCAGATAGAGGGGCAAGGCATCATCACAGAAGACATAGTGGCAAAGGGGCTTGCAAGGCTCGGCATAGACTCCCTCGGTCTGGAACAGTACGACCGAGAGATATTGCTTTCCATTATGAACAATTTTTCCGGCGGTCCCGTGGGGGCAGACACGCTCGCCATCTCAATAGGCGAGTCTATGGACACGCTGGAAGACTATTACGAGCCATATTTAATCCAATGCGGCCTTTTGCAGCGCACGCCGCGCGGCAGGATCGTAACGGAAAAAGCATACAGGCACGTGGGGCTCAGCCCAAGGACGGAATCAAGTAATGAAGACCAGCGACTTTTATTTTGACCTCCCGCAGGAGCTTATCGCTCAGAAGCCCGCAAACAAGCGCGGCGAGGACAGGCTCATGCTTTTGGGCAGGAACAGCGGCGCAGTGTCGCACCACCAGATGGCAGAGCTGCCTGACTTGATAGACGATGGAACGCTCATGGTGTTCAACAACAGCCGCGTGCGCCGGAGCCGCTGCTATGGCATAAAGACGACGACGGGACGCGAGCAGGAATTTATGTTTCTGAACCAGCTGAACCCAGAGGGCAGCGCATGGCACTGCATGGTGAAAGGAGCCAAAAAGGTAAAGGCGGGCAACGTCTACCGCTTTCCCGACGGGAGCGAGGGCACTATCATAGACAGCCCTGCCGACGCAGGCTCGGAGTTCCGCTCAATACAGTTTCCCTTCCGCCTTGATGAAGAATGGTTTGAACGCAACGGGCATATTCCCCTGCCCCCCTACATCCGCCGCGGCGATACGGACATAGACAGCGAGCGCTATCAGACAGTGTACGCGAAAGAAACCGGCAGCGCCGCCTGTCCCACCGCGGGGCTGCACTTTACCGAGGAAATGATTGCCCGTCTAAAAGACAGGGGCATTGAGCTTGCATGGCTCACCCTGCATGTGGGACTGGGAACATTCCTGCCCGTGCGGGTAGAAGAGATTGAAAATCACAAGATGCACGAAGAAGTGTACACCGTTCCCGCCGACGTAGCGGCTGCTATAAACAAGGCAAAGAAAGAAGGACGCCCCGTGCTTGCCGTGGGCACAACGAGTGTGCGCACCCTTGAAAGCGCCTGTGATGAAAGCGGCGCGGTGCAGGCGGGCACCGGCAGCACACATATCTTCATGTACCCCGGCTATAAGTTCAAAGTCGTTGACCAGATGTTTACCAATTTCCACACGCCTGAATCAACGCTCATCATGCTTGTGAGCGCCTTTGCCTCCCGCGAGCATATCCTGAACGCCTACGCCGAAGCCGTGCGGGAAAAATATCACTTCTTTTCCTATGGCGATGCCATGCTCATAAAGTGACGGGACCGTTCCCAGTGAGGCTTTCCAGCGAATAGCGCAGAAGGTTGAGGAACTGGGTCCGCAGCAGGAGTTCCACGCTTACCCCCGCGTTGAGCTTGGTGAATATATTCGCCGCCTTTTCGACCAGCTCAGTGATTCGCTTGCTGCTGAGCGGCAGGTGGGCACTGAGCATATCATTTTCCAGCTCATGGGAACGAAACACAGGGATGCCGGCGAATGCAATCCTGATATCTACAATCTGGTCTTTCTGGATATCAACCAGAAAGACAAAGCTTGCGCTCTGAGGACTAATCTTTGCCGAAGGTCCCACCCGCTTGAAGAGGGACACGTTCCATTCTTTAATGGGAATGCGTATCTTTGTGAGGATGAACTTTTCCGGTACGCCGTTGAACTTGTTAAAATCCACGTATTTTGTCGCGTTCTGGCTCTTGAATTCCAGCCGCGCATCAAGGGCGAGCAGGGGTGCCCAGAGGGTAAGCCGCTGCCCCGGCGCGCAGATGTTGCCGCCAAGCGTGGCAAGGTTCCTCACCTGAGGAGTGCCGATTGTCGCAAGGGCATCATAGAGGACTTCAGGCAAGTGGTTCCGCCCTATGTCCATAATCTCGGAAAGCGTAACCCCGGGACCTAAAAAAATATAGCGCTCCCGCTTGTCTATCTTTTGCAGCTCTTCAATGCCGCGTATGCTCATGCAGCGTTCCGCATAGGACGAAACCCTCGTGCAGCCCCCCAAAATCTGCAGGCTGCTGTTGTTCCGTATGTTGGAAAATATGTCTGAGAGATTTTTGGCGATAAAAAATGTGTGACTGCTATTTTCCATTTTCCTTCTTGCCCTCCCGCGCGTGTTTTGTGGCTATGCCGTACAGAATGCCATTGACAAGCGTCTTTTTGTCTGTGCAGCAGCAGTCAAGGTAGCGAATTGCCGTGAGGATGTAGCTTACATCAGGCCTCTTCGGCAGCCGCAGGATGCTGTACGCGGTAAAGATTTTTCCCGCGTCGCAGTAGCCGCAGAGGGAGATGCCCGCCTTCCTGAAGCCCGTCATTATGTCACCGTAAACAGGATTGTTTGCCTTGAAATACTCCAGCGTAACGACACTGGAGCCGCGAATCATACCGATGGGAATGATGCAGCTTGGCACGGGCTTGCCGTCAAGCAGCACCATGCAGTTGCCGCAGTGTCCCTCCTCGCAGCCGCATTTTGCCTTGAAGAGATGCTCCTGCCGCAGGACAGAAAGCAGGGATTTTGTGGGGTCGGCATTAAAAACAGTTTCCTTATTGTTCAGTATGAACGAAATTACCATGCTGCGCTGCCTCCTCTATGATAGTGTAAAGGCTGTCTGTCTTGAGCGGAATGCCGCTGACCGTGCAGCCAAGCGCCTGGGTCAGCGCCTCTGTGTAAGCGGCGGGCAAAATCTGGTACACAAGCTCCCCTATCTGCATGGGCTGCTCATCAGACGCGAGGAATGATACGTGTATGTTTTCACAAGAAACGATATCGTCCTTCACAAGGGATGAGAGCACCTTCTGTATGCCCAGCTTGACGTTTGCCTCTGCCGCCACCGAGTTGAGTATCTTGCCCCCGTTGATGATGACGTGTATTCCCAAGAGCTTTTCGCGGTACGTGCAGGGGTCAAGTTCCAGTTCCACCGTGGCGGCAGCAAAAGAGATGGTATAGAAAGGCTCGCCCGTCAAGCTTTCCGCCTGCCAGTTCTTCTTCTGCATAGCGGAAAGCTTCTTTTTGACAGTAAAGGGCAGCTCCGTGTTTTCCTTGCGCCGTTTGATTGCCTCGCAGCATTTTTGCAGCAAGCCCGTCATGATGCTTATGTTTTCATAGACACCTTCCGGCAGGGCAGGCTCGTTATCCGCGTCAAAATTCGAGTTGATTTTTACCGAAGACTGCGTGATGCCCAAAATCTCCGCCGCAAGCTTGTTCCATACTTCTTCAACGCTGCGCGAGACGGGAAGGCAGTGTATGGTAATGTTGCCGCTTTGCTCCAAGGTCACTTCCAGAGACGGCTCCGTACCGTAGAGCCTGGAACCGTAATAAGAAGCCCCTTCCAGTCCGCAGGCAAGCCCTATGCCCCGCAGCGGTGCAAAGAAGGGAGATGCCACCACCTCTTTCCTGCTGTTGCCCGTCACCGTGTCGTCAAGCTGGTAAGAGGCGTATTTCCTGTTGAAGTCGCTCTGCGCGAGGAGCGCGTCTATCGTCTCCTGCGATTTTGCTATGGCAAAGAATGAAGGAAAAACGAGGGGCTTCTCCTCCTCATTTTCAGCCTGACTATCCGCCATGTTTATCTTTCGGATTTCTCCGGGCAGAAGGTGGCACTTTTCGCAGAGCGTGTTTATCTGGTTTTCCACCGCAAAGAAAGCGGCAGAGTCTATGAGCTGCAAGTCAAGGGAGAGGGGCGGAATATGCGAGTGCTCCGCAGTCACCGTGACGCTGATGTTCTGCGCGTTATAGCAGCCACAGGCGGCAATGGCAAGCCTTTCCATGATTTCGCCTTCAAAGATATTCGGCGTGCCTGCGTCAAAGCTGATTCGCACATCCATTGCCAGAAGCCTGCCCTCGCTGTCCGCCGCCGTCTTGTGGCTGATGGCTATGGGCCTCATGCAGTTTATGAAGTCTTCCTGTTCTTGTCGGGAATAGCAGAGCTTGACAGGGCATTTCGTGTGCATGGCGGCTGTTGCCACCTGACAGGCAATGAAGGCATTATACCACACGCTCGTCGTGGTGCTGTCAAAAGACTTTGTCTTGTTGATGATGATCTGCTCCGCGTCAACCTGCGTGGCTTCCGTGAGCATCTTCCGCAGCCTGCTCAGCCAAGGCGCAGGGGCATAGACAGTGAGGGTGTCGCCGTCAAAATTGCACACCGCCCCCTGCCGCTCGCTGTTATATGGCGAAGAAAGCGCATAGTTCCAGCTGTGTTCTTCAACGATGGGCGCAGTGTTCCATATCGATGCAAGCCCTGATACCTTGCCCTCGGTATCAGCTTCAAAACAGGGGCCCCGCTCCATCGTCCGCTCGCTCGGAGGAACAGGCTGAGCCACAGCCTCATCGTCTTCTTCCAAGTCGTAGTTTATCTGTAATTTGGAATGCAGGACTTTCAGCTCCGCCTCGTCCGGTCCTACAAGTATTCCTATGGGCTCCCCCTGATACGAGATTTCCCCCTCGCAGAAAATAGGGATGGTGCCCAAGGGTGTTTCTATAAGGTTGTTCCCCACGACATCACGCGCGGTAAAGAGAAAATAGCCATCCGGCAGGTCGCCCTGAAAGATGGAGGTGATGATGCCCCGCGGCACGGGGCTTCGCACAATCATGGCATAGAGCATGTTCTTTAAGGAGATGTCGCTGTAAAAATCATTCCTTACGGAGAGCCTGCTCTTTTCCTTAGCCATGGTACTTTTCTCCCAGTTCCTTTACGCAGCTGACGACATAATCAATCATACCGCTGTCCATATCGGGCCAGAGGGGAAGGGAAATGGTCTCCTGATAGTGCTGTTCCGCATTGGGAAAGTGTGCCGCATCAAAGCCTTTATAAAGCGTGTTCCAGTACGTAAAATGAAAAATAGGAATGAAGTGCACGCTGATGCCCACGCCCCTCGCCTGCAGCTCCTTTGCAAAAGTATTCCTGTCACAGCGGAGCCTGGACAAGTCCAGACGCATAAGGTAGAGGTGCCATGCGTTTCCTTCCCCTGTGGGCGGCAGCTTTACAAAGTCAACATCCTTGAATGCCTCGTTATAGCGCCTGACATGCTCCTTGCGCTTTGTGTCGAACAAATCAGCCTTTGCAAGCTGGGCACGGCCGAGCGCCGCGAGCAAATCCGGCAGGTTGTATTTGTAGCCGGGGGCGATGATGTCGTATTCCCATGACGCCTTGGGGGACGTGTACCTGTCCCAGGTGCTTCTGTCCATACCGTGCATCCTCATGGAACCCATGCGCTTTGCGAGGGCGGCATCCTTCGTCACCACCATGCCGCCTTCCGCCGTGGTGATTGTCTTGGTGACATAGAACGAAAAAACCCCCGCGTCCCCTATCGTCCCCGCATAGCCAAGGCGGGTAGGACTGGGAAAGGAGTGCGCCGCATCTTCAATGACGCGCACCTTGTATTTTCTTGCAAGCGCCATGATGGCTTCCATATTGCAGAGGTTTCCGCCGATGTGCACAGGCACTATTGCAACGACATTCTTCCCCCTGTCGCTCGCGAGTATGCGCTCCACAGCAGAAGGGTCAATGCTGTAGCTGTCTTTTTCTATGTCGGCAAAGTATACATCCGCGCCGAGCAGCCGCGCGCAGGCAGCCGTGGAGACAAAGGTGTACGGCGTTGTGATGACAGCCTTGCCAGCCTTTACGCCGCACGCCTCCATTGCCAGCACCATGCCGCTCGTGTTGCTGTTTACGGCAAGGGCATAGGGAGAGCCTACCTTTGCCGCGAATTCCTTTTCAAAAGCGAGCGCCTCTTTGCCCGTCGTAAGCCAGCCGCTGTGCAAGACCCTGAGCACCGCATCTTCTTCTTCCTTGCCGATTGAGGCTGTAAAGAAGGGAACCTTTATGCTGCCTGTTTTATTTTCTTCCATATTATAATACCACCTTTACCGAAGTTGCCATATCCACCCGCTTGCCGTACAGCTCTTCCGCGGCATAAAATGCGTCCAGAGAGGGAACCGCCCGCCTCAGCAGGGAGAGCAGGAGCTCCTTATTGCGGTAGGCATCAGGACGCGCCGCATCAAAGACGCAGATAGGGGCAAGCGCTTCAAGCAATTCATCCAGCGAGAATGTGCAGGGGGGAATGTTTGTGAGCTGCAGGATTTTTTTATACGCTGTGGGGCGGGGATTTTCCTCTTCCAGCCACAGCGGTTCTTCAAGCCGTTCTCCCCGTCGGGAGCCGATGAAGGTAATGTCAATGTCCTTGTAGGGTTCAAAGCCGCTGAACCTGATGATCTGCTCCGCGAGATTGGCAGCACGGTGTCTGAAATCGTACAG
>ERZ842401.6581-NODE-6581-length-12362-cov-4.564882_pt1 | contig 12362 bp, 10 predicted proteins | sample MGYA00521270_ERZ842401 | MGnify/ENA primary metagenome ERZ842401 (study PRJEB31892, sample SAMEA3878208) | bioreactor metagenome | biome: Moose rumen | place: Sweden | collected 2011-10 | study: EMG produced TPA metagenomics assembly of the PRJEB12797 data set... | reverse complement strand
CCAAACGTTCGCGGCTGTCTCTATGTATACGCTGACCGTTGAGCCGGTCGGCGCATATTCCTCCGTCGTAACCATCACCTGCTTGCCCATTCCGCATGTGAAGGCTCGTGATACGTAGTCGCCGGTCGCGGCAATCTTAGCTGTGAGGATTTGCGGCATTCTTCCCAGCAATGGAGAATATTTAGTGTCTCCAAAAAGCTCAACACTGAGAGTGTATGTGCCAGTTAGAGCCTCGCTGAATGAGATATTCTGCCACGCCTGCATACGCGCAACTTCAACGCTGCCTTTCTTGAGGATAAATGTTGCGTCAGTGTCTGCACCTGTGCGCTGAACTTCCGCCATCGGCATGATGTCTGTTACGCCTTCAAGGTTCACACTTCCGAGCGCGATTGTCTTTCGGGCTGTTCTGAATTTCGCTCCGAGAAGCCTGAAAGTCAGGTCAGATTTCTGGTCGGCTGTCCATGTGCTCGCGTTTGAGCTTGATAGCAATACTCCCGCTGAATATGCCTGCGAACGTATCCAGCCTTTGGACGTGTCCCAATCTCCGAGACTCGCAATACCTACGGAATAATCCGCCGTGTCGGTCATGAGAGTTATTGCATACTCTGTATCTGCCGACAGGAAAACCGGCGTGTCGAAAATAGCTCTGTTCCATGCTTTTGCGGTCAACTGGCTAGGCTTGAGGATACATGAAGCTATAACCTCTTGTGTAGGAAAACCTAAGCTCACCTCGTGAAGTTCAACTTTGAGGCTTGAGGTTGTGCTCTTGCTGACAAGCCAGAAATCTACGCCTGCAACATGACGCGACTCACTCAGCGTAAAGGTCTGAGCCAACGGGTCAAGGTCGTTGTACCTGACGTAGTAATTTATCGTTGTCCTGACCTCGTGAATGCCTACAAAATACGCGCTCGCAGTCGTGATTGTTCCCTGAAGCCTTACTAGTTTTGTGCCTGCCGGGACTCCTTCTGGGATCGTAAATGTTCCGCTGAAAACTCCCGAAGCATTAGCACTTGAAGATGAGCAAGCTACTTCTATTCCGTCAAAGATAACTTTTATTGCCTCGTTCGGGCCGAAACCTGTAGCGTCAACCTTCACACTGATACTCCGCAAATTCCCCCCTGACTCTGTCGTTGTGGTTGTGTTCGTCAAGGTGTCCCATGTCCTGCGGCGATTGCTTGACCTAAAACTCACCGTGTTAGCTATCACCGACTGCACAATATTTTCTGTCCAGCGGTCTACTGCCGGTGTAAGTGTCATAGTCGCGGGCAAGGGGTTAAACGCTTGGTAAGGATTAACCTTCATGTCCTGAGTATGAGCAGACTGATCAATCAATACCTCAACGTCAAAATCAAGTACTGTATCCTTGCTGAGAGTCAGCTCGGAAATCTCGGTGCTTAGTGGAAGCTGTAGTGTCTGATCTGCGATTAAAGCCGTCTGCGGTGTGCCTGCGTCCCTCATGTCATCATCAAAGAGTGAATCCACGAAAACATTGTATGCGCTAGTCGGAGCATTCAGTGTAGCGTCAAACCTCAACTCCTGCCGTGCTAACAGCCCGTAAAGGTCGAGAATCTGACTCCGCATTTCGTTCAGCACGTCAGCATGTACGCACTTGATGGCTACGTTCTTGACTTCAGGCAAACCCTGCCATGTCTGCGTAACCTGTGCGAGACAAATACCCTCCGGTGGAGTACCCGGCAAAACAGGGTCATACCTGTGCGAAATTCCCCGAACGATACCGATTGAGCAATCCTTGTACATTACTATGATGTCCTTGCGCGGCATTCTGTAATAGTAGCTGGCCTCGATTACCGAGTTCTCGAACAGTCCCGATACCGTTATGCTCGTAGTAGTGAACGCGTCAGGGTTAATGTTCGTGCGGTAATGATACGTTGCTGTGTATGTTGCTCCGGGTGATGGCTCTTCACCTGCTGGACTCCAATCGAGATTATCTCCGTCTAGCAGAAAATCCGTACCCTCAACAAAGATTAATGCGCCCTGCTTGACCTCCACAACCTCAAACACGGAATCATTGGGCAAGCCGTCAACGCACCCTGAATAGTTCCCATGAGTTAAGGTTACTGTGCGTTCCTTAGTAACTCTGATCTGCGAGACACTCTCAATAGGCGTGTGAGAGACAGTGAATGACATAGTGCCCGTTCCGCCGCTAACGAATCTGTGAACTTCCGACTGCACTTCTGCGAGGTCAAACGCTTCATCAGTAATGAGCCTCACGGAGTGCCCTATCTCTGCCTCATAACCGTTAATGTGAGCAATGCCCTCTGAAATGCTGTAGGTCTGCTTGCCTGACTCTGTACTTTGCAGTGCCGTAACGTTCAGCCCCTCAACGACATAATGACCGTTAGCGTGTCTGTCGTAGCGTGCTGTAGTGTTCAGATACTCAGGGTTAATTTTCTGGAGCTGAGTAACGATTTCGCCTCCGCTGATCCCATATACTGGGAAAAACGTAGCCTCAATGTTATCTGTGTTTAAGCCCCATTCTGCAACGGTAGTTACTCTCCACGCGCCGGGCATAAGGTACTGCGGTGTGTTTCTCGCTTGATCATTTAGCGTCTCGTCCTCGTATTCTGTAAGCACGCTGAACTTCTGCCACACTCCTACCTGCACGTCCGCATCGTCAGGGACATCAAGCGTTTTCTCTGCAACCTCATAGACAAGGCCGTCAAGGAATATCCGCCCTGCTTCAAGACTCGCCTTCTTAGCGTTTGTGTCGAGGGTGATTGCACAGCCCTTAATGATTGTGCCGTCAGCGTATAACGAGCTGCCTATAGCCTTTATCTTGTCCTCTGCTATGAGCTGGGACTCGTTGAACTCCGCAGACTGCATAGCCCTTCCAGCAAGAACCGCTACGTGAGACCAGTTTTTAGCCTTATCGTAACGGTTGTAATAATCTGGTGATTTCAGCAGGGTTTTCATCTCATCTGCCGTCAAATTTTTCACCTCCTCATATCGTCAAAATTGTTCCGTAATATCCCTTTCTCTTAGGGGTAAAAATGTCTGCTGTCTCTAAATGCTCCAGCAATATCAACGTGCCCGGAGTCTGTATCTCGTTCGGCGCGAAGTAACTTTGTGTAGCAGGAAGCCCGGACTTCACCTGTGTATCTATGAATACTCCGACTTCCCTTATTGGTTCAGCAACTCCCTCACCGTAATTGAACATGCAGCTCAAATATATGTGCCGCGTTGATGTCTCTGAGTACGAGTATCTTCTGCCGCCGGGCATATCTATCTCGCCGTCATCGTCCTCATTCACAAAATACGAACGCGTTATCTTCTTGCGGCCTATCTCATGAGTGAGGGCGGTTGCCTCGTAATCTACTTCTTGGGGCTGAGTGTCCCAGCTCGCTTCTCCGTTGCCTATTGCTAAGAACAACGGTCGCGATAACAAATACTGTGCCCATGCTATGCGTGCTTTATAGGTTAATACCGCCATTTATACGACCTCCTCAAATTCCCATGTTCCAACTTCCCAAGTACCGGCTTGCTCTGTTGTGTTCTCCCATGTGTCGCTGCCCTCCCATGTCTTGTAGGGACTCCAGCTAGGCAATGGAGGCTCGGTGCTCCACTTAAGCGACGCGGAAAAATCGCGCTTCACTGCTGAGGCAATATCCTCCTGCTCTACCTCTTCAGCCCAAGTATTGTGCTCATCCCACGAATACATGTCCCAATAAGGCCGCGAGTCGTACACAATCCCCACGAAAGGAATTGCACCAACAACAGCCTCTGCGTCCTCAAGGTCAAAGAGAGCCGGGAAAGTGCGCTCAAGCATTCTGCCTACAGGCCGGTAAAATTTGTGTGCCTCGTCCCATGAAAAGCCATTCCACACTGAGGGAGTCATCCACGTGCCTATGTCGTCCTCAAGCTCCGCGAATATCCCCGTCTCGAATGCCCTGCTCACTATCTGCAACCTATAGGGCGAATACCCCCACCGTCCAGCGTCCCAATATTGAGTGTCGCTTAGTGTGAGAATGCCGCGCTCTATAAGGCTGTGCATTGGTGCGTCAGTCTCAAAGGGCGGGTTTGTAGGAATTAGTAAGCCCCAATCATAACGCTTGAACTCGACGTGTTCCCAGTTGCACACATCCCAGTAGCAGATGTGCTTTGTCATGTCTATCGGGATCGGCGCAACTATCAGCTTGAGGAGCTTTGAACGTGCGGGCTTGGTCAACTCGATAATTCGGGTCAGGATGCCTTCTGTGTCTTCTCCGAGAAAATCTACATTGACGTGATCGTCCTTGTAATAGCCTCTGACACTGAATGAATGAGGCTCTGTGCCTTCAAGTTCTGGCTCGAACCATTCCTTTATCGTGGGCACAAAATTTAGCTTCTCCAGTGCGCTTTTGATGGCGGCTTTCGTACCCTTTTTCCTGTGCCAACGAATAGAGTCCAACACAAGCTCGCGTTTGGTCTCAATAGGCAATTCCGGCTCGTAAAAATCAACGTGCCACTGCCACGCCAAAAGGTCAATCACATTCTCCGGCAGCTCATTAATCCTAGACACAATAAAAGCCTCCCGAATGTTCTGGGAGACTTCCTGCAGTTCTGGGTCAATTGCCCTCAATATTGCCTGTATGTTTTTGTCGCCTGATATGGAGCTGGGGATTATGTCCTTCAGGGAGATTACTTCAAGTTCTTTAGCCATCCTCTAAGCCCCCAAACGTTACCGTTATCGTTGAGGGTATCGCTAACTCTGAGGCTTTCAGCACACGGAATGATGGTGAAGTAATCTCTGTGCGTTTTGCTCCGGCGGCTATCATCCTGTGATTCAGCTCTGAAGGGTTGATGTCTCGCCCTAACTTTGAACGTTGCCATGTTACCCACCCAGTAACTGCTTCACTCACTGCGGCCTGAAGCTCCGTTGACTGGGTAGCATTTGAACGGTCTATGTAGTACTTCACGTTCAGCGCATAGCTAACAACGTCAGGTGCATGTGCACTCACGCAGTCAGTTAATGGCCTCACGTCATCCGCATTGCAAATTGACAGCACAGCATCAAGTACCTCACTTGATGGAAGTTCACCGTTTTTCATGAGCGGGTAAATTTCCACATAGCCCGGCGCAATATCAGGCGGCCCGACAACTGCAACGTCAATAATATCTTGATGAGCAGACCTCGCATAATACTCATAAGCCCCGCGAGGCCCGGCTACACTAAAACTTTCAGGTGCTATCTGTATGCGCTCCCGAAAATTCTCGTCGTTCTCAATATCGCTGCCTCCATAAGTCTCTGTTGTGTTTGTTACAGACATTTCAAAGGGGAACGGGTCAACTAACTTCTTGAGTTGGCCTGCAACAAAACCATTCCCTACACTGCCCGAAAGTGTGCATTGCGCCGTGATAAGTGTCTCTGTGTCTCCGGCCGGAATCTCTGCCGCTTCCGTTGTCGCAAATAACAAACTCCCACCGCCGGGAGATACCCGCGTTCCTGCTGGAATAATTACCGCTGAGGGTTGAGCTTCTGACAATGTGAATTTCAGCGTTGTCATTGCGTAACTTGCTTCAAGCCTCGTAACCTCCAGCAATGCCCCTAAATGATCAAGGTAATCACCCTCTGCATAGGCTAGAAGGTTCATCTTGGCCGCGTAATCTATGAGGCTACGTTGATGAATAATTATCAGCGTGATGGTCTCTAGAAATAATCTTACTGGGTCTCCTCGTGCAAGAGTGCGGTCTGCGATTTGCTCATACAGGGTGATAACGTTGCTCTCGATTTCTTCAGCGGACTTCTCAGCAAAAACTATGTCAGCAAGTCCCGGAAATAAATCACTCTTCAAGAATCTCAATCCTCACTCTCGCTGTAAGTTTGCCGTCAATATCGCCGTCAAAGCTCACTTTCTTAACCCTGCAACGAGGCTCATATTTCCTTATAGCCTGCACTAATTCGGCCTGCATTTCAGCTATAGCCTTCGGTGTCGGTCGGTCTACTATCACGGCATTAACCCCGAAAAGTCGGTCAAGCGGCACACTGTATTTCGGCGTGGTGCAGATTGTCCTGACATTCTGGATGACCTCATCAAATACATTATCAGGCGCAAAATTTATCTCTTCTTGTGTCGCAAGCACATCAACCTCCATTAGCCTCCACCTCGATATATTCTTTTAGCTTTAGTGAAACCTCCACAGCAATGGAAGTCCCGTGTTTATCAATTATTTCATGGTTTTCATCTAATCCCTCTAACACCCACAGCCCATCTCCCTGCGGTTCTCCGTCAAGGATGAAAGGTACTGCCTGATGATTATTCAGTATGTCATGTAATGTATTCAGCTCCTCTTTAGGGTTTATGCCTAGTCCAGCGTCTAATCTTATGCTTAAGCTCATTGATGCAGGACTGAGGCCTGTGAACTCTAACAGACCCTTCCTGCCGTGAATTGCGTGCTCTGAATATTTCGCGCTCCGTTGTACCTGCAAGTCTCTGAAGGTTCGGACTCGTTCTATTGAGACCTCAAAGACTACCTCACCAAGTGAACCTATCATTCATCGTCCTCCGTGTCATGTGTCTCTAAAAATGCATACCATGCTGCCTCGTATTCTCCTAAACTTGGTATATGCCCTGTCTTCCTGTATTTATCTGTCATATACCTATTGAATTTGCTTTGTAGGCTCTCGTTTGTATGATCGCTCATTTTAACCTCCCGCATAAACATTCCCGCTCCCCGTTGCCACACTTGACCCGCATGATACTGGATCGCCAATTCTTCCGAGTTGTTTCCCGTTAACGTATACTGTCCCACTTCCTGATGATAAGGCTCCTCCATGAGTACCGTGCGGGACTTCGGGATGTGTGCATGTATGCGTTGCCCATGAGTCGTCTTGCCGATGAGCGGGCTTGTCATTCACAAAAACGTTAGGGCTTCCGCTGGTTGAATTGCGCGGCGGAAAGCACTCATGACCTGTGCAAATGTCGCCTTTTCGGGTTACTGCTGGCATACCTTATTATCCTTCGGGCATAAACGCGCTAGCCCCACTAAAACTGAAAATAGAATGACGATGTAGGCGAGCTGTTCTAAGAAAGAAAGACCGCTAGTTGCAATAGACCATGACTGAAACAACATACTGATTACTGTAAACATATTGATAACTCCTCTCTAATTCAAGTCGATACGTGCCGCCTGATGCTTCATGTTTCCGTCCGCAATGATATTTATGTGCCCCTTAGCTTGAATCTCAATATCTCCGACACACTCGACCTTCAACAGGTGCTTTCCCCTGTCGTATGAAATCTGCGTGCCGTCCGCAAACGTTACTACCCTGATGTCCTGCTCGTGAACTACCGGCTTGTTCTTGTCATCATAGACTGAGCATAGCACTACTCCCATTTCTAAACCGTTACCCATCATGTTGCAGTACACATGCTCGCCAATGTCTAGGTGTCGCTCGTCCTTATTCTGCAAGGAGTTCGGAATTGCTACTGGTAGCCATGCAGACACAAGATTATCCTTGTCGGGAAATTCTATGCGCGCCATATGCCGCTCTGGGTCATACGCTGATACATACCCAAACCGTCCATGCGCACATGATTCATCGTAGTTATCCGCCATCTGGGGAAATAAGCACCTGCCTTTCTCCAAAATACACACTATTCACCACATCGGAGCTGGTTGACTTCCTCCTGCCTGTTTTGCCCTTCTTCTTGGCCGCTTTTTTCTTGGATTCCTTGCCCATGCTTAAATCCAGCTTCGTCGTATATGAACCGCTCACACTGTGCGTCGCCTTCTCAATGGAATATACGCCGTCAAATGCCCCAAAACCTGAAATCTTTATGTTGCTGCTTCCCACAAATCTCAGGTCTCCCATCAACGTTATGCTGCCAGTGATCTCCTTCTTGTTCGCCTTACGCAATTTTTCCTTCGCTATCTTCTTTGCGTCTCCGAGATTGTCTGCCTTCTGGTTGATTTCAAGTACTCGCCCTGTGCCTTCAGCTTCTCCGGCTTCCTCTACTTCGTATGTCTCATCTTTCACATGGTCGTGATACTGGAGCTTCGCTGACTTGTACGTTCCGGCTGCCTTGCTCGTAAAACTCCAGCTGATAACTTTCTTATCACCGAACGAAAGCTCTCCTACTGGAGCTTTGGCCTCGTAATCCTCTTCAAGGTAGCATACTAACTGTGTGTCCGTTACCTTGACAGCTATTCCGTAATCACGCGCAAGCCCGGAAAAAAACTCTAAGTCTGATGTCTCGACCTGATCCCTACGCTCAAAGAATGGGTCTTCCGAGCTATCCCAAAATAAGCTGAGGCCGTTTTTACTCGCTACGTCTCCAGCTATTGTTGACAATTTCACGTTCTCCCATGCTTTAGTGTGCTTCTCCTGACGCATTGGCTTTGACACTAGCGTTGATACCGCCTTAATGGTTACGTGGTTCGGAGGCTAGGTACACTCTATCTGGTCAACCTCAAATGTCCCGCATGGCAAAGATTGTGTCTGATTTTCCGCCTCCCAATCGTGAATCACTATGCTGGCCTTGATTTTGTCTCCCTTCGTCGGAAACCAATCATTGCACCATAGACGCTCCCGATCCTCTAGGGTCAGAGAAATATCATCTGCCTTGTCGCTCGCATTGTCTGTGTATGTGAAGTTCAGCAGGTAAGGGGCAATGTCCATAGAGATATTCACGCCCTCATAGTAGATTACGACTTCCGCCCATCGTGCAGGGTGTGCGTCCATTATGCTCACCTCTTCCATGCAGGCAGGCTCGAAATCACTGGCACATCTACATCAGGGATATTCAGAATCACATTAGCTGGAAAAATTACTGTGTGTATGTGTTCGGGGTTGTAGTCGAGGAGAATATCCATCAGCTTTTCAGCTCCGATAGTAGGGTGCATCCGCAGGGCTATCATGTCCCAAGTATCACCCTGCTCTGTCCTATATGTCTTCATTCGAAACTAGTCCTCTGCATTCTGTCCTGAAAGTCAAGCATTACGTCCTCGATTATCTGCCGGAATTTCTCCTCAATTCCAGCTTCTCCTCCGTTTACTGTTATGTTGTACGTCGGCGAAAACATTACTGAGTTGTTGCGGTTATCGTTGTTAGTCGTAGAGTTTCCGAACAGTAAGCCCATTTCTTCACCGGCCGCTTTCCACAATGGTATTCCTCTGGTTTTGTTCTCAAGGGGGATAACTGCCTCACGTCCGGCCTCACCGATTAACGCTATCTCCGGCTGGGTGATTATTCCGCCTTTAGCGCGCCGCCTGCCTCCCCATGTGCTCCCTGCTGTCCGGCTGTAACTTTGAGCTGCTTGGGTGGCCGGTGTCCTGACTTCAACCTCTAAGCCTCCGGCCTGCACTATTGAGGATACTTCGGTCGCGATCTGACTAAGGGCTGTCGTTAGTTCATGGATCGCAGGAATAGTTACTCCGCGAATCCTATCGGCTATACCCTGCATTACTGTGTAGATTTGCTCGAACCCTTCGCCAAGTGAAGCCTTGAACGGCTGCCATGCCGCTGTCATCTCGGCTACTCGCTGAGAGAAACCTTCGCTCATCTTGTTTAGAACTGTTATGTCCTGCACTTGTGCCTTCAATTTAGCTTGATCTTGGGCTTGTTCCTGTGTCCCTGTATCTTCTCCGTAACCAAATAGTCCCTTTGTCCAGTTCCACGCGCTCGATAATCCGTTGCCTACCCAGCTTGTAAGTTCTCCAATCTTGCCGGAAATATAACTACATGCACTGTCAAAACCGGACATAAAACCGTCCCATGTGCCGGAAAAATCTATGTTGAACAGTCCTGCAATGCTCTCACCAACTCCTAGCAACGCATTCTTAGCACCGTTACAGAATTTCATAAAACCTTCCGAGATGCCTGAGAAATCAAACGTGAAAATACCTGCTATGGTCTTGCCTATCCCTGAAACAAACTCTAAAACACCATTAAATGCTGCCTTAGCACCCTCAATTACACGGGACGCGTCTACATTGAATAGGCTCATCACTGCCTCTCCGATACCTCTAAAAACTCCCTTGAGGCTCTCTCCAGCGGCAACTAAACTATTCCACATGCCGGAAAAATCTAATGTGAATAGGCTCTTAACTGCGCTGATAAAGTTGAAAACTGTGTCTTTTACACTGCCTAACGCTGACTTCAGACCTTCCCACATGCCGGAGAAATCCAGCTTGAAATACTTTGATGCCCAACCTTTTATTGAGGCTATAACGTTCTTCACAGATTCTACGACAGACGAGGCTTTTGCACTCAGCCAATCCCAAGTCTGCCCCCACAATGCTTTGACCTTATCCCAGTTCTTGTACAAATAATATCCTGCCGCAACAAGTCCTGCTATGGCTATGATTATTAACCCAATAGGATTAGCGTTCATGGCGGCGTTCCATAACCACTGCGCAGCTGTCCATGCTTTGGTCGCTACTGATATTGCTATCTGTTTCGTGTAGTACAGTGCTAGTTTTCCGAGATTTAGCAACCCAGTAAAGGGCTTTAACGCAATGTTCAATAATCCCTGCGTAATTGACCATGCTTTAGTTGCGAGTGATACAGCAATGGTTTTAGCCCCGTAAAGCACGAGCCTTCCGACATCAAGCAGCCCACTCCCTGCCTTCATGGCGGCAACCCATAACCATTCGGCGGCTGTCCACGCTCCTTTAGCTACTGCTACAACAGCCGATTTCGCTCCGTAAAGCACAAGTTTCCCGACATTCAACAGACCGCGACCGGCCTTCATGACCGCATTCCATGACTTAGTCGCTACCATCAGCACCTTTGTCTTGGCCGCTGACCAAATAGAGGCATTGCCTATCCCCTTAACGCCGGATGATAACTTTCCCCAGACTTTCGTCAGTAATCCAGCTTTCTCGCTGACTTCGGCTGTCTCCTTAGCAACTTTTCCAATTAAGAATGGGAGCTTTATTCCAAGCCAAACTAGTTTTAATGTGGTTAATCCTACACTTAAAGCAGCTATAGCACCTATTGTCCCCACGATTGCCTTTGTAACATTCGGATAATCACTTGCTAACTTTCCTAAGCTCGCAGTCCATTCAGCAAATGTCTTCACTACCTTTTCAACAGTCGGCAAAAGCACATCTCCGATGGTTATCATGAGGTCGCTGATGGCTGACTTCGCTAGTTCCTTCTGCCCCCAGAATGTCGCTAGCACTTTATCAGCCATTTCCTTACTGACTCCTGTCGCACTCTTCGCAACTTCAGAGTATTGGTCATACAGGCCGTTACTCATCCCTTGCATCAACGTTTGAATTGCCTGCGCTCCATCCTTGCCGAAAATCTTCGTCAATTCCTTCAACTGGTCGGGCGGCTTCATATCCTTCATCGCGTTGTTCAGGTCGGTCAAGATTGCATTGAAGTCCCGCATCTTCCCCTTGTCATCCAAGAGAGCTATTCCGTAGGATTTCAACGCCTTCTGCACGTCTTTGGGCTTGTCCTTCATCTTAGAGAATGCCTGTGTCAGCTTCTGGTCGGCATCAGCTCCCTTGATACCACTTTGCGCTAACATTGACGTGTACACGCTCAAATCTCCAAACGAGATTCCTAAAGCTCGTGCATACTTGTCAGCCTTCTCCATACCTGCACGCAGTTCCTCAATGCTGATTCCTGTGTGCTTGCTCATGGCCTGTAACTGTCCACTTGATTCACGATTAAGACGTGTCAGCTGTTGCAGTGAACCGTCAACTGAGGCTTCCATTACTGCGAGCATTCCTGAAGCGGCTTCACTTCCGAATATGTTGCTCAGGTACTTCATCTTGTCCGCTGATCCCATATTCTTCATCCTTGCACTTAGGGCTTGCATTAACTCTGGCAGTTCGCGCATGTTCCCTTTCGCGTCTCTGGATTTTATACCCAGTTCTGCAAGCGCATTCGCAACCGCTTTCGGTTCTTTGCTCAACCTTAAGAATGCTGCTCGCAATGCCGTACCGCCTTGACTTCCCTTAATGCCTGCGTTCGCCATGATCCCCAACATTGCGCTGGTCTCCTCAACGGATACACCTAATCCTTTTGCTACGGGGGCAACATACTTCATGCTATCACCAAGCCCCGTAATGCTTGAGTTACTCGCCGCGCTGGTCTGCGCAAGAATATTACTCACACGCGCCGCATCACTGGCTTCAAGCCCGAACCCCCGCAACGAACTCGCCATAATGTCAGCTGCATTTGCTAAATCCATGCCTTCAGCTGCAGCCATATCCAGCAAACCGGGCATTGCTGAGATTATCTCGTTCGCATTAAAACCTGCTCGCGCTAAATTCTCCTGCGATTGTGCCGCCTGTACTGCCGTAAATTGTGTATCGCGTCCTAACTGGCGGGCTTGGGCTTGCAATGCCTTGAAGGATTTTGCGTCCTCCTCAGCATTACGGCCTCCTCCAGAAAATGCTACGGC
>ERZ842401.6580-NODE-6580-length-12362-cov-5.938084_pt1 | contig 12362 bp, 21 predicted proteins | sample MGYA00521270_ERZ842401 | MGnify/ENA primary metagenome ERZ842401 (study PRJEB31892, sample SAMEA3878208) | bioreactor metagenome | biome: Moose rumen | place: Sweden | collected 2011-10 | study: EMG produced TPA metagenomics assembly of the PRJEB12797 data set... | reverse complement strand
CGACGGCCTCCGTTACGACATCCGCTCCCGCCAGACGGTCTTCAAAGCCCGGATGACAGGTCGCTTTCTTTCCCTGCAATGTGTCATTGTCTCCAAGTACGGACGGCGCCGCGCAGATCGCAGACACCAGCTTGCCTTCTTTCGCAAAGGACTTGATCTGCTCGACAACGGTCTTGTGCGCCCCAAGCGATGTCGTCCCCGGCATCCCGCCCGGCAGGATCACCATGTCGATCCCTTCGAGGGACAGGGCGTCCTCCGCCTTCATGTCCGCAGTGACAGCAAAACGCAAGTTTGTGCGGAAAAAATACTAGTCCGTGTTCTATCCATGGGCAACTGTAATAATAACCTTCTTTTTTACTTTTAAATTTTTCGTTATATATAAACATATCTCTACCGCTAAATATATTATACTATCATAATTTTGTCTGAGTGTCTTTTTTATTTTGTCATACGTAGTTTTTCTATCAATTAGTCTGCGAGAAAAATTACTGAAAAATTAATACAATTATAATTTAGCTACAAATAAATAAATAAATAAATAAATAAATTAAATTAAATTATAAATTTTCATCAAAACTTTCAAATTCAGCCAAAAATTCTGCAGGAGAAAGATTAAACCCTTTTGCAATTTTTATTATAACACCCAATTTAATATCTTGTTTTAAATTTTCAACACGAGATAAAATTGCCGGTTCAATATCGTTTTCAATAACAATATCGTTTAATTTCTTATTCTGAAATCTTCTTTTATTTCTTATATATAATCCTAATTTTTTATATTGCATTTTCTCAATTATTATTTATAATTAAAATTATTTCATTGAGATATCTCAATATAAGAAAGGCTATTTTTCATGCCCAAGAAAACAAGATTATTTTCACCTTTAGGGCAAGCCATACGCCATTCTCTTAAAACTTTTGCCAATTCATCTGACATATCAATTACCCTTATTTTACCTGTTTTCGGTGTCCCAAGTGTGCCATGAGTGTAGTTTTTATCAATAGTAATCTTTTTTGTAATCCAATTTATCGAATCCCAAGTAATTGCAAAAAGTTCACCCTGCCTCATGCCGGTAAATATTGCAGTAAACAAAAGGGGGAAGAAGTAGGGATATACTTGTTTTGTCTTTGATAACAATGCTTGACAAATCATCCTTATATTAAATTGTTTTGGGATAAGTAAATTATGTATCTAAAAGTATTCAATTTGACTTTCCAAATCTAATTTTTTCCCGTTAGGTTTGAAAATTCTTGATTTTAGACCAAATTTTGCAAATAAATATTTTATACTTACAAAAAGTACTCCGAATCCGTATTTGCAAGAACGTACAAAATTTATTGAGGATGCTTCGCTAAAATACTTTGTCGGACAAGAAATTTCGCCTATTTTGTAATGATTAAAAAACATTTGCGCAATCATTTCATTGTCAAAAATAAAATCGTCACTGCACTCTTCTAAAGGTAATTTTTCAAGCACCTCTCTTGTAAACCCGCGAAAACCCGTATGATACTCAGAAAGATTTTGACCGATTAAAATGTTTTCAAATACGGTTAAAAATCTATTTGCAAATAATTTGTAAAGAGGCATTCCTCCCCTTAATGCTGAATTTCCCAGCATCCTTGATGCCAAAACCGCATCATATTCTCCGAATGCCATCATAGAAACTATTGCAGGAATAAGTTTCGGTGTATATTGGTAATCAGGATGAAGCATAACAACAATATCTGCACCTTGTTGAAGCGCCGCTTTATAACAGGATTTTTGGTTTCCGCCGTAACCCCTGTTCTTTTTGTGCACAATAGTTTTGATATTTAATTCTTTTGATACAAATTTTGTATTATCTTTGGAATTGTCATCCACAAGTATAACTTCATCAATAAACGGCTTATAAATTTCATCATAAGTTTGTTTTAAAGTTTTTTCGGCATTATATGCCGGCATTACAATTATAACTTTTTTCCCGTTTATCATAATATCCCTCTTTAAATACAAAAAAACAGGCAGGACATTTAGCCTGCCTGCTTTTTTAACATTTTTTATTCTTCAGTTTCTTCTTCTGCCGGAGAATCTGTTCTTATTGAAGCTTTGTCTGAACCCAAAGATTTATCCTTGAATTTTTTAACTTGTCTGTCCAATTTATTAGCTAATAAATCAATACTTGCATACATAGACTCAGCAGCTTCCTCACAGTGAATTGTGCTTCCGGCAGCCATTTTGCATGAAACCTCAGCAACATGCGCACCGCTTGCTGACGGGTTTTTGATTACCGATAAAACTACGTCTATCGCTTGAATTTGATCATAATGTGTCGCTACTTTACCGATTTTCTCTTTTACATAAGCCTTAATTGCATCGGTAATTTCAATATTTCTGCCGTTTACGTGTATGTGCATTTCTAACCTCCGTTTATTTACTGCATAATCAGTATATCACACTTGGCTAAATTTTTAAAGCTATATGTTACTCTTCTGTAAGAAATTGTTGCATTTCTATGTTGGAAGGTGTACCTATAACTCTTACCAATTCCAATACAGAGGCCTTCATTTGACATTTTTGAGATGAACCGCTGAAAAAGTCTTTGTAAAAACAACCTTCGCAATTACATCCTCTTTTATAACATTCCATAGCCGTCTGCGTCCAGCGTCTTACAGCTACGGCCCTGCCCATATCCCTACTTCTAAACAATTTATATAATCTCCCGATTTATCTGTATTAACCTGCGTACATTTTTCATCATGGATGCAAGCCTCTCTCCAAGCTTTTTGCGGTCTTGTGAAAACCGTACGCCCTATCCATAACAACATTATAAAAAATCACTGGTAATTTTCAAGTTACCGTCATGTGATTATTAACTTTTGTAAAATACACCTAAAACCCTTTTGTATCAATATTTTCGCAAGTCAATACAAATATAAAAGCCTATCGTTCATGGGTTTGAGTATTTCTAAATCATGCAATCATGCATGTAGCATGGTTTTCCATGATTTCATTTCGTATTAAGAAATGTAAAAATTCAAGATTTTATGGTATAATCTCAATATGATTGACAGATATTCAAGAGAACAGATGACAAAAATTTGGGATATGGATTCCAAATTTGACTATTACCTAAAAGTAGAACTTGCGGTCAGCGATGCATGGACACAGTTGGGTGCATTTCCCAAAAAAGATATTGACGAATTGAAAAGGCTTGCTAAATTTGATTTAAAGCGTATTAACGAGATTGAAGCAGAAGTTCGCCATGATGTAATCGCATTTTTGACCTGTGTTAATGAAAATGTTGGAGAGTATGCAAAATATTTGCATGTCGGCTTAACCAGCTCTGATATTATAGATACAGCTTTTGCCTTACAAATCCAAGATAGCGGAAAAATTATCCTTGAAGATTTGAATAATCTTATATCAGTATTTAAAAAACTTGCAAATGAACATAGGGATACTATTTGTATAGGACGTTCTCACGGAATACATGCTGAAATTATGACTTTCGGGGTTAAGATTTGTTCATGGATAGATATTTTGGAAAGACAAAAAGACAATTTTACCCATGCACTTGAACAAATACGTGTAGGACAAGTTTCGGGGCCTGTTGGGACATATAGCAATGTCGTTCCTGAGGTTGAAAGGATTACATGTGAAAATTTAAAACTCAAACCTGCAAGAATTTCTACTCAAATTATTGCGAGAGATTATCACGCATACTTTATGCAATCATTAGCGTTGATTGCAAGTGTTATTGAGCAGTTTGCCGTTGAGATCAGACATTTGCAGAGGACTGAAGTTTTAGAAGTTGAAGAAGGCTTTGGCAAAGGGCAAAAGGGTTCTTCTGCAATGCCTCATAAGAAAAATCCCGTATTGAGCGAGAATTTGTGCGGACTGGCAAGGGTTGTGAGAGGAAATTCCATCGTTGCAATGGAAAATATTCCGCTTTGGCATGAACGGGATATATCACATAGCTCGGCTGAAAGAATTATTTTCCCTGACAGCTTAATCCTTGTTGATTTTATGCTAAACAGATTTCAAAATATCATTGAAAATTTAAATATACATAAAGATAATATGCTCAAAAATACCGATAAATTCGGAGGGATAGTTTTTTCTCAAAAAGCCTTGCTTAAGCTTACGGAAAAAGGACTCACTCGAGAAGATGCCTACAAAATAGTTCAACGAAATGCGCTTGATGCTTTTGAAAATCACGGCGATTTTAAAGCCAATTTGATTAATGATAAAGATGTTCAAGCAAAACTTTCGCTCGGAGAAATAGAAAACATTTTTGATAAAAAAGCGTTTTTGAGAAATATAGATACCATTTACAAAAGAATTTTGTAATAATCAAAAAATATTTTATTAAAATTGAGTAAAAGGAGTTTAAATTGAATAATATTGATACTTCATATATCAAAACGCTTAAAAATATCAAGTTCGCAATAAGAACGGCTCAAATTAAAGCATCGCTCGCCGTTAATTCAGAATTGGTTATTTTGTATTGGAATATCGGTAAAATAATTTTGCAACAACAAAAAGAGCAGGGATGGGGTGCAAAAGTTATTGAAAATATTTCTAAAGATTTGCAAAACTCCTTTCCCAATATGAAAGGTTTATCATACAGAAACCTTAACTATATGCGTAAATTTGCTGAAACTTATCCTGATTTTGAATTTGTGCAACAAGTTGTTGCACAATTACCATGGGGACAAAATATATGGCTTATGGATAAACTTGATACAGATGAAAAACGTGCTTGGTATGCTCAAAAAGCAATAGAAAACGGTTGGTCAAGAAATATTCTTGCTATGCAAATTGAAAATAATTTATGTGAAAGACAAAATAGTGAAAATAAGGTTAATAATTTTTCCTTAACTTTGCCCAAACCACAATCGGATTTAGCTAACGAATTGTTAAAAGACAAATATGTATTTGACTTTCTTGAAATATCAGAACAAGCAAAAGAAAGAGAAGTGGAAACAGGATTGGTTCAAAATTTAAAGAAATTTTTGTTGGAACTTGGCAAGGGTTTTGCCTTTGTTGGAGAACAATATCATTTATCCGTTTCTAATCAAGACTATTATTTAGATTTGCTTTTCTATCATACAAAATTACACGCTTATGTAGTTTTTGAATTAAAAATTGGCGAATTTTTGCCCGAATATGCAGGGAAAATGAATTTTTATTTAAATGCAGTCGATGAACAAGTTAAATCTGATATAGATAATCCCTCAATCGGTGTTATCCTATGCAAATCAAAAGACAAAATTATTGCGGAATATTCAATTAAGGATGTGACAAAACCAATAGGTATAGCAGAATATACTCTAACCAACGCAATCCCTGACAACATAAAAAATAATATGCCGACTATTGAAGAATTGGAACAAAATTTGTAAAAAAATTAGTAAATGGCAAAAAGTATTTTTGATAAAAAAGCGTTTTTGAGAAATATAGATACCATTTACAAAAGAATTTTGTAATAATCAAAAAATATTTTATTGCTTTTCACGAATTATTAATTCATAACCTAAATAATCTAAAATTTCTTGTATGGTTTCAAACCTTATTCTTTTTTTATTTAATTGAACAGACATAGTAGAGGATTGCGGAATATTATATCCGTCATCTTGCATTTTGGATATTAATTTTCTAAAAGATAAATTCTTTTTTAAAAGTATAATTTGAAGCTCTTGCTTGATATTCAACATAGCAACAGTTTAGTTTTATATTTAGCAGTTGACAAATATATAAATTTTTGCTAGTTATTATAAATAATCGCAATATAATATAAAGCAAAGGTTAACATGTTTTTCAAACGGAATGATGTGCTCGATGCATTTGAAGAAGATGATATTATTATTCCGAAAACTTTTTTGGGTGAACTCCAATATATATGGTTTATTCGTAGTTATATTAAAAAATACCCCGATAAAAAACAAAAAGAATTGATAAATCTTGTAAGGCAGATTGCATTTTTTAAGCAACTGCAAAGACCGAATAAATTTTTTTGCAAAATTATTGATTTTCTGCTCAAAAAATTGAAATTTTAGTTTAAAAAATAATTTATTTTGTAAGTTTTAATAAATATTTACAAATTTTTTGTAAATAAAAAAGTTTTATACATTTTTTTAAAAAACATATAACTCTTAAATAATAAGGTTTTTTAATGGAATTTTTAGGAAAAAATATAATGATAAGAATTGTAAAAATTTTAGCACGGGAAATATTATGAAACTTTTTTGCAAAATATCGTTTACAATTAGCATGACCGGATTTGAAAAAGGAGATTATTTTATGAATGTCAGATTGACTAATCGTGAACAAGAAATCTTAAATTATCTGAAATACGGACTGGAAAATGATGAGATTGCAAGTGAAATTAATATCAGCCGTTCAACCGTAAAATTTCACATTGGTGAAATACTCAGAAAGCTTGGAGCCAAAAACAGAACGCACAGCATATATTTGGCTTACCAATACAAGTTGATTGATTAAGATAAAATCATATGGCAAAAAATATTTTTAGGAGTTTTGTATGATTGTAGAAAAATTAAGGAGAAATTATGCAAATTCATTCTATCAATCAAAACCAACAAAATTTTGAAGGATTGTTGGTATTCAAAAATGCAAGAAAAAACTTACATGGTGTTGCACAAAATAGTGTTATTGATAAACTTGCTCTACCAAGTAATAGAATATCTTTTAAAACGATTTATGAAGAAGGTTTTAACCCATTAAAAAGTATGACAGAGGCTGCTCAAAGAAAAGAAGCAGCAACTAATGGTCCTGCATGTTACAAAACAATTGTGGAATATAACGGAACAGACTATTACGTAAAACCTTCATTTGATAAGGTTGTTGACGCTTACCAAATGGTTGCCGGATTACCTGAAAAGATTATTGAAGTTATGGAATAAAAAAAATTAACAGTTTTGAAAATAGTTTAATTCATTGATATTACTCGTCATCAATGATAAATCTTGTCATGCGGTAAATTTTTTCCAATTTTTTTGCATCGGCTTTTTTGAGATAAGCATTTATATCCTGAATTAATTCTTTTTTGTCCCTGATATGGTCATTGGCAAAAAGTTCTTCTGTTGTAACATTTAGTGCCCTTAGAATTTTTTCGAGTGTTTCGGCTTTTACAAAACTCATACCTACTTCAATTCTGCTTAAATTTCTTGAATCAATTTCAATAATTTCTGCGAGCTGTTCTTGAGTTAATCCTCTGCTTTTTCTTATTCGTTTCAGTTTTTCACCAAATGCCTTTTTAAAATCCATACCATACCTTCATATTTTACATTGAATTTTTCAATTAACTAAATGTTCAATATCAGGATATATTAATTTTTGTAAATCTCGAACGGCAATCAATATCAATATTTTTAAATAAATCTATGTAAAACATGGAAAATTTGCGCAATTTTAAAATTAAAAAATTTTTAATAAAGATACGAGGATTGATTTTCGTGAAGTATAGCTATTAAGAAAAGGAGTAAAAACTATGAGTATGAATGTTAACGGAAATGAAAGTACACTTGGCAAAAAATACAAAGAAATTAACGGAAATGAAAGTACACTTGGCAAAAAATACGAAGAAATTACCGGACGTAAACTTCCCGATATTCTTTGCCCAAAGCGTGATAAAAATGAACAAATAATATCCTTACCAAAGCCAACAAAAGAACAGACTGCAGAGTTTAATAATGCAGTAAAATCAACTAAGCTTGGCTCAAAGGCTGTAACCGAGCAAAGTTTGAAACAAAAAGGATTTACAGAGGTCGAATCGCCAATGTTTCAAAATCTATCTAACTCTAAGATTCAACCTTCTAAAACTTCAGATTTTCCTTTAAGAACATTCAAAAATAAAAATGGTGAAACTGTTAGAATAATGAATTTTAATGATGGAAAAGTAATTACATATTTTAATGAAAAAACAGGTGTATCTGAAGATATGCATTTTGACAAAAACGGCAAATTCGAATTCGGAACGGTTATGGTTCCGGATAAATCATCAAGAAGGAAAGTTCATGAATACACCTATGAATTAGATAGCCAAGGGAATAAAATACCTCTTTCATATGGTGAAAGTGAAGTACAAATAATGGCGGGTTCGACAGGATATCTTCAGATAAGAGGATAGAATATTCATAAATGGTATGATGGGTACGATAATTAAAATCGTACCCATCAATTTATATATTAAATTTCAAGCCAAAATATTATGAACCTACCAATTGGATTGCGTTTTGGAGTAATTCTTTATTTGTTGAAACAAGTTTATTCACGACATCCAATTGCATTTTTGCCATTTGGAAATAAGATATATTGGTTTTAAAATCCGCATTAGACAGTTCCAAAAGTCCCGAGCGGATTTCACCCGAACCAAGAAGCGGACGTCCTGATTCTGCGGTTTCAATAAATTGTCCATCCTTAATTTCATAAAGTGCTGCTGCGTTATGGAAATTTCTTGTTGTAATCCTGTAGAGTGGAACGACTTTTTTGCCGCCGTCAGCTTTACCGTAAATTGTTCCGTCATTTTTTATTTCATAATCATCGTATTTACCAAAATATTTTCCGTTATTCGGATCAATCCACATTTTAATATTTGTGGTTGGTATATCTATTGCCCCGCCTTTCAGGGCTGTTTCTTGATAAAGGTCTTGTGAGATAGTTTTTGTACCTTGCATAATTTCACCTTTATCGTTCAAGATATAACCTTGAACGGTATTCCCGTCTCTGTCACGGTAAACACCTTCTTTATCAAAGGTAAATTCGCCAAGACGTGTATAGATGCTTTTTCCGTCTGCGCGTTTTGTCAGGAAAAAACCTTTACCTTCCAAGAAAAGATTTTCGTTAGAGGTTCCGGGAGTAGATTTACCTTGACCTAAGTTTTTGTCAAAGGTTTCGTTTACGGCACCGCCCAAAAAAGTTTTGAAGGTTGCCATTTTTTCCCTGTAGCCCGGAGTGTAAATATTTGTCATATTTTCAGCCAATAAATTCATCCAATTTGTGGTGGATTTTTGGGTGTTAAGGGCTGTGATAAACATATCGTTCATTTAGGCACTCTCCTTACTGTTACGCTTATTTTTTTCTTCTTGTTTTTGTTTTTGTTCGCCGTAACTTAACGAATTATACGGAAGATTTTCTTCATCGAAAGTTTGTCTTAAATAATCAATATTATTTCTTAAATACTGTTCAACCGCGGTATTACCCGGGATGAAGTTTGCGCTTATCACACCGTTTTTATCAATTTGTAAAACTACTGAAACATCTTTACCAAAATCTATTCTGAACGGTTGATTGGTTTTCATCCCTTCTTTAATTGTGTTCAAAAGGGTTTGAGAAATACGAGAAGTCGTTTGAATTTCTTCTGTGCCTTTTTCCAATTGGGTTTGAATTTCTTTAACTATTCCCTGCATTGTTTTGTCGGAATTTTGTACTAAATCAACAAAGAATTTTGCATCATTTGAGGTCATATTAATTGTTGTGTAATCAATTGAGGGTGTTAAATTGAGAAATCCGGATTGCACCTGAGAAGGGGTGTTAAGATTATTCATAAGATTCCCTGTATTTAAAAGCTCATTTATATTTCTTGTAAGTATATCTTTGGCAGGTTGAGAGGAATCAAGTTTATTCTCTTGTTGATTTTTTTCAAATTTTTGTTCATCAGTACTAACAAGTCCTGAAATATAATTTTCAGAAGATTCATTTTCTGAATTTGTTTCAAGAGAAGATTGTTCTTTTTGAGTTTCCGACTTTTGAGGTTTGGTTTGTGTTTGGGCTTCAGCAGATTGGTTTTGAACGGAATTTTCCTGTTCGGAATTTTTAGCTGCTGAAGACAATTCCTTTGAAAACTCGGAGGAATTTAAAATATCACAATCAAGTTTATTTCCGTAAGTTACTGATGCCCTTTGAAGCATCGCATTTTTAGCTTCTGTCGTATTTTTTGTTTTTATTGTACTGTCAAAATTCATCTTCTTCTAACCTCCGATATTTCGGGAATTTTCTTTCAATTGTTTTCTTATCTCAAGCTCGGCTTCTTCTTCTTTTTCCTTTGACTGCCTGAAAAATCTTGTGACACCCAATTCGGAATAAGTTTTAAGTTCAGCCTTCTTTTCTTCTTCGATATAAAGTTCTTTTTGATGTTCTTTGTGCTTTTCAAGAACTTTTACGCCTTGTTCAAGCTCTGTCAGTTTTTTCTTTTCGATTTCAAGTTCAATTTCGATTTCTTTTCTGATAGCTTCAAGCTTTTCTGCCTTTTCCCAAAGATGCACGAGGTATTTGTCATAGGTCTCAAACATCATTGGATCTGCATGGCGCATATCGTTTTTAGTCTGCTCAATCTCCTCGTTGTTTCGCCTGATATTTTCCTCGGCCTCAAAAAGTCGTTGTTGAACTTTCTGCACTACCAAAAGCTGTTCTTCTTTTTTTCTGATTCTGAAGTCGAGAACCTTTTGCAATCTGTAACGAAACGGCATTTGAGATTTTTACACTTTCTTTCATGCTTATTATGTTTGATTACAAACATTTTATAAACATCCAAATGTATGATATTGATTTAATGATGAAAATAAAAAAGTCAATGTTATGTAGGTATTGGAAAAACTAAAGTTTTTTGAACGAACTCTTAATCTAAAATCGTAACGCCGGATTTTGCTCCGCTTGTGGTGTATCGGTTTCCCCATCCCGTATTTGTCCTATAACCTTTAGACATTCCTGCGCCGTATAAATCGGGAGATGTGCAGTAGCTGTTATTATATATTCCGTTATTTCCGTAATATACAGGCGGTGTTACACCGGTCGGATAGCCGGAGTAATAATTGCCAAAATTGTTTCCCCAATTGTTAAAAAGTCCCCTCCAGCCTCTGCCTGAGCGAAAAATTGATTGCTCATAATATGGTGAATATGTCTGTGCCATTTGAGAATTTTTTAAATTTCGAAATGCTACGGCAGCTTTTTTTAATCTTGAAACTCTTTCCGATTCATCTCCCTCTTGTAATGCCCCGAAAACTCTGTATTCAAGCCTTTCTATCCTTTCAATAATTTCATCTTTCGGATATTTAATATCAAAAAATAAATCTTCCAGTCTGTTTAAATCGCGAACTATTGTTTTGGAAGCAGATGTGCTTATTGTTACAATATTGTTGGCTGCCGCCGTTGGATTAAACGGTGTTGAAATAATAATTGCAAGTGTCAAAAATAAAATTGCTCTATACATAAAACCCTCTCTTTCAAATTACATAGTTTACTTTTTTAAAAAAATTTTCAATACGCCAACGGAGTAATAGCCACTTTTATTTGTTAAAAATTTATGATTAAATGGAGATATGATAAATTTCTTAAGTAATTTAGCGGATTGGATTTATAAAAAGAAATGCTATTTTTGTAAAAGTTCAAAAGAATCAAGCAAAATGTGTTCAAAATGTTACAACGAATTGGAACATATTTTACCGCCTAATATAAATAGGATTGTTGAAGGTAAAAAGATATATTGCGCGGGTGTATATTCGAAAAATTTGCAAAAACTAATCCGCGGGCTAAAATACCACAGACAAAAGGATTTGGCATTTTTTCTTGCAAAATTTATGTGGGAATATCTGAAAATGATAACCGATGACAGAAATTTCCAAATAGTTCCCGTTCCTATTTACCCGAAACGGCTGAAAAAACGGAAATATAATCATATGGATATTGTTGCGAAGCATCTTGGAGATTTATCAGGGATGGAAGTAAATTTAGACTTGATAAAACGTGTTAAAGATACAAAACCTCAGTATAACTTGAAAACGCACGAGCGCATTGAAAATTTGCAAGGTGCTTTTGAGGTTGATAAAACGAGATTGATTGAGGGGAAGCAAATTTTGCTTATTGACGATATCTGTACAACAGGTACAACTTTTGAAGAAATGATTAAAACGATGAAAGTTTTAGGGATAAATGATATAGTATGTCTTGCTGCGACAACACCTTTTGGAGAATAGATTTTGATATTAAACAAATTTTCAAAGTATTTAAAGACAAAAAATGATGATATAATTGCATCAAAAACTACTGCCGCAAAAGTTTTGTGCGAATGGATACGATATGTTATACATAAAAATCCTAAAAAACATGCAGATAAAATTGTACATAAAGAATTGATGCTTGCAGAAAATAATCAGGGAAATTTTTTGATAGTTGCGAAATCGGAAAGCGGTAGAAAGTTAATTAATGCGTTATATAATTATGCAGAAAGCTATGAACATTATATAATGTCAAAATGGTTAGAAGATAAAAAAGCCAATGATTTTAAGAATGATAAGGGCTGATAAAAATAAAAATATTGACAAAGATAATTCAGCAGGTAGAATAAAGGGAGTAATGGGATGTC
>ERZ842401.6579-NODE-6579-length-12362-cov-8.158853_pt1 | contig 12362 bp, 16 predicted proteins | sample MGYA00521270_ERZ842401 | MGnify/ENA primary metagenome ERZ842401 (study PRJEB31892, sample SAMEA3878208) | bioreactor metagenome | biome: Moose rumen | place: Sweden | collected 2011-10 | study: EMG produced TPA metagenomics assembly of the PRJEB12797 data set... | reverse complement strand
CTTGGAGAATCCTCTGACATCTCTAAGAATCTCTCCAACTTTTTAGGAATATTTCGTAGAATCTAACAAGACGGGGTTCACTGATGGCTTACCTCACACCAAAGCTACGCATTGCATCCCGAATTATAACGTTGTGAAGCATCATATCATCAAACTTGTATGAGTTGTATTCCTCACTACATATTTGCTGTAATGCTTCAGCAATCGTAAACTCATACTGCGTATGATGATACACCAAATAATAATCTCCTGTTTCTTCGTTCATCCTTAACTCAGAATCAAGAGCTGTCTGCAACTTTACGATCCAATTTGATATTAATTCCGTTATAATAATCCCATCCATCAATAATACAACCAGAAAGGTCAATAGACAAACTTTTTTTCAATTAAAACTAATGAAATCAAAACTCTCATTATTCTATATATATCGTTATTTAATATCGTCTCCTGTAATAAAACAAAATATGAAAGGGGATAGTTTCTCTTGTTTTCAAAGATAATCCATTATATAAGTGTTTTAGGCGTTGCTCTTCATCACTTACCAAAGGAGTTCCATTGTTAATAAAATAAAGAACGTGCAATCTAAATTCAGAATTCTTATCTTCGTAATAAGTAAAATATTTGGACTTATAGAACTGCCACCATTTCCTATTGTTCCTCAATGCTTTTTGGACTGAAAATTCACATGGGATATGATGAAACAGTTCACGGAATGCATTGCAAATATTATCAGTTTCATATCCTAAATCTAACAAATGAACGACCATCTGACTATTTAAATCCAACTCATAGCGAAGACCACAAACAGGGCTTAATGTAACCAAATCAGGCAACACAAACATTGTGGTATTTGTTATAATCATAATCAATTTCTTTAAGTTTCACTTATTTGCAATATAGGATAGTCGTATGGTTTTTATTTAACAGAAAATGGTTCAGTCATCAATTGGCACCTCACTTAGAACTATTGCTTTCTGTTCTCCACATTTTTTACAAGTATAAGTAATACCAGTTCGTTTCATCCTTTGTGCAGTTGCTTTACTCCATTCTGAAGCAGATCCATGCCCTCTGGTAATAGGATTCAACAAAAGGACAGCCGTTACGCCATGTACAATTTTGTCTATATCGAATTGGGGGTCTTCATTTGTCCATGACTCAATTTTAAAGTCTGTAAAGTTGCATGCTTCACAACGATAGATATATTGGTTAATTATTTCGAAAATAATATTATATATCTGTTTACAAAAAGGCTCATTGAACAATCTATCTTCATTTTTGTCTGCACCATACAATTTGACATAGCGAAATATATTTGCTCTTACTAAGGCATCAGCCATACTCCCCAAAAAGCCGTCATACCCTTTAGTTCTGCTATCACCAATATTCCTGTCATCATCAAAGTTGTACAAATATAGCATCTTTAATTGGGATGGATTCTCTGTCTCTCCCACACGATAAGCAAACCTGTTGTAAGCAGAGCCATTCTGACTTAATAGCGCACTAAACATTAAAGAATTATGCGATACTATATTTAAAGCTCCCAAACGATTTCGTATTTCTTTTTTTATTTCTTGGGTGGGCGTATTTGGAACAAGTAGATATGTCTTTTTAGCAAGAAGATTCATGTAAAAATGTTTATATTATTCTCTAAGATTTACTCCGAGGGAGTCTTAATAACATTTAGAAACTCCCTCGGAAAAGTTAATTAAGAGCCTAAATGGTCTCTCGCCCATTTGGCCTCTTTAATCCAGTGCTCTTGCTCTGACCCAGAAGAAATACGTGCTTGATGCTCATACCATTCAACATCTGCCATGGTAGCATTCTTTGGCGTTCCTTGTGGATGGGCATGCTCTGTTTCTGATAGAGCGTATGGTACATTAGGATCGAAGCGTTCACGATATTCCGCAATAAGTCCACCTTTATCTTCTATGTGTTGATTTAGGCGCTCTAAACAGTTGTTATATGTGGGTTCTATGCCACGATCAATCAACTCCTGGGCAACCTGCTTCCCATATTCAATGAAATCAGCACGAAGAGCACCATTAGGGTGTGATTCTCCTCCAGGGGTTGAACCCAACGCTGCCTCGAAGTTGTCTATGTTCATACCTCGTAAACCTGCATGAATACCAGCGAAGTAATCACAGGCCAACTCTTCCTCCCATGCGTCATTATATGAACCCTGTAACGTACGGTGCGCACATTCATGAGTATAAATTAACGTGAGGGAATCTTCACCAGAAATACCAAGAGACATAAGTTGTTCACGATTAAAGCCAAAAACATCATCGTTATAAGTGTCGGGTTCATTAGGCCAAACACATGCTCCATGTGCGTTAATCACTGGGACTTCTGGTATTCCAAAAAATTCACATGCTCTATGAACGGCATTTAATACCATTTCATCAGGCAAAATCATGTCGTTTAACTGGTTTAGTGTTTCGTCCACACCAGTCGCTCCTGCTGAAAATAAAGATGAATCTGTCATATCTATAAATATTTGATTAGTGATTACACTTTTAAAGATGTGGAAAACATAAAAAAACTATCACTTTATATTAGAATTCTGAGAAATATAACCAAGAGCACTTGCCTTTTCAAAACATTGCTCCGCACGTCGTAAATTTTTTGGAACAGAATAATCAATAATGGACTCGCCATTTTGGTAGGCCATACCAAGTTTCTGCCAAGCAGCGCCTTCAGAATATTCATTTTTTAGTGATTCAATAATAGCATATTCTTGTGAATGAAAGGAAGATGTTATTTTCTCCCATTCATGGAATTCGTCAACCAAACTAAGAATATACTTATCTATTTTCGAAATGGTTTCAACATCAAGCCCTAGAAGAGTTGACATCTCAAATATTATAGCTTTCTCTGAATCATGATAAATTCCATCAATAGCAGCCATTCTGCAAGCAACATCTAATAATTGTATTTTTTCAATTTTAGATAATGGTCTGTTACAAATTTCTTCCAAAGTGGGTAAACTATTTCTGTCATTAATGTCAACGTTGGCAGCAAACTTACTTGAAATTTCTTTGAAAAGGGTTTTTTCCTTATCGTCAATATGCCCATCTGCCCAAAGCATGAGAGCTGCAACTTGTAGATAGCGAGTATTCCGTTTTTCAACTTCAACGATTTTTGCCCCTAGATTAAACCCTTTAACGCTATTGTCAAGATCAGTTTTTGCTTTTTTAACTTTACAGAATATTTCTCTAAGTTCATTAAAAGAGGCTGATATTTTATTATATTCCGCTTTTTCGACATTGGAATTGTTATATGCAACATCGGATAAGAATAAAAGCATAGCTTTTCTAATGTCACGACCAGACAATCCTTCGGTTAAAGTGGCAATTTCGTCAAGTTGTTCATCCGTAAGTTTTATAGGCGCATTTGCAGGCAAATGAATTTTTATGAGTTTTATTCTGGTATTCTTATCTGGAAGTTTGAATTCTATCGGTTCAATTATCCTGGATATTACTGCGGGATCAAAATCTGTAATGTGATTGCTTGCAAAGACAATACAACCATTAAAATTTTCAATGAGTTGATAAAGCTCATTTGACATGCTATTATAATGCTTAGAGTTTTCATTGGAACTTGGAAGACGACGGCTTAAAAAAGTATCAGCTTCATCAATAAAAAGAACTGCATCTTGCTCTTCTGCTGCTTTGAAATATGCCACAAGGTTCTTTTCCCCTTCTCCAACAAATTTTGATTGTATTTGACTGTAACTACCGATTAGCAGCTTTTTTCCAAGGTATTTTGCAACAGCATGTGCGCAACGTGTTTTTCCAGTTCCAGCCGCACCGTGGAAGCAAATAACAGATTTTGTACTCTTATCAATCTTGCTAAATCCCCAATAGTCAAAAATCAAATCTCTTTTTGTAATTATGGTTAGGGCTCGAATAAGTGATTCCTTCTCTGCATCATTCATAATTACTTCATCCAAAGAATATTGAGGCTCAATTGCTTTGAATGAAATGGTTGATTCCTCTTTTGAGGAGTTGATTGCAAAAATGTCACTTTCTTCAACTTTCTCCAGTGAAAGAACAACTGCTACATTCTTTATCGATTTTGGAAGTTCAATACGTTTGAGACTTGATTTCACAGTAAGAACAAGGGCTAACCAGCCATTAACATTTTGGTTGGTTAAGTCTTGAAAGTAAATATTGTTATTTAGGTCTGCAAATTCATCAGGTATTGAAGGGCGGTTTAAAAACAGAGTAGCAAATAATTCCTTTTCCTCTGGCAAATCGTGATTATCTGATACACATACCTGTATCTTTTTCCCAACATTCTTAATGATTTCTTTCTCATCATTTGTCTGAGATTTGGGATTACGCAAGAAAACATTTATTTTAACTTTCATATTTTACGAATTAATAAATTGTTTGACTTGTATATAATGAACTACCTTTCTCTGCATTAAATGTGATGTCGGCAAAATGCTCATATGACTCATCAAAAGCACGAGCGCTTATGGTTTCTCCGTATTCTGCATTTTGTTGGACTTTGTCAATCACTAATTTAGTAATTTTCTTACCTGTTTTTTCACGGGCAAGTTCCTTGGCTCTTTGAGAAGTCAACCACTCGTCTACCACATCAATGCAATATGCAATGATAGATCCTAAGATGTATCCTGCTGCAAAACTTGCTATAAGAGTGAATAACATATTTAATCTTCAATTTTTTGTATAAAACTTTTGTTAGGGTCTTTTGGAAGGATATCCGCCAAAGATTCTGCCATAGTTTTGTAAATAAAGAATTTGGATGAAATAATTTCATTATTTCTCATAATCCCAACGCACAACACAAAAGAATCCTTTAAAAGATTTTTGTCTTTGGGAAATACCTTTTCAAAAGACTCCTTGGCTACGGGATTCTGTAGAACAAAAAATTGGTCTCCAGTGGAAATCTTCACAGATTTGTGTTCACTTTTTAACCACGCTATCAACATATCATATGATATTTTTTCTACAGACTCGATTTCATCATCTTGTATATCATCCTGTTCATTGTTATCTCTCTCAGGATCTCTCTTATTAGAAAAATAGTAATAAAGTGCGATTGCAATAATGGCACCAGCACCGACCCCTATTATAATATTTGTTGTACTCATAATTCTAATTGGTAATTGGTTGAACATACGATTTTCCTTCTCTATCTCTCCGTGCAGTTTCTTCATCGTAAGCATCCGCCTCAAAAATCTCTGCATCAAAGACTTCTTCTTCTCCATCCTCGTTAATACCAGAAAGATACTGCATACCTGTTACTTTACCTGGTGAATTTAACTTTTCTTTGATTTCTTTTAAGTCTTGATTAACTTCCTCTTTTTCGAGGTCACTTAACTTAATTGTATCGTTTGCTATTTCTTGTTCTATTTGTCCAAGAGCTTTGGCAAGCACCTTTCCTGTCGTTGTTCCTGTTGATGTTACTTTAACATTAGGACGGCTGGCTTTAATTTTTTTCCAAGCTCTCTTCGCAAAATCAAAGAGTCCTTTTACGGCATAATAAATACCAACAATAACGAGCACGACACTTGCCGCAAGAAGTTTAATAAAACCCCATGCAGCTTTTACAACACCTTTACCGACTTGATAAATGCCTTTGCCGATATTTTTAATTCCATCTATAATATCCATAATTCAAAAATTATTCAAAGGGTTGGATGAAAACTTGTTTGTTACCAAAAAGGGATTCTATACTCTCTGGAATCCTTTTGCAAATAAAGCAAATTTGAGGGTCAGATTCTTCTAGCATCACATTTTTATCTTTACCAAAAAAGACAAAAATATAGGAAAGTTTACCATCGTTGGGGGCGTGCTTTAAAAGATAGAAGCGATTACCTTTTGCATTACTTTTAACCCATCTCAGAATTGTAGAGTAACTAAAATCCGAGTCAACAGGTTCCCCAATTTTATTCATTCTTTGAGAGAGAAGATTAATAATGACCATATTAGGGTCATTGCTCTTTTGTTCTTGCTCATCATCGCCTAACGCATCAAGTATGCCCCTGACACCCTCTGCGATTTTATTACGGCCTTCACGAATGTCATCCGCTCCTTCTTGGAATGAGCGGTCTATTGATTCACCGAATTGGGTAAAAAACCCTTTTTTAATTTTATCATCCATATAAAACTTTATTTAATGTTAATAGTATATGCACAATTATTGTTCATTTTGTTATAAAGATAACCATTCATATAGTTACTGCTTGCAAGAAAATATGAAGGAGTATCCTCAGATTCAGAGTCCTTAAAACCACCAATATAGAAAAATTTTTCTTTTACTTTATCGTAACATATAATGAAAGAAAATTGATTACTATTTCTATAGTTTTTTCTGACCCATTCTATAATTTCGTTTAAGGAAAGATCTTCTTCTTTTTCTATAACATTGTTCAAATCCAATTTTGGTAACACCTCACAGCCAAATTGAATTACTTTTTCAATGAAGTCCTTAGTTTTAATCTTATCAGTCTCTGGTAGATTGAAACGAAAACTTTTCAATTTTGAGAGCAAATCATTGGATTTTATTTGTTTTAACTTTTTTTGTTCAAAATCAAAAGAAAAGTATTGTCCAACATTGGAAGCTAATGGCTTGTTAAGGATCACAAAAACACATTCCGAATTTGTGTCGCTATAAGCAATCTGCCCATACTTATTTAATGCAAAAACAGATACCACGGTTGATTCAATAGCATGAGCATATAAGGTGAAACTTTGTGAAGAAATGGTTTGGGCGAATTCATTAGACCTAAAGAACAAGTCCTTCCCGTTAAAACACGGAAAAGCAAAGTTCCTAATTCTCTGTTTTAATTCACATATCTGTCTTGAAATAGAATTGTTTCTATTTTGCGATTGGTCGGATAGTTCTGATAAAAGTGATATGTCAATTGATGAAAGCCTATCTTTATATAGTAGTAACTTGTCTAAGAGAATATCTGCTATATGAGTACTATTATCAAGAACTTTTAAACTGCGCACAGTATTTACCACTGGAGTAGCTTCAATGAAACCATTTTTTCTACTGCTGACATAATCTAATAGTATGTTTTCGTATTGCTGAAGATATTTGGATGAAAGATTCATAAGTTCAGGAACATCTCTCATTATAACAGGAAGAGATGGCGTTAAATGATAATAATTCCAATAATATAAATCAGCAAAAAAGCTAATGAATGCAGCAATTTTTGGTGTTGCTTCACTAAGAATCGTTTCTATAATGTCAGCATTGTATGTCATACTATTCGTCACCTCAACAGACAACTCCGGATTATAGATGTTGTCGGCTTCCATTATGTGCTCATCATCGGGATTATTTGAAAAGCCCCACCAAGAGAATGAAAACAACAACATATTGTCCTCTATCAAAGGAGAAAGAACAATTGTTGGTACTTCATTTAAGTGAGCTTTTAAATCATGCATTTTGGATCCAACATCCGAGATGTTATTCCGCCATGCATTTTGGTAAAAGCGAATTGCTTTTAATGAATTTGTTGCCCAATACTTAGAAAAGAACTGAGCGAGTCTTTCCTCCAATTTCGGAAAAATCTTCAAATTAAAAGAAGAATCCATAGAGGGGGTTAGGATACAATTAACAGAAATTGTCTGCGTATCATCTTGTTTAACACCGTCTAACAATGGTAGCCCCTCGTTTTTAATAATGAAGGGGGGGACAAAAAGTGGCCAGCTTTCAAGTGAATCGCGATATGCATCCAGCAAAAGTGAAGCATTATGATTGTCACGAATCATCTGAGTGCGGTCATGTTGCATTTGGGACTCAACCTCCCTTTGTAAAGCACATACCTCAGCAAACTCTCTTTGAGCGTTTGCTATACCTTTCTGCATGACTCTCTCTTCATACTCCTGCTGTTTACGAGCAAGCTCTTTTGCTTGCTTTGAGCCACGTTTGCAATTGAAATATGCAGAACCCGCTTGTGCGCCAACTGTTGCCAATAAATAGCCTAATGTTAATGACATAGTAACTACTTTCTTAAAAATTTTGAAGAATCCAATGAATAATTTATTTTGTCTAACTCAGACTGAGAGCAAAGAGATTGGTACTCGTTGGAATCTGCTACTAATTTTTGCATATCCTCATAATGAGAATATAGCATATCCCTCGTTTCTTGGAGCATTTCAGAATCTGATGCCATTAATTGAGGGTAAGAGACAGGTAGCCTATATTCAGATAGCATATATGCATCTCTAGTCATTCCAATGACTGCTCTAATAGCGGAATATGTTGATTCAAGATTTTCTATTCCTTTATAGCCTTCAATATTCATGAGTTTGCTATGCAACATTGATCTGTTTCCTGTAAGGAATGCCCATGTTGATATTTCTATCCCGAATGTGTCACCTAATTGATATGGGAAAATTATCAGTGTTGGAATTCCTTGCATAATATAATTAACATTCATTGCTTCACTGATACTACTAAGACAAGCCTTTTTCCACGGACGTATTTCAACATTAATATTACCTAACCGAGTTAGGTCTTTTCTCAAATGTTGACAAAATTCGGCATAAGAAACTTCTGGGAACTTTCGATTAAAGGCTGATATTTCTGTTTGAGCAATAATAACGCGCAATGGTACTATAGATCGTTGCAAAAGCTTCTTTTGCTCAGTAATGACTGAATATGGGGAATAGTTTAGAGGCCAATACTTTTCAAGGAAAACATGAAACTCAATTTCCTTTTGACGGTTCTCATTAAGTTGGGCGCTCTGTTGAAGCAAATATTGCTTGCTTAGTTCATAACTTTCTCGACGGAATTGTAATTGACGATCAAGATGCTCTCGCTGAAATTCATCTTTAATGCTTTGTAAACGCTCTCTAAATTCAAGGTTATTATCAACTAATTCTGACTGGTGGTGACGACTCACTTCACCAAACACGCCAGACTGGATAGCACTAGTAAAGAAGAATGCTGAACATCCATGTTCAGCCATATTCGATGCAAAGTCACCGACCAATTGTGATACTATACTCATACCTTAGTTTTGCTTATTGATTAATAATATAATCATTGTTCTGGTTGCCAAGATGACTCAAATCGTCTGTTTCATCTCTTACCATAGAATCATTACTATCTGTAGGGGAGTCAAGATGCTCTATTATGTCAAGATGTCCGAAATCTATATTGAATATGCTATCACCATTTTCTAAGGTAAAAGCATTATCGTTTAACCCATCCAAATAATCATCTAATAATGTTTTGTTTTTTTCATTATTCAACCCTGAAGGAATTTCAATGCCAGATTGAGAAGGATATATAAGATTATCCATTGCCAATTCGGTATTACCTAATGAATCAACAAATTGATATAACTCATCATCAGAATTGAGCAAGTTTTGTACGTCTCTCAAATCAGCACCTGCAAGTTTTCCCTCAAGATAAGCACCTATAGATTCTTCACTAACTGGTAGCTCCTGAATTCCATCAAACTCTTGCAGTATTTCGTTCAAGTCTTTCATACCAGGCCCTCCTTTCTCAATGCAGCAACAAACTGTGCTTTAGCGAGTTTATGCTTATTATAGTAATTTGGCATAGTCATAGACATTAAAGCTGCTGTTTCTTCGTTGCTCTGGTCATTAACATAACGATGCTCAATCAACGTACGATAACGCTGGTTAGGCATTAATGCTATGACATTCTTGACATCTGACATATTGAGTGAACTTAAATCAAAATCTAAAGAGTGTTTGATGCGATTAAAAATATCACCATCACCAGAGTTTTCTCCCACAAGGTCTAATTTTTTAACATAAAGACTGTGACAGTAATTCTCAGAAATAATCTTCAGCCACTCTGTTAGGGTGCATCGGAATTGAAATGCAGCAAGTTTACTGATGCCTGTCTGTTTACCAGGCACCATAATATAGACATAGATCTCTGTGGCCAATTCATCCCAACTTTCACAGTCTGTATAATATCTATCATAGATAGACTTGAATAGTGGATAACATTTCTTGTATAGGAAATATTTCGTTACCTCACTATCTCTGCGAAGAATCGCCCTTACTATATCTTCATCTTTTAAACGGTCGTAGTCCATTTACATCTCTTTGGTCTTTAAGTTAAAAATGCGCAGACAGAATCCACGCGCCACCAAGGTTTACCACAACCTAACCAAGCCATAGAAACGTCTGCGCACTATGGCGCGACGCTCGTTGCTTGGTTTTCTTGGCTCATTTACTCTTCGAGGTGGTAATTTCGGTGGCGTAAGAGCCAATATGTCTCCCTTGCGGGAATTTGGGTGTAAAGTTACAAAAAATTAGGGACTTAAAAGAATGCAAAAAGCAAAAAGTGACAAAATGAGCCCAAATTTTGTCGTTTTTTCACTCTTTATGGCACAAAACGGGCCATTTGTGCATTCGTCTTGTGGCTTAATAAGGCATTATTTGTATATATGAGTGAATGTGCGCTTAGTCGTTCCCCAACCAGAAAGAACTATTCTACTTTCAAACGTTAAAACTCGATACTCCGCATTCTTCATCTTATGTATTTCACGAGTAAGTTTGTTGTAAAAAACTGCTTGAATAGCCTTGTTGATTATTCCATGTCCAACAACCAAGATAGTTTTATCTCGCATATTGAAGTAAATCCAATCCAAAAAGTCAGTTGCCCGTTGTAATAAATCATCCATCTTCTCTACATTCTCAGGCATTGGCAATCTTTTTAATTCGGGTATATACCGACCTGTAAAATCTCCCCAATCCCTTTCCCTGAGCAATCGGGTCGTCTGAACTGGCAGAACGAAGCACCGTGCAAGGATTTGGGCTGAATCAGAGGCTCGTTTCAAGTCACTGGAAACAATAGCATCAAAGTGAACGCCAGACAAACTTGTGGCAAGTTCCTCTATTTGAGATATACCAAAGTCTGTTAGTTCTCCCTGTCGTTGCCCTTGCATGATGTGAGCAACATTGTCGAAGGTTTCTCCATGACGGACAAGATATAGTGTAGTCATAGGCTAATCCATAATGGCGATAATGTGCATGGTGATAATACAAGTATCTCCATCTATCTCATGTAGAGTCCATCCTTTCTCAATATCTTCATTGGCTTGCATGAAATTCCCAAGTGCATCAAAATCGTCAATCATAAACCGAGCACGCTGTGTTGGCAAAAGAATGACATGATAATAGACAGGATGCAATCCTAACATTTTTATTTCCGGCTCAATTTGTTCAAGCAAGAGACGTGTGCGATTCGCACCATAATATGATGGTTCCTCAGTAGATGCCTCAAAATGGTAAGCATATTGATGGATTTTCATCAATACTTTATACGAGGCAGTTGCATCATTTGGATCGAGTCCTTTCAAATTCTTCTGCTGATACCGTTCTATCAAAGCCAAACCTTCTTCTGACGTTATTCGTTTCATTGCTATGATTTATTCGTTATATATTAAGATGCCTGTGTAGTTGTCCTTTGAGAACTTTTCGCAAAGGAATTGTATCACATCTGCCACATCTTCGGGTGATTTGTTATCCATTGAACGACGGGTAAGTATGTCAGGGGTAATAAACTGGCATACGCCGTCAGTACAGAGAAATACCCTGTCACCAATCTGTAATTCAAACTGGTGTATCTCTACATCAGCCTTATCACGTTGATAAGAGAAGAAACTACGGTCAATGAAATCACCCCATACGCTGTGGTTCACATGGTCTTGTGTTTGATAGACAACGCCAACATCGGGACGAAGAAAGTATGCACGGCTGTCTCCTGCATGTGCAATAGTGAGGTGATTGCCAATAATAGCTGCGAGTACCATAGTTGTACCCATTTCTACATGGTTAAGCACATCGGCTTTTGCATCCAACGCTTCAGAAGCCGAATGGAAAGCCTCTCGCAACACCGTTTCAGCATCTGAGTCGATAGGTGCCGAGTTCCAGTAATCGCAAATTGCAGTACATACTACTTGGCTTGCCACTTCACCCATTGCATGGCCTCCCATGCCATCACATACAACAAAGAGGTAACGGTCATCATTAGGATTAACAACCGCCTTACAATAATCTTCATTGTCTCTTCGGACACCGCTTTCCGAGAACGTTGTATATCTCACATTTCTCATATAACTTACAAAATTACTACTTTTTGTAGATATAGAGGGGGAAAATACATAAAATCTCTCAGTGAGAACAAAAAAATGTGAGAAGCTTAATTTAAGCACTTCTCACATTCCCATTATGGTCTTAATCCTTTACTTGGCATTTCCTTATGTGGTGACACCTCTACCACTTCATTCCCATTTGCGACCTTTTGTTCTTGCTGTGGCTCATTGTCCTTTGCCAACTCCAGTTGAATCTTTCGGTCAAGTGCTGCAAGTTCAGATTTCAAGCCTT
>ERZ842401.6578-NODE-6578-length-12364-cov-4.163376_pt1 | contig 12364 bp, 7 predicted proteins | sample MGYA00521270_ERZ842401 | MGnify/ENA primary metagenome ERZ842401 (study PRJEB31892, sample SAMEA3878208) | bioreactor metagenome | biome: Moose rumen | place: Sweden | collected 2011-10 | study: EMG produced TPA metagenomics assembly of the PRJEB12797 data set... | reverse complement strand
GATGGTGTCTTCTCATTTTTTGAAATCCTTTCAAAACAAAAAAGCCCGGTGACCTGCTGGTATCGTACCAGTAAGTCACCGGGCTAATTCAATGCAAAACCTTCGCAATAATATCCTTCTCTGGCACAAAAGGGGAGGGCCAGAAGCGGGAGTCATAGGAGTTGCCTGCGTTGTATCTGAGAGTGGGTGCAGGTACTTTGAGATTATTTCTATACTACATATATGAAAAAACGCCCAAAGAGCTGTGACTCTCTGGGCGCAATATGACCGGATGGTCGAGACGGATAATCTGGAGGGGAGTGGTAATTCCTACTTTGTAGATATCAGGAGCTGAGCTTTTTTATATTATGTGTTTGTTTGACTACATAGGTTTCTTGATCTGTCTTAGTTTCCGATTCAGCTCCAGCGCCATTTGTTCTGTGATGGCGCCTCCAGCCTGACGGATCAACCCGACCACAGTATTGCGATACAGCATTCTTTCCATATTTTCCGTACGCTTCACTTCTTTCGTCACAGCGCCGCGGGAGGCCCTTGCCGTAGCCAACAATTCATCAATAAGCTGTTTCCCGATCGGATCCTTTCTGATGTCTTCCATCTTATCCTGCACAGAGAAGTATCCGGGAATGGAATCCATACCGGGGTTGTCAAACCAGTTGACCACGGAGGAACTGGCCAGCCGATAGGCCGGGTTGGCCTCCTCAACTTTGTGAATGATGATCGAATCCGAACAGGCCTTGCTGCGCGCTTCGATCCGGTGTGTGCCGATAATGGGCATATGAAAAACAAACACATACTGGCCCTCCCGGGTCTCTACAATAGAACCGTCACAATACAAGGTCACCTGCTTCTGGTTGCTGTATACCCGGATTTCTGTGTTTTTTTCGGCTCGATACACATAGCGTCTGCCACAGAGATAAACGAAAGGCTCTGTAGTCCAGTAAGCTTTATAGAGGTAGTATGCGTCTTTCTTTACTTTCCGGTCAAAGGTAACGAGCCCCTTGTGATTGATTCCCGGATCATCGGCCTCGGCGCGTCCGTCAGCACCAAAATCAAATAGATTCCACACATAGGTGCACCAAAGCCAAGGCCGTGCCTCGATCATTTTCATTAGATGTTCATGATAGAGGCATTGATACTGTTCAGAATAGTCTCCCCGTTCCGGCCTGGCAGATTCCAGATCAAATCTACAGTCAGCTCCATATTCTGCCAGGCCAACTGGCCGACGCGGGTATTTGGCATGAAAGTCATCAAAAAAGGCGTCATTATCTTCCAACTCACCGGAGTACCAGCCGAAGTAGAGGTTATAGGCCAACAGATCGGGGATCTCGTTGATAGGACTTTCCGGCTCCAGCATGAACGCATCGGCAATGGTCGTCGGCCGACTGGGATCCAATCTTTTCGCCAGCGCATTGAGTTTGCGGTGATTGTCCAAAAGATCTTCAGTCAAACCGGCTACACAGATCTCATTGGACAGGGCCCAACAGACAATGGAAGGATGATTGCGGCACTGTGTGATCAGTTCCCTCATCTGCTCTTGGGTGTTCTCATTGCCGTCCGGCATATGTTTTGTGATATACGGGATCTCAGCCCAGACAATGATGCCGTTTCGATCACAAAGATCGTAGAAATACTGGTCGTGCTGGTAGTGGGCAAGGCGAACTGAGGTAGCACCAAGCTCCAACAGAATAGACATGTCCTCTTCCATCATTTCACGTGTAATCGCATTGCCGACGCCACGACGGTCCTGATGACGGCTCACACCCCGCAGGGGATAAACCTGACCGTTAAGAATGAATCCCTTTTCCGGATCCACGCGGTAGCTTCGGCACCCAAACGCTGTTTCCACTTGGTCCACAACGGTTCCGTTTACGATAAGCTCCGCAGCCGCATGATAGAGGTAGGGATCTTTTTTTCCATTCCATAAGCGGGCATTTTCGAGCGTGAAGCAAGCTTCGGCTACACCATCTACAGAATGTGCCTCCCGTACTAGATTCCCAATGCAGCAGCGTACAAAGTCGCATTCTCCTACTGTTTCGGTATGTACGACGACTTCCGCGTCGGCTCCGTTCATCCTGACGGAGATCGCGATCCCTGTCGTGCCCCAGGGCACAAGGGCAAAATGGCTTTCCACTGTCTCAATCAGGGCAACATCCCGATAGAGACCGCCGTAGAATGTGAAATCTGCCTTTTGCGGATAGACTTGATCGTTAGGCGCGTTGCTTACCCGGACTTCAAGCAAGCTTCCATCGTGGATCCGGCCTGTAACGTCAAGCCGAAAGGCAGCATATCCTCCCTTGTGGACGCCGATGACAGCCCCATCTATAAGCACTTCTGCTTCAGAACTGACTCCCTGAAACTCCAGGAATTGCCTTTTTCCGGATGTAGCCAAATCATGCAAGGTCTTGCGATAGATACAGGTACCCCGCCAATAATCGTCACCTCCATCCTGCCCGTCCACTGCGTTCCAACTATGTGGCAGGTCAACGTACTCCGACTTCCCTTCCTTAATGAATTCCCAGCTCGAATTAAGAAGCGTGACGGTCCTCATTGTGAATTCCTTCTTTCGTAGGTCTTTACGCATTTAATGACGCAATCAGGTCCTTGAGTTGCTTGCTCGTCATCCGGCCGTAGCTGACCAGAGAGCCGAGGGGCATGTCGAACATCATCTGCTGCATGATCTTCTCGCTGCCTTCGCCCATGGCCTCGGCCTGCTCAGCGTCAGAGGGGCCGTTGGACTTACCCATCATCTGGCGGATAAAGGCCGCGCCCTTGGGGTGCTTCATCAGCTGGCCGATGGTGGTGTTGGCGTCGATCGTGAAGCTCAAAAGCGTGGTACCCTCTACATGAACAGACTTTGAGAGGCGAATATCCCGGCAGCTCTCGCCGATCTCGATCATAAATTCACCGCTCTCCACAAAGAAGTCGTGCACCTTGGGCTCATAGTAGGCGAAGGCACGCTTGTCCAGCGTGAAGGTGACGGTCTTCGTTTCGCCCGGCTGCAGCGACACTTTGGTAAAGTCCCGCAGCTCACGCAGCGGGCGGCGCACGGCGCTTTTCGCGTCGCGCACATAGAGCTGCACAGCTGCCTTGCCCGCGACAGTTCCCATATTGCTCACATCCACGCTGACGGTGACGGTCTCCCGATCCGTCAGCTTTTCCTTATCTACGGAGAGGTTGGAATAGGCAAAGCTCGTATAACTCAGGCCATGGCCAAAGGGGAAGTTTACCGGCAGCTCTTTCTTGTCATAGTAACGGTAGCCCACAAAGATGCCCTCAGCATAGGTGACCACGCCGTCCTCGCCGGGGAAGTTCAGATAAGAGGGATTGTCCTGCAGGCGGATGGGCCAGGTCTCGGCCAGATGTCCGGAGGGGTTGACCTTGCCGTACAGCAGATCGACTGCTGCCGCGCCCACCTGTTCGCCGCCCAGGTACATGCAGAGCACAGCGGAAACCTGGGCCAGCCAGGGCAGCTCCACCGGAGAACCGCCATGGAGCACGACCACGGTCTTGGGATTGACCGCCGCCACCGCTGCGATCAGCTCGTTCTGATTATCCGGCAGGCGCATGTGTTCCCGATCCGCGCCCTCAGACTCAAAGGCGTCGGGCAGCCCCGCGAAGATCACAGCGACTTCGGCATTCTTTGCGGTCTCTACGGCCTGGTTGAGCAGCGCCTCGTCGGTCTTGTCACTGTGAGCGTCGTAGCCTCTGGCATAGACGACGGCATCTCCGGCCGCCTCCAGTGCACCCACGGGATGGGGAACATTGATATGGCTGGAGCCAGCGCCCTGATAGCGTGGCTTATCGGCAAACCCGCCGATGAAAGCAACCTTCTGTCCCACTTTCAGCGGCAGTACGCCGTCGTTCTTCATCAGCACTGCGCACTCCTCGGCGAGTTCTCTTGCCAGCTCACGGCAGGCATCCCGGTCAATGACGGCGTTTTCGTCCCGCTCCCTGAGGGCGGTTTCCACAAAGCGAAGCAGATTTAGAACGGCCTTGTCCAGATCCGCTTCGGCGAGTTCGCCATTCCGGACGGCTTCCAGAAGCTCTTCCCCGGTGGCGGTGGGACCGCCGGGCATCTCCAGGTCGAGGCCGGAGGCCACGCCCTTGGCCCGACCCTTGACGGCGCCCCAGTCGGTGACCACGAAGCCTTCAAATCCCCAGTTCTTGCGGAGAATATCGGTCAGCAGCATTTTATTCTCCGCGCAGAATTCGCCTTTTTTAGCGTTGTAGGCGCACATGATGCTGCGGGTCTTGCCCTTCTTTACCACAGCCTCAAAGGCGGGCAGATAGATCTCATGCAGCGTCCGCTCATCCAGATTCGAGGAGCCGGACATGCGCCGGGTCTCCTGGTCGTTGCAGGCAAAGTGCTTGGCGCAGGCAGCGACGCCCTTGGACTGCAATGCTTGGACGTAGGCCGTGCCCATCTCCCCGGCCAGAGTTGGATCCTCGGAGAAATACTCGAAGTTGCGTCCGCAGAGAGGACTGCGTTTGATGTTGAGGCCGGGCCCCAGCAGCATAGCCACGTTCTCCGCCTGGCATTCCTGACCCAGCGCCTCGCCGAGCCGGCGCATCACGTCCCGGTCAAAGGAGGAGGCCAGCGCCGCGGCCGTGGGATAGCAGACGGTCTCGATGCTCTTGTTGATGCCCAGGTGGTCGCCCTCGCCCTCTTGCTTTCTGAGGCCGTGAGGGCCGTCGCACATCATCACGGACGGGACGCCCAGACGTTCGATGGCCTTTGTGTGCCAGAAGTCCCGGCCGGAGCAGAAGGCTGCTTTTTCTTCCAGAGTCATTTCCTTCAATACTTGTTCCGCGTTCATTGAGATACCTCCCATTTGTTTGTTTTTCTGCTCATAGTATGGCATGGCGAAGCGGGGTCGTCTATTCCATAATTGGCGAATTTTGCTCATAATTCGTCAATTCGCTCCGGAAAAGACTCAGCGAAAAATGGACAAAAAAAGCGAGAGATTTCATATACCTGGCCCACGGATTTTGCTATTCTGATCCCAGAAAAACCGAATACTTTTCAGGAGGCGGCATTATGGCAAAAGAAATCTATCATGCATTATCGGATCCCAGGTATCAGGAACCCTTTGTTGACGTGGAAGAGATGCGTTCCCGTGTGCTCTTGGACGGCACGGAACTGGCCTATCGCTATGTGCACGGCGGTTTCACGGGCACGAATGTGAAGTTCAGCTTCTGCTTCCCGCGCCGGGACGCCTACAAGGGGCGCTTTTTCCAGTATCTCTCTCCCTTTCCCGGCCCTGATGAAGAGCTGGCCAGTCTGAACAAGTCCGGCGCGGACGACATGATCGGCTTCTCTCTCCTGAACGGGGCCTATTTCGTGGAGAGCAACATGGGTTCCGTTGCCATGTTCGGCCCCAACGGGGACGACACGGACCGCTGGAAATCCAGTGCGGCGGTGGCCGAGTACAGCCGGAAGATGGCTCTGGAAATCTACGGCGGATCTCGCCCTGTGGGCATCGTCTTCGGAGGCAGCGGCGGCGGATACAAGACCATGGCCTGCATTGAGAACACCGACGCCTGGGACGGCGCCGTACCCTATGTGATCGGCTCTCCCGTAAGCCTGCCCAACACCATCACCATGCACGCCCAGGGCCAGCGCGTCCTGCGCAACTGCTTTGCGAAAATCGTGGACAATCTGGAGCCCGGCGGCAGCGGCAATATGTATGACGGTCTGAACGAGATAGAGGCTGCCATGCTCAAAGAGCTGACCGATATGGGCTTTCCTCCCATGGCCTGGTATCTGGAGGCCAGCGGCAAGATCGACGACGGCGCCCTTCCTGTGCTCTCTCCCGGCGTGAAGCGGGCGGATCCCGGCTTCTTTGAGGAGTTCTGGACCGTACCCGGCTACGCGGGGGCAGACCCTGACAGCAGCGCGGTGAAGGATCGCCTGCAGTTCAAGGGGATCGTGAAGCGGGTCCACCTGCCGGGCAAGCCCGAGAGCGTCGATGAGGAGCGGGAAATTGAGAGCCGCAACGGCGTGGACGACGCCTGGAAGAAGATGCTCACCGACGGCAAGGACGCCTGGATCGAGCTGGAGACGCTGCCGGAGGGCGACGACCTCTACCTCAAGGGCGTGAACATCACCTTCGAGACCGGTGACGCCAAGGGTATGACCCTGCTTCTGGGCGACATGAAGCATGACGCGAGCACCGGCGGCGGTTTCCTCACCATCGGCATGTGCTTTGGCATGTCCGATTTGAACGAAGCTCTCTCCAGGGTCAAGCCCGGCGACGAGCTGAGTCTGGACAACTCCGACTATATCGCCATCCAGCACTACTACCGCCACCAGGTGCCGGACGCCTCCTTCCACGCCTGGGATCAGTTCCGCAAGGAGGACGGCACGCCCGCTCTGCCCCAGCGCCCCAACGTGATGGGCTACTCCCTCAACGGTACCGGCCGGCCCCAGGACGGACAGATCCAGGGCAAGGTGATCGTGATCCAGTCTCTGATGGACGAATCGACCTGCCCCTGGTGCGGCGACTGGTACCGCAACAAGGTCATCGAGGCCAAGGGAAATGAGGAGGACTTCCGTCTTTACTACATGCAGCGCTGCATGCACAACAACTCCAACGACTCGGCCAACAATATGGTCGTCAACTACATGGGCGCGCTGTATCAGGCGCTGCTGGACATGGCCGATTGGCTGCAGCTTGGCAAGGAGCCGCTGAAGACCACCGCTTATGAGCGCAGGGGCGGCCAGATCGTGGAGGAGGCGGATGCCTCGAGGCGAAACGGCATGCAGGCCGGTGTGGTACTCACGGCCAACGGCCAGAAATGCGCCCATGTGCGCGCAGGCGGCGAGTTCGTGCTCCGCACCGAGGCAACTCTCCCCGAGAACGCCGGCGAGATCACCAAGATCGCCTTCGACTTCCGGGACCGCTGGGGCTTCCCCGAGAAGCTCAAGGGCCTCTTCCCTGTGCAGGGCAAGGTGGTCCGCACGGAGAAAGACGGCGTCAAAGGCGCTTATGCAGAGATCATCTACCGCTTTGACGAGCCGGGCACCTACTTTGTCTCCACCCGGGTCTCCTCTCAGCGGGAAGGCAACAAGGATGAGATCTTCACCCAGGTGAGAAACCTCGATCGCGTGCGCATCATCGTAGAGTAAAGAACACGAATTTTGGAAAAAGAACGCCAATTGTTTCATAGAAATCGCCCTGAGAATCCTTAAAATAGAATCAGACGAACCCAAACCGAGAAAAAACGAGAGGAAAAAACAAATGAGCGAAGAAGTCAAATCCACTGCGACTGTGGATAAGAAAGAAAAGGGCGTCGGCTTCGGCACCCTGATGGCCTGGTCTCTGCGGCCGGCTTCCACCGGCATCGCCACCATGATCATGGGCTACCTGACCGTGTTTGCGGTCAACACCATGAAGATGCCCGCCGCCCTGGTTGGCACCCTGCTGCTGGTCAGCAAATTCATCGACGGCGTGACCGACCTGTTTGCCGGTTACATTGTGGATAACACCCGGACCAAATGGGGCAAGGGCCGTCCCTATGAGTGGTGTGTGGTCGGCATGTGGCTTACCACCCTGCTGCTGTTCTGTGTCCCCGCTGCGGCAACAACCGTGGTAAAGTCCATCTGGATCCTGCTGATGTACCTGTTTGCCAACTCCATTTTCTACACCTTCCTGAACGCCAACGGCACCGTCTACATGGTGCGTGCCTTTAGCACAGAGAAGCAGTATGTCTCCCTGTCCACCTACGGCGGCGTGGTCCCCATGCTGCTGGTTGCTGTGTTCAACATCATCTTCCCCAGCCTGATGGGTTCCCTCGCCACCAGCCAGGCCGGCTGGATCAAGCTGGTCGCCATTTTTGCCGTCCCCATGACCGTCCTCGGCATGCTCCGCTTCTTCGTCGTGAAGGAAACCCACGATGTGGACGCCAAATCCGGCAACCAGAAGGTGGAATTCAAGGACATCCTGGAAGTGCTGAAAAAGAACCCGTATATTTACATCCTGTCTCTGGCTTCTCTCGTTATGAACATCATCACCAACATGGGCGTGAACGTGTTCTACTTCACCGACATTGTGGGCAATGTGGGCCTCATGGGTGTGCTGGCTGCGACCCAGTTCATCATCCTGCCTTTGATGTTCATCTTCCCCCAGATCCTCAAAAAGATCTCCGTCATGAAGCTCATCCGCATCGGCGTCATCTGCACCATCATCGGCTTCACCATCAACTTCTTCGCTGGCAGCAACCTGATCCTCCTCATCATCGGCAACCTGCTTACCGGCGGCGGTGCGGTGCCCATCTCCATGCTGGCAGCACTGATTATCATCGAGTGCGCCGACTATAACGAGTACATCGGCATCCGCCGTCTGGAAGGCACGCTGGGCGCGGTGGACGGCTTTGCCAAGAAGGTCGGCGCCGGTCTCGGCGCGGGTCTGCTGGGTATCCTGATCGGCCTGGCCGGCTATGACGGCAACCTGGCCGTGCAGCCCGCCTCCGCCATCACCATGGTGCGCCTGCTCTACTCCCTGATCCCCGCCGCCATGTACGCGGTCGTGTACATCGTCTGCCGCTTCTATAAGCTGGACAAGATGATGCCCGAGATCAAGAAGACCAATGAAGCCAACCGCGCTGCGGCCAAGGCCGCGCAGGGCGAGGCTGAGTAATCCACTCTCACTCCTTTATTGCGGCAGCGCCGGAACACTGGCGCTGCCGCAATTTCTGTGATAGAATCATCTTCAGGAAAAGGAGAGTGAGCGAAACATGAAACTTGCCCGTTCAGATGTGGAATATCGTCTCAACGATCTGCAGGGCATGGTGTATGCGGCCTGCCGGTTGGGCGCCTGGTGTTTCAGCGTTCAGAAAAAGCTGTTTTTCACCACGTCGCCCCATGAGCAGGAGTATCACATGCTGCTGCAATCCGGCGGCTGCCTGGATGCGGCCATGGAAAAGAAGAATTACCCCGGCCTTCCTACCATCATGACCGGAGAACTGGGCCTCGGCTGGATCGCCGAGTGGGTTCATCTGCGTCAGGGTGGGAGACTGCTGGTGATCCTGGGGCCGATGGTTCTGAAAAACAGCTCCATTGAGGAGAGCCTGCAGCGGCTGGATCAGAAGGGCCTGTCCCAGCATCTTCGCCGGGACTATATGAAGGTTTTGGGCGATGTGCCTTATGTGCATTCGGACTCCATAAAAAACTTTGCCAGTATGCTCCACTTTGCCTGCTACGAGGAAAACTTGAGCCGGGACAGCATCCCTTATGAAGCGATCGGACAGGTGATCAAGGAGAAGGCAAAAGAAGAACTTCCTGCGCCGGAAAATGATTTCGCACGCCAGGTAGCGCACGAGGAAATGATGCTGCGATGCCTGAGCGAGGGCCGGGCGCCGTCTGTGTACGACAACAGCTATGGCGGAGAAGTACAGGATTTTCATCTGAAAGACAGCATGCGGCAGGTCAAGGACAACCTGATCGTGTTCACCGCGCTCTGCGCCAGAACCGCCATCCGCAGCGGCGTCAACCTGAACGCGGCTAAAACTCGGGAGAGCGAATGGGTGCGGCAGATCGAAGAACTGCGTGGCTTTGGCGCTGTCAGCCGCATCGTGCAGGGCATGTACAGAGACTTCCAGCAGATGATCCGTCAGACGCTGGAAGCCGACGGGCTGTCCAAAGCGGTCCGGGATGCCCGGGATTATATCCGCATGAATTATACCAAGAGCCTGAGCGCGGAGGAGATCGCCCGGCACTGCGGCTATACGGAGTACTATTTGACCCGGAAGTTTGCCAAAGAGATGGGCATGAAGCTGACGGATTATATCCGCTCCGTCCGTCTGGACGCGGCCAAGGTCATGCTGCTGACATCTGAGAAGGACATTCAGCAGATCAGCGAGGAGCTGCAGTTCGGCAGCCGCAGCTATTTCGACCGGGTGTTCCGGCAGGAGATTGGCCTGTCGCCCAAGCAGTTCCGGGAGACAAGAGGTCAGGGAAAGGAAACAACATGAAACTCAAAAGACTGAATACCTATCTGGATTTTATGTCCGCCGTACAGGATTGCGATGGAGAAGTCTATTTCAACTCCGCGGAAGGCGATCATCTGAATTTAAAATCGACTTTTTGCCAGTATCTGTTTGCCTCTGTATGTGGGGATAAAGAGTTCCTGACGCAAGGAGAGATCGTCTGCAACAAGGCAGATGATTACAGAAGGCTTGCCGCATACCTGACAGAATGATCCGTGACTGAAAGGCTGCTCGGCCGCCTTTTTTCATAAATAGCGAAAAAAGGCTAAGAAGCGATAAAAAAGCCTGTCCAAGCCTATCGTATCTGCTATAATCTGTCCATATATGAACTGGGAGCGTGCGCTATGAAACAGTACGAAGTATTTGAACTGCAATTTTCGGGAAAAACCATAAACGAAGACTATGCGGAGATCCCTCTCTTCGCCGCGTTTTGCTGCGATGGTGAGAGCAAAACTGTCAAGGGCTTTTATGACGGTGATGGCGTGTACAAGGTCCGCTTCCTGCCGGAGAAGCCGGGCGAATACACCTGGAAGGTCAGCGGCGCGGTGAGCGCCGAGGGGCATGAGACCTGCGAAGCGGCCGACGGCGTGCACCACGGCCTTGTCAAAGCCGTGGACACACATTTTGAGTATGAGGACGGGAAGCTGTTTGCCCCCTTCGGCACCACCGTCTACGCTCTGGCCCATCAGGAGGACGCGCTGGTGGAGCAGACTCTGCAGACGCTGAAGGCAGCGCCGTTCAACAAAGTGCGCCTGTGCGTCTTCCCCAAGGACTACGACTACAACCACAACGAGCCTCCCCTCTATGCCTTTGAGAAAAATGCGGACGGCAGTTGGGACGTGAATCGCCCCTGCCTTGCCTTCTGGCATCGCTTTGAGGCGATCCTGGACCGGATCGTCGCCATGGGCATCCAGGTGGATCTGATCCTGTTCCACCCCTATGACCGCTGGGGCTTTGACACCATGAGCCAGGCAGACAATCTGCGTTATCTCAGCTACCTGCTGTGCAGACTTTCCGCGAAACCCGGCGTCTGGTGGAGCCTTGCCAATGAATATGATGTGAGTCAGGGAAAGGTGCTCCGGGACTGGGAGGAGATCGAGTGCTTTGTGGCGGAGAACGACCCCTATGGGCATCTGCTGTCCTGCCACAACTGCTTCTGCTTCTGGGACGCTGAGCGCCCCAACATCACCCACGCCAGCATCCAGACCAAGGGTCTGACCGAGATCCCGCGCTGGATCGCCAAGTACAACAAGCCCGTCATCATCGACGAGTGCTGCTACGAGGGCAATCTCCCCCACTTCTGGGGCAGCATCTCCGCGCAGGAGATGGTCTATCGCTTCTGGCGCTGCGTGGCCAGCGGCGCGTCCTGCACCCACGGTGAGACCTTCCTCGCGGAGGACGAGGTGCTGTGGTGGGCCAAGGGTGGTGCGCTGAAAGGCGAGAGTCCGGAGCGCATTGCCTTCCTGCGGGAGATCATCGAAAGTCTTCCCGGGCCGCTGACGCCTCTGGCAAACGGCGGCATGCTGACGCTGGCGCAGATGGAGAGCGAGGAAATGGAGGCTGCATTGGAGCAGATTCCGGAGAAGATGCGCGGCTTTGTGCGCTCCATCGCCGCGAGCATCCGGCGCATGGAGGTCGACGACCGTACCGCCCATATCGCCGGTGAGCACGAGTGGGCCGCCCACGCGGGCGAGGACGCCTATCTGTGGTTCAACGACCGGCAGTGCTTCGGTGAGCAGACGCTGCCCCTGCTGGAGGACAAGCATTACCGCGTGGAGCTGATCGACGTGTGGAACATGACAAGGTCTGTTCTCGCAGAGAACGCCTGCGGGCCGACCCTGCTCCGCCTGCCCGGGAAAGATGGGCTGGCGGTGCTGGCAACGCGAATCGACTGAGGAGAGCGGAATGAAACACTATTTGGACAGCTCCCTGACCTCCCGGGAGCGGGCGGAGCTGCTGCTGAAGGAAATGACCCTGGATGAGAAGATCGCCCAGTTGACGGGCGTGTTTTCCGTCAAGGGCCGGGATAAGGAGATGGCCGCGTTTTTCAAAAACGGCATCGGCCAGATCAGCACCCTGGGCTTTCGCATGTGCGAGAGCATCGAGGAGGCTTCCGCCTGGCAGCGGGAGCTGCAGACGATGGTGATGGAGACGAGCCGCCTCCACATCCCCGCCGTTTTCCACATGGAGGGTGTGAACGGGGCGCTGCTGCAGGACACCACGGCCTTCCCCTCCGGCGTGAACCGCGGCGCGGGCTTCGACCCGGCCTTGGAACAGGAGATCGGCGAGATCGTCTCCCGCCAGGAGGCGGCCTTCGGCATCACCCAGATTTTAGCCCCCGTGCTGGATATTTCCCGGGATTCCCGCATGGGCCGCC
>ERZ842401.6577-NODE-6577-length-12364-cov-4.489723_pt1 | contig 12364 bp, 8 predicted proteins | sample MGYA00521270_ERZ842401 | MGnify/ENA primary metagenome ERZ842401 (study PRJEB31892, sample SAMEA3878208) | bioreactor metagenome | biome: Moose rumen | place: Sweden | collected 2011-10 | study: EMG produced TPA metagenomics assembly of the PRJEB12797 data set... | reverse complement strand
AGGTGGGCGTAAGGCATACGCAAAGCGTGCCGTCTTTTTTTTGCATCAGGCGGAGCGGCCATATTTTGCAGTCAAACGGTTTTTCTTCGGCAGGAAGCGTGCAGCCCCGGCTTGCGTCCAAAAATGGGCAGGGAGCCTCTTCCTCGCTGTCTGAGGTTTTGTAGCAGCCGGTTAAATCCGGGCTTGCATAAGTGCCGTTTTTGTCTGTCGTTATGCGGTAAGCGATTTTTGTTCCGTCGGAACGCGACGCGTGTCTTTTTATGAACTGCTCGGAAACGAGCGGTGTTTCCCACAGGCTTTGCCGCCGGAACGAGCAGCAGAATTTGCAGCCCGCGCAGGTTTCCTTTGAAAGTACGGCGCTCAGCATTTTGATTCCTCCAGAATACAGTCGTATTTTCCCAGCAGAAGGTCGGGATGATAGGAAAGTTTTGCCTTTCGCAGACCTTCAATGTTCACGTCCTCCTCACGGTTAAGCCATGCGGCATCGCGCTTTGTCAGAAGGTGTTCTGCAAATTTCATGTTGATTGCGGCAAAGCCACCGTTTTCCGCGTAGATTCCGTAGGATTTTTCAAAGTGAATGTCAAAGACTCCCGGAGAGATTTCTGACGCGATGGTCATTGCGGTCGGCGTGCCGTTCACGCGCAGGATGGCGCCGCACAGCTTCAGTTTGTTCCAGTGCGCTATTGCTTCCTGAATTTCAGTGCGCTCAAAATTCATGGATTCTGAGATGCCGCTGGCGCTTTCCTTTTGTTCGGTAAGCCATGCGTCCTCGATTTTTAAGAAGTCCGGCGAGGAGGTTTCGTCATACAGCTCAAACTCAAAGTCCGGGAACGTCTTTGTGAAGCGCGAGACGTGATTCCTCTTCTTGTGATTTTTTTTGCCCGCAAGAAAGGCAAGGTGTTCCGCCGTGTACAGGTAGTCGCTGTTTCCCGCGTCCTGAAAAAACTGCGCCTTCGGAAAATGCTCGCAAAGCCAGGTTTTCTGTGTCTCAGAAAGAAATATGAATCGGAACTGCCCCTCTGTTCCTCTGCAGGTGCTTTGCCAGTCGTCTATGAGCGCCTGAACTGCGCCCTGGGGATTTCCTGTTCCCGCTGGAAATGCGACTCCGTTCCGCCCGCTCAAGTCTGAATGGGAGACGTATTTTCGAAGGAGGAATCCGTCGTAAAAGGCAATCTGAATCTTATATTTATGCCGGAGAAGAAAGATGTTCGCGGCAGACATGTCGCTTCCCATTGCAGCCGTCTCTGCCGCAAGCTTTTCAATCGCATCCAAACTTCCAATGTCCGGCTCTTTCCACTGAATCATCGTTCCATACTAGCATACTCGCTCGGTCGCCGTCAAATCGCTCGTGCGGTACCGCAGGGCTTCAGCATGAAAATAATGATGCGAAAAAGTATAATTTTATGAAGCACAAAATTGGCTGACCGAAGCAAAAAGTGGCTTTTGTGAGCATTTATAAAGTGAGGGTGCGGCAAGCACCCTGTAAATAAAATTCCTTACGCTTTATTCATGCGGAGGCTCTAATACCCCGACGCTTGCGTCGTATAAAGGGTATTAGAGCCGACTGCAATACCTTATGAGAACGAACGATACCCCGCTGCGGCGGGGTTCGTTCATTCATGCGCAACAAAAACGCATTTTTGCGTAGGGCAGACAATTTTCCATGCCAGAATTCTGCTTTGGTTCGCAAGATGTTATTTTCATGCTGAAGTCCTGGCATTTGCAATGGGTATGATTGTAAAACAATGGAAAATTCGCTATAGTTTCCCTATCCTGCTTTTGTGCGGGAACTTCTATTATAAAAGAGGCTTTTCAGATGGCTACATGGGCAAATGCTGACACACTTTCTTCTTGGAAAAAATTGATGTCACTTAAGGGAATGGTTTCGGTTGCGGAGGAGCTTTCTTCTGCAAACGCTGTAAAACGAATCAAGGAATATTCAATTCCTATGGCAGAAGGTCTTACCTACAATTATGCCGCAAAACAGGTGAACGAACAGATTCTTAAGACATTGCAGGATTTGTCTGATGAGGCCGAGCTTCTTGAAAAGTTCGAGGCTCTTTACAACGGCGAAGTTGTGAACACTGGAGAGAAGCGCATGGTTCTCCATCAGCTTACGCGCGGTCAGCTTGGAAAGGATGTATTGGCAGACGGCGTGAACAAGCGCGAATTCTACATCAATGAGCAGAAAAAAATCGCCGACTTTGCAAACAAGGTTCACAACGGCGAGCTTCTGAACGAAAAAGGCGAAAAATACACTCAGGTCTGCCAGATTGGTATTGGTGGCTCTGACCTTGGTCCACGCGCCATGTACCTTGCGCTTGAAAACTGGGCAAAGGCAAACGGCACGTTCAAGATGGAAGCAAAATTCATCAGTAACGTTGACCCTGACGACGGCGCTGCCGTAGTCGCTTCGCTTGACCTTGCCCACACGATTTTCATCCTCGTCTCAAAATCAGGAACTACCCTTGAGACCCTCACGAACGAATCATTCGTAAAGGATTTCATCAGGAAGGCAGGTCTTGACGTTTCCAAGCACATGATTGCCGTAACAAGCGAGACTAGTCCTTTGGCTCACAACCCGGACTACATGCAGGCTTTCTACATGGACGACTACATCGGAGGCCGATTCTCCTCATGCTCAGGCGTAGGAGGAGCAGTCCTTTCTCTTGCATTCGGACCGAAAGTATTCGCAGAATTCCTTGAAGGTGCCGCAGCCGCAGACAAGACCGCAACACAAAAAGACATCCGCAAGAACCCTGCCCTCATGGATGCCCTCATCGGAATCTATGAACGGAATGTTCAGGAATATCCTGCCACGGCAGTCCTTCCATACTCTCAAGGCTTAAGCCGCTTCCCAGCTCACCTGCAGCAGCTTGACATGGAATCAAACGGAAAGAGCGTGAACCGCGACGGCGGAAAAATCGATTACGTGACAGGCCCTGTAATCTTCGGTGAGCCAGGAACGAACGGTCAGCACTCATTCTACCAGCTCCTTCATCAGGGAACGAACGTAACACCGCTTCAGTTCATTGCATTCAGCAAGAACCAGACCGGAAAGGACATCGTAATAGAAGACTCAACAAGCCAGAAAAAGCTCTGCGCAAACGTAGTGGCTCAGATTGTGGCTTTTGCCTGCGGTAAGAAAGATGCCGACCCTAACAAAACTTTTGCCGGAAACCGCCCTTCAAGTCTCATCTACGGTGAGCAGGTTAACCCAAGAACGCTCGGCGCTCTCCTTTCTCACTTTGAGAACAAGGTTATGTTCCAGGGCTTCGTATGGAACATCAACAGCTTCGACCAGGAAGGCGTTCAACTTGGAAAGAAACTTGCAAAGAACGTGCTTGGCGGCACCATGGACGGCGCCCTCAAGGAATACGCAAGCCTGCTGATTAAATAAACGGCTCCAGCAGCACGAATAAAATCGCAGCGCATAAAATCGTCAGCATCGAGCATTAAAAGCCGGTGCTGACTTTTTTTTGCCTATCCGCTTTTTTCATGCGATAATGGACGCATGAATTGCACAGAAAAACAACGTCCCCTGCTCTACAAACCAAAGCGCTTTATGCTTGCGGCAAGCGTGGCAGGTCTTCTATCGTTCATAATCCTTATCGCGCTGGACAGCTTCTATCCTCTGAACACACACCTTGGAATCATTCCGCTCATCCGCTTCAGGAATTATATGGAAACGATTCCCGTCATGCTGTACACGTCGCTCTTTGGCCATACGGCGGGCGCAGTGCTTGTGCTGGCGTTCTTCAGCTTTCAGACGATGAAGTCGCAGTTCCTTATCTTTCACGCATTCCTGCTTTTGATTGCCTCGCTCGTCGCAAACATTCCGCTTGTACGAAAATGGTATGCAAGCATTCCAAAAACGCTGCTCACCATAGTCCTGTTTTCCATAATTCTGGGCAACGCCTGCAATTTTGTGGACACCATCGTTCAGGGCGAATACATTCACATTCACTATTCACTGCTGCAGGAGATGTTCCGGTTTGTAACCGCGCTTCCGCCCAGCATAATCGTATGCGTGCTGAACTATCTGTTCTACAATTATTCCGGGCAACGCGAGCGGAACTTTTTTTCGTCGACGTATTTTATTGCCGAAAACACCGACTACATCAAGACAATCCTAAGCCGGCGGAACAAGAATTCAATCACCAAAACCATGATGTTCCCCATTCTTTTTGAGGCGGTCATCATAATCATCTCGGCCCTCGGTTCGGCAGGCGCACTTTTTTCAAGCCAGTTTGAAACGCTTCCAGATTTGGTAAAAATCGTGTTCATCACGCGCCTTTTCATACTGCTGCTAATCGTAACCATTCCGGTCGTCATCGTCCTTGTGGAGCATCTGAGGAACAACATCACGAACCCCATCGTACTTATGACCAACGCGGTAGAAAACGGTTCCGTCTTTCTTGACCATGAGCAGGCAGACAGCTGCCCCACCGACATTCAGACCCTTCAGATTGAGAACGACAATGAGATTGGCATTCTCTATGATTCCCTGCTGCGCGCCTCAAAAAATTCCCGCAAATATATAGAAAAACTTGAGCAAGAAAAGGAGCTTAAGTCAAATCTGGAAATTGCCAACGCCGCTAACAAGGCAAAGTCGTCGTTCCTTTCAAACATGAGCCACGAAATTCGCACGCCTATAAACGCGGTACTTGGCTTTGACGAGATGATTCTGCGTGCGGCAACCACGCCAGAAATACGCGAATACGCAGAAAACATTCAGTCCGCCGGCAAAAACCTGCTGAGCCTTATAAACGACATCCTTGACTTCTCAAAAATTGAGGCGGGCAAGATGGAAATCATAGAGGCGGACTACGAGCTGAGTTCCGTCATAAACGACCTTATCAACATGATTTCGTTCCGTGCAAAGGAAAAGAACCTTGCGCTGAACGTGGAAGTTGACGAAGGGCTGCCGCACCTTCTGCGCGGCGACGAAATCCGCCTGAAGCAGTGCATTCTGAACATTCTTACGAACGCCGTAAAATACACAAACGTAGGCTCCGTAACAATGCGCATAGGAGGAACGGTAGAGAACGGCTGCCTTAACCTTGAAGTTCACGTCGCCGACACGGGAATCGGCATAAAGACAGAGGACAAGAAAAAGCTTTTTACCGCATTCCAGCGCATCGAAGAGGAACGAAACCGCACCATTGAGGGTACCGGACTTGGCATGAACATCGTCCAGCAGCTGCTTCATCTTATGGGAAGCACATTGAACGTAGACAGCGAGTACGGCAAAGGTTCGGACTTCTGGTTCGTCGTGCGCCAGAGCATAGTCGACGCGGCTCCTATCGGGCAGTTCTCGCAAAAATACAAGGTTGCGCTGCAAAGCTGTGCCTGCTACCGCGAAAGCTTCCACGCGCCGGATGCAGAGATTCTTGTAGTTGACGACACAAAGCTGAACCTTACGGTGTTCTGCGACCTGCTTAAGGACACGCAGATGAAGATTGACACGGCAACGAGCGGCGAAGAAACGCTTGAGCTTGTAGCGCAAAAAAAATACGACATACTCTTCATCGATCACCGAATGCCTGGCATGGACGGAATCGAAACCCTTCACGCAATGCAACGTCTGGAAGCAAACCTTAACAAGGAAACGCCGTGCATAGCGCTAACCGCAAACGCAATCTCCGGCGCAAAGGAAATGTACCTGAGCGAGGGATTTTCTGACTACTTCACAAAGCCTATTGACAGCGCAAAGCTTGAGAAGCTGCTTGTGACCTACCTTCCGCCGGAAAAAGTTGAGCTGTACTGCGCGGAAGAAGCGCCGCCCTCCGCACAGAATGACGGGGCTGCGGAATTTGCGGGAGTGGACGGCATTGACGCACATGCTGCGCTTGCAAACTGCGGAACGGCAGGAACGCTCCGCACCGCGCTTACGGAATTTGCCGGCGCAATCGACGAAAAATCCGCCGCAATAGAGCAGTTTGCCGCCGCCAAGGACTTCAGGAACTACACGGTGCTGGTTCATGCACTCAAAAGCACATCGCGCCTGATTGGAGCCACGGAACTTTCTGAAAAGGCGGCGTACCTTGAGCACTGCGGAGACACGCAGGACGACGAGCAGATTCAGAGCCTTACGCCCGCACTTCTTTTGCTGTACCGCTCCTACAAGCAGAACCTTGCGCCATTCAACGAATCTGGCGCAAACGGAACAGCAAACAGTCCAAAAGAAGCGATGAGCGACGAGAACTTTGCCGAAGCGCTCTGCAGCCTCAGGGAATGCGCCGATGCCTTTGACTTTGACACCGCCGACCAGATTGTGGCTCTTATCGCGCAGTATTCGCTTTCTGAATCAGCCGCACAAAAGTTTTCTACCGTAAAAAAACTGGTAAAGAGCGCTGACCATGACGCGCTCATGAAAATACTATAATATTAATACAAGGAACAGAATATGGAACGAAGCATTTTATTTGTAAGCGAGCAGCAGAGTTTTTTGGTAAAAGCAATGCAAAAATCCCTTATGGAAGCGGGCTTTACCGTGCGCCCCGCCCAACCTGACATCGTGGAAATTCAGCTCATGCAGAATCTTCCCGACATTTTTTTTGTATATCTTGAGGGAAACCTGATAGCCTTCAACGGAACGCTAAAATACCTCAAAAGCCTCATCACCGAGGAAGGAAAGGACCGCGTGCTGTATCTTATTGGAAACCCAGCCGAAATCGAAAGCGCCTGTGCCATCATTCCACGCACGCTCGTTTCGGCAACCTTCATCCGCCCGGTCATGATGAAGGACGTGATAAACAAGCTGAACAGCCTGCTCATGGACGAGGATGCGTTCTCCGGAAGAAAGCGGATTCTTGTGGTTGACGACGATGAGATTATGCTCCGCACGATGAAAAACTGGCTTTCTGCAAAATACGACGTTTTTATGGCAAACTCCGGCATGAACGCAATATCGTTCCTTGCAAAGAACCACGCCGACCTTATTCTGCTGGACTATGAGATGCCGGTAGCGTCAGGGCTACAGGTGTTCGAGATGCTCAAGGCAGAAGAAAACACAAAGCATATTCCGGTGATTTTTCTAACGTCAAAGGACGACAAGGATACGGTCATGAAGGTCATTGCCGCAAAGCCAGAAAAATACCTTCTGAAAACGATGGCTCCGGAACTGCTTGTAAAGAACATAGACGACTTTTTCCGCGGAAAATGAACGATACCCGCCTCGCTGCAAGAGGCGGTATGTGGTCGCCTATCGACCGCAGGTAAGCCTAATGCGCGTCCTTATTCCTGCGCATGGAATCATATTCGCAGGAAATTTGGTACATGGCGGACGCGTCCTGCTCGCCCCAATTTTTACGCACGCGCTCTTCCACCACGCACAGATTCATCTGCGGTGTTTCTGGCAACAACACCATAAACTGAGTCTTGCCGCTCTGAGTAATGACGTCGCTCTGGCGCAGCGTATCCTTAAGGGTCTCTGCAAACTGCTCGATTCCCTCCTCCAGCGGAATGACGGAGCGCTCCGTTTCGCGGACGGTAAAAAGCATGATGCTAACATCTTTTTTGTAATTATTCTTAAGTCGCGCCAAAAAACGGTAGGTCGTCCTGAACTGCTCAAACGGCAGCAGGTACGCGCCCTTCGCCTGATTCCGCTCGCCAAAAATTGCCTCGGCGCTCTTCAAATCTGAAGAAACGGCAGTCTCGCGCTTTTCTTCTGCGGAAGCATCCTTAAAAAAAGCAAAGCCGTGCTTTCCGTTCTGCTTTACGTTGTACAACGCCTTGTCAGCCTTTTTATACAGAGAAGCAAAATCAGTTCCCTCATCCGGCACGAACACGCAGCCCAGCGAGGCACCCAGCGGAATGTTCATGTCCTCGCCCATGAATTCCTTGGCAGCCTCAACGATGTACTTATTTATGAAACGCGCTTTTTTTTCTATTACGACCTCTTCCTGCACGTTCTGACAGAACGCAATGAATTCGTCGCCACCCATGCGCCCCACAAGGTCAATCGGGCGCACCACCGCCTGCAGAATCTCAGAGAAGCGGATAAGAATCTTGTCGCCCATGTCGTGACCGTACAGGTCGTTCACCAGCTTGAAGCTGTCCAAATCTATCATCATCAGAACGCCCTGCGCAGAACGGCAGAGGCTTCCAATCTCGCTTTCGGAGGCAGCCTTGTTCAGAAGCCCGGTCATGGGATCCATTACGCTTGCTTTTCTGAGTCCTTGGATTTTCTCAACGGTTTCTACGATGTTGGCAACGCGGCGCAAAAGCACGTCCGCGCGGAATGGCTTTCTGATAAAGTCCATCGCACCGTTCTCAAAGCCTTTTATTTCGGAATCCTCGTCCGTGTCCGCCGTCATGAACATAAAGGGAACGGCTTTTTTTGTCTCATTCTGAAGCTGCTTCTGAAGCTCATAGCCGGACATTTCCGGCATACGCAGGTCAGAAAGCACCATGTCTGGATTCTCGCGCTTGTACAAAGAAAGCGCCTCGGCACCAGAAGAAGCGCAAACGGTCTCATACTCAGAAGAGAGAATATGATTTGTCATCATCAGGGAAATCTTTTCGTCGTCAACAATCAGAATCTTTTTCATATTCAGATACAATGATAGCACAAAAACCGTGGATTCTCAAACAAAACGCAGAGTTTTATAATAGCGGTGTTTTTTGCGTTATGATAGAATGATGACATGAGGATTTATTTGTGTGTACGCCGTTTTTTTTCTTTAGGCGCGGCAGTGCTGTGGATGGCGGCACTCGTTTCCTGCATCTCGCTTCCAAATACGAACGGCTCCTATCTTACCGACGTGGAGAGCACCAAAATTGTATGGCGGAACGAAGCAGACGGCATTGAGCGCTTTGACTACGCGGATTCCTTCATTGACTACCACATCGTAAAAATCAACCTGCATAAAAAATGGACGTTGGAATCATATCCGCACTCCTCGGACTGGGTGCGCCCTATTTCGGTAAGGCGCTTTGCAAAAAAACATGGGTCGGCGGTCGCTATAAACGCAAATCCGTTTCAATTCACCACAAAATATATTCCGTGGTCAAAAATCAAACCGGTGGGAATCTGCAAGGAAGGAGGAACGCTCTATTCCGCGCCGAATTCGCGCTATGCGGCGCTTGCATTCTACGAGGAGGATGACGGAAGCCTGCGGGCGGACATTGTTGACAGCCAACAGGACTTGGAAGAAACGCCTGCCGTGCATGCGTTCGGGGGCTTTTTTACCGTCCTTCGAGACGGCAAAATCCGCGAATTTCCGCAGATAAACGACGTTCGGAGCGCCGCTGCAATCGCGGACGGCGGAAAGACGCTCTATCTGTTCGTAGGAAAAAATCTTTCGTATCCTGACTGCGCACGGATTTTTTTGCATCTGGGAGCCACGGTCGCAATGGAATTTGACGGCGGCTCCTCAAGCCAGATGGCGGTGCTCGGAAAAAACGCATTCACAAACATTCCGCCCCGGAACGTGGCAGCAATTTTTGGCTTGAAGCGCAAATGACCGCCGCCGCGCCGCAGCCTACTGTATGAGGCAAGCAACCTCATCGTCGGTAAGCTCGCGGTATTCGCCAAGCGCCAGCGCGTTGTCCAGACGCAGCGCGCCAATGGAAAGCCGCTTAAGATAGACAACCTCGTTTGCAACCGCGCGGAACATCCGCTTAACCTGATGATATTTTCCTTCCGTAATGGTAAGCACGCATTCCGTGTCGCCTTTCCATTCAATTTCCGCGCTCTTGCAGTCGGCTGCGTCCTCGTTGTCCTCCGGCGGAATCCGCACGCCGCGCCTAAAAACGTCCGCAATCTTCTGCTGCCCGTCCGCAGATTCCTCGTGCATAAGGCGCACCAGATATGACTTTGGCGCATGCGTCTTTGGGCTGGTCAGGCGGTGCGTAAGCGTTCCGTCGGTAGTAAAAAGCAAAAGCCCCTCAGTGTCTATGTCGAGCCGCCCCACAAGATGCAGATGTTCCTGTAGGTACGGCGTGCGGTATTCGTTTCCAAGGCAGTCAAAGACGGTCTGATGCTTTCCGTCCTTGTTGGCGCTCACAACGCCAGGCTTTTTATTCATCATGATATAGTAATTTTTTTTAATCAGAACAGGCTCACCGTCCACACATACGGAATCCTTGTCGGGATTCAGTTGAAAGGCGGTGTCAAGAATGCGCGTGCCGTTGACGGTAACCTCGGCATTCCGCAAAAGTTTTTTTATTCCCTTGCGGGTGCCAAAGCCCTCGTGAGAAAGGATTTTGTCGATTCGCTCTATGCTCATGTGGCGCTAGCGTTTTTCCATAGGAATATAGTCGCGCGGCTCAAGAATGTTCTTGTACGCAGGGCGGTAGATACGTCCGCCGGCAACGACCTCTTCTATGCGGTGGGCAGACCAGCCGGCAATACGCGAGATGGCAAAAATAGGCGTGAACAGCTCACGCGGAATGTTCAGCATGGTGTACACAAAGCCGGAATACAAATCCACGTTGGCGCAAATCTGCTTGTCGGAATTGTGAACTTCCATGATAATCTGCGGCGCAAGCTTTTCTATAAGGCGGTACAAGTTGAATTCCTCAAGCATGTTCTTTTCCTTTGCAAGATGCTCCGCCTTGTCACGCAAAAGAAGCGCACGCGGGTCGCTGATTGTATAAACGGCGTGTCCCATTCCGTAGATTTTGCCGGAATAGTCAAAGGCTTCCTTGCGGGCAATTTTATACAGATATTCCTTAACCTCGTTCTCGTTTGACCAGTCCTTTACGTTTGCCTTTATCTCGTCCATCATCTCTACCACGCGGATATTGGCTCCACCGTGGCGGCTGCCCTTAAGCGAGCCGACAGCAGCGGCAATCGCAGAATAGGTGTCCGTATCTGCGGAAGAAACCACGTGAACGGTAAGAGACGAGTTGTTACCGCCACCATGCTCAGCATGAAGGATGAGCGCAAGGTCAAGCACCTGCGCCTCAAGCGTGGTGTACTGCCCGTCCGGGCGGATAAGGTGAAGGAAATTTTCCGCAGTTGAAATGCCCGGAAGCGGATTGTGAATGTACATGGATTTCTGCTCGTAGTAGCGGCGGCGCGCCTGATAGCCGTACGCCGCAAGCGTAGAAAAGCGGGCTATAAGCTCAATGCACTGACGCAGTATGTTCGCAACGGAACGATCCTCCGGAGCCGAGTCATAGGAATACGAGGCAAGCACGCCGCGGGCAAGCTTGTTCATGATGTCGTTTGACGGCGCCTTCATAATCATGTCTTCGGTAAAATTGGGCGGCAGCACGCGGCTGTGCCCGATGAATTCGCGGAAGTCGGCAAGCTGCTTTGCATTGGGAAGCTCGCCGAACAAAAGAAGATACGCGCACTGCTCGTAGCAGTAGTCGTCATGGGATTCCGCATCCTTCACCAAATCAACCACATCATAGCCGCGGTACATAAGGCGACCAGGAACAGGAATTTTCTCGCCGTTCGCACCGATGTCGTAGCCGACTACATCACCAATCTTTGTGAGTCCTACAAGAACGCCGGTTCCGTTCGCATTGCGCAGTCCGCGCTTAACGTCATATTTATTGTATAAATCGGGGTTGATGGGGTCGTTTCGTTCAGCAAGAACAGAAAGTTTCTCAATAAATTTTTTCTGAATGGTTACGTCGCTCATATCAAAGCCCCCTTTTTGTTGCATAAATATTCACTGCCTTTGCGCAGATTTTTATAATTATACAATTTTAGGAATGCTGTAGCAAGGGAATCACCATTTTATTTCTCATTTTCTTCATTATTTATATTGACTATTCAGTTCAATATCGTCATTGTTCCTTTATATGCACAAAAGCTGCGCGTTGCTGCCGGCTTATTTTTGATGAACAGAGGTTGCTTGAATGAAAGGAAGTCAGGTTGCCATTGATCACGTCTCAAAGCGCTTCGGAGATTTTGTTGCGCTTGACGACATTGATTTTACCATCAAGCAGGGCGAATTCTTCACGCTGCTAGGACCTTCGGGCTGCGGAAAAACAACGCTCTTGCGTATTCTTGCGGGATTTGAATTCCCCGATGAAGGCACGGTGCTTTTTGACGATTTTGATGTTACCGACCTTCCGCCGAACAAGCGCCAGTCCAACACGGTGTTCCAGAATTACGCGCTGTTCCCGCATTTGTCAGTTTACGAAAATGTCGCGTTTCCCTTGCGACTCCAAAAACTTCCCAAAGCCGAAATTGACGAAAAAGTGCGAAAATATGTGCATTTGGTAGAACTTGACGAGCATATCCACAAAAAGCCGAACCAGCTTTCAGGCGGGCAAAGGCAGCGAGTTGCGATCGCTCGCGCGCTGATTAACGAGCCGAAAGTTTTGCTCCTTGACGAGCCGCTTTCCGCGCTTGACGCAAAATTGCGCTCAAATCTTTTGGTGGAACTTGACCGCC
>ERZ842401.6576-NODE-6576-length-12365-cov-10.443542_pt1 | contig 12365 bp, 8 predicted proteins | sample MGYA00521270_ERZ842401 | MGnify/ENA primary metagenome ERZ842401 (study PRJEB31892, sample SAMEA3878208) | bioreactor metagenome | biome: Moose rumen | place: Sweden | collected 2011-10 | study: EMG produced TPA metagenomics assembly of the PRJEB12797 data set... | reverse complement strand
TAGCGGGAACGGAGTTCCAGAAATACGACCTGTACAATGCCAACGACATGTACTACTTCAAACGCCACTATAAGACATTCTTGCCTTACGCCTTCATGCGCCTGAGGATGAGCCGTGGCCAGTTGCATGTGCAGTACAAGGCATCACACAACTATCCCGGCCTGGCACAGGTTCACGACGCCATCAACAATGCCAATGCTGTGATGGCCATCAGGGGCAGCATCAAGTTGGAGCCCGCATATCAGCACAGCCTCATGGCACGCCTCATCCTACCCATCTCCAAGAATGGCTCCGTATTCGTATTCTTCACAAACCTGACGCAGACGGACAACTACATCGGCTCGTTGCGTTCACTATCCAGCGACAGCTATGTGGAGGACGGCGAACGGCGAAACACAGAGATTCTGTCGTACAAGAACACCGACGGCTATTTCAGTTGGACATCACTGCTGGCCTATGGAGTACCCGTCAAGCCCATCAGCTCGAATGTCAACCTGTCCACCCGCGTGAGTTACACCAAGACACCGGGCTACTGGGACAACATCAAGCAGTTCAACGACCAGTGGAACTGGAGCGGCAGCATGACCATCGGCAGCAACATCAGCGAGAATGTGGACTTCGTTTTAGACGTGAACGGCAAGTACACCAACAGCAAGAACCAGATGTTCACCGACATGAACGTTGACTTCTGGTCGCTTTCATACGGTGGACAGCTGAACTGGCAGTTCATGAGACCTCTGAAAGTGGTGGTGGAGTGCGGACGCACCAACTATTTCGGCTCCGGCACCTCGCAGTTCAATGCCGTCATCAGCAACGTGGCCCTGGCATACAAGTTTATGCGTGGCCGAAAGGGCGAACTGCGATTCCAAATCAACGACCTGTTCAACCAGGACAACAGCTTCTACCAGACCACCACTGAGCTATATCGGCGAGAGGTGAACACCAACATCCTAGGGCGCTATGCCATGCTGTCGTTTACTTACAATCTAAACACTAATAAGTAGTTTCAGGTTTCTGGTTTCTGGTTTCTGGTTTCAGGTTTCAAGTTAATAAGATAATATGAAGAAAAGACTTTTGACATTCATAATATTGCTGGCACTATTCTGGTGCGCAGGCGGCTCGCCTGCAACAGCCTGCATGCCAGCCGCAGTCCTCAATGAACAGGAAAAGGACACATTGGCTACATTTATTGAGAACAACCCTAATGCGGTGGACTTCAACATCATCTACGAAGGTACAAAGCTGAACCTATCGGCTGACGATGACTTCATATTAGTGAACCTCTCCGTAGCCCACCCGGCCCTGCAGATGCGATTCATGATGCAGAGGGTGTCGCTATACATCGACCCGTCCGGCAAGAAGAAAAAAAGATACGAGGTTGTACTTCCATCTGCCATGGACGTAAAAGATGTTCTTGATGCAGCAGCCCAGCCTCACTCAAACGACCAAACGACCAATTCCCCAGACGACCAGGAGGAACGCCCAGACATCAGACCACTGATAGGAGCCTTGAACAAACGTGGTGCAGAGTTTCATTTGGGTGGCAGCAATATACATTTAAGCCAACAGCTGTTCTATATTGAGCATGACAGAGAGAACGAACTGCTCAATTACTATATCCTCATTCCCAAGGCTCCGTTGATGCAAGACAGGAAGCTGTCGGAGAAATGGACGATTGGAATCTTCTCTATCAACGACTTTTCCAATATGCCACCACCCGACCAGGAAGGAGGAGGCGGCATGATGCCGCCACCAATGGGGTCGGATTCCAAATCCGGCCAAGCACAGGACATACAGGAGCTGATGCAACAGGACATCCGGGAGTGGGTGAAATTTTCTATTGACGACGTGAACAATGCAAATCTGAAAGAATGAAACGAGTACGTAAAATAGTTTCGATTTTTTCTTTGCTGGCAATGGTTTTCTTGCCAGCCGTTGCCGCCATGCCTGACTCCATCGACGTGAAGGCCTGGGAGCAGCAAGACAGCGTGGAGATACAGATCACCGCCTATAAGATAGAGACCCAACTGACGTTTTTGATGCAGGGGCTCAACATCCTTATAGAGCAGCCAGACACAGTGACGCTTAGTTTCCCGTCGGCTCCAATGGTCAGGAGCAAAGTGAAACGGCATCCCAATGAAGTAAAGGCTGTTTTGGAATCCCAGCGGAAACGGCAAGGAGCCGGCCATGACAGCATCAACCATGTGGTGCGCCCCGACGTACTGCCATTAGTGGCAGCTCTGAACGACACAATTGCAACAATATCATATATGGTTGAAGGTTCAAGGCTCGAAGTTCAAAGTTCAAGATTCAACATAGACGTAGACCGGGAGAATGCCGTCATGGTCTTCTCAATAAAAGTTCCAGCCTGCTACATTGATACGAATGAGGCGAAACTTGACTTATTTATCTATTCTGTTCCTGTTGATGGGAACAGACAGGAGTTTACAGGCAGGCGGCTGAGTGGCGAGAACTCACCCCACCCCAATGGATTGGGCGAAGGACTAAGGAACGGAGAGGCTGCAAGCAGGACTTTCAGGAAATCATTGGCAGTAGCCATTGAAGACAAACGGTAAGAAATACATTAACATTAAATTATAAACGCTTATGAAAATGAATGAAAAAATCAAATGGAGGGCATTAGGCAGAATGTTGATGCTGCTCATGGCAGGTTGTGTATACGCAGCCTGCGGCGATGATTCCAGTGACCCCGTGCCGCCTACACTGGAGTTGAATCCTAAGTCAATTAACTTTACGAAGAACGCTAGCGACCAGCATCAATTGACCATTACTACCAGCAGCGATGCCTCATGGCGAGTCTACGATTCAGAATGTAGCGATTGGCTTTCTGTATCATCAACCGAAGGCAAGGGAACGATGACCATTACACTTACCACAAAGGACACGAACAAAAAGGGTTCCATCACGGTAAATCTTGAAGTCGTGGCAAGCAACGAGGCTGGACAAACTTCAAAGAAAGTCACGATAACACGAGATCCTGGAATAAGTGATGCATACGCACGTCAAACGGAAGCCAAACTAATCATGTCATACGGCATGGCCTGCGCTGTGGAAAGCAGTAATGCTACGTCATACTTCAAATATAATGTCTACACGGCAGATGCCTTTAGAAATTATGAGGGCAATGACGATGCAATAGCGCAAGAGGCAACGAAGTCTTCGTGGACGCGAGAGAACATTCCAAGCGATGGAGGTGGCGTGGAAATTGTGTACAACAACTGCCAGCCAGCTACCGACTATGTGTTAGTAACCGTGGCTTATGACCGTGAGGGCAACCGTGGAGAAATCAACTACTATCCCTTTGCTACAAAGGATGCCAAGGAAGACAATCAGCCCAGAGTCGGCGTTGCCCCCCAAAAAAATACCGTTAAGGAGAATCACGACGGCAACGACGGCCCATGGTACAAATGGGACACCAGCGCTGATGGAACGTTCTATATCACATACGCTTGTGCCAGCGACAAGCTCGTTGAAACTATGCAACCACATAACAATGAGTTTGGAGTTGTCAACGACAAAATTGGCCTCTTGCTTGCCTGGAACATCTTCATGGAGTCGAAAAACGACAATCTGGAAAATGCGCGCGAGGTCACATTCAACAAAGACAATGCCAGCGGCAGAGAAAAACTCTTTGGAAAGGCGTTTAATAACAAAACACAGTGGATAGAATACCGTAGCACTGACAAATACCTACAGATTGTCACATGGGCTTTCAAGGGAAATGATTTTAGCAATCCTTCAGGTGTGGTTTCCGCTGTGCTCTATCATGTGGACAATGGCGTGCTGAGGGAGGTTACAAATTCCACACCTGACACCGATCCATACCTCACCGTGAATCCGAGCAGCCTGTCGTTCGGCTATTCAGGCGGCAGTGATTCATTCACCATCTCATCAAACGTGTCCTGGACTGTGACGAGCAGTGCTACTTGGTGTACGGTAAGCCCGTCCTCCGGCTCAAACAACGGCACCGTGACCGTAAAGGCATCAGAGAACACCTCAACAGCTGACCGCACGGCAACCATCACGGTGACAGGAGGTGGTATCACAAAGACAATATCTGTGACGCAAGGACATAAGGATTCCGATCCATACCTTACCGTTAACAAGAGTAGCCTGTCGTTCGATTATTCAGGTGGCAGCAGTACGTTTACCATCACATCAAACGTGTCCTGGACTGTGACGAGCAGTGCTACTTGGTGTACGCTAAGCCCGTCCTCCGGTTCAAGCAACGGCACCGTGACCGTAAAGGCATCAGAGAACACCACAACAGCAGACCGCACAGCAACCATCACGGTAACAGGAGGTGGTATCACAAGGACAATATTTGTGACACAAGGACATAATAATTCGGGGTCTATACCTGGAGAGGACGACAATCCGCTACCCCAGTATAGTCGGAAGAGATGATAGAAGACATTATTAACGGAAATAAACAAGGTAATATGAAAAAAATAATAATAACGCTGACAACTCTGTTGTGTTTTGCGACGGAAGGTATTTATGCTCAGCAAATAGCTACAGGATATCATTCACTTGTAGTAAAGACTGACGGAACGCTTTGGACATGGGGCCGCAATGATGACGGCCAGTTGGGAAATGGTACCACCGATGACAGTCATGTTCCTTCAAAGGTGATGGACGGTGTAGCACAAGTGGCAGCCGGTTATTACCATTCTCTTGCCGTTAAAACAGACGGAAGTCTGTGGGCATGGGGCTATAATTCTTATGGTCAACTCGGCAACGGAACATCCGGCTCTGGCACAGATGTTTCAGCACCAGTTAAAATTATGGACGGTGTAGCGCAAGTGGCAGCTGGCTATTCCCATTCTCTTGCCGTTAAAACCGACGGAAGTCTGTGGGCATGGGGCTATAATTATTCTGGTCAACTCGGCAACGGAACGTCCGGCTCTGGCACAAATGTTTCAACACCAGTTAAAATTATGGATGGTGTGTCAAAGATATATGCGGGTTCCCATCATAGCCTTGCTATCAAGACCGATGGTTCACTGTGGGCTTGGGGATACAACGGCAATTTCTGTCTTGGCGACGGTACGAACACCAACAGACCAACACCGGTGAAGATTATGGACGGCGTGAAAATGGCATCAGGTGGTGCTTACAATACATTTATCCTCAAAACGGATGGCAGCCTGTGGGCATGTGGACACATCAACTATGTCGGAAAACTGCAGACAGGCACATCATATGCTATTGCCACTCCAATTGAAATCATGAATGGTGTGTCGGAGGTTGCTTCTCAGGGTTATAACACGATATGTGTCACCACTGAGGGTGAAGTGATGGCATGGGGTGACAATGCATACGGGCAACTGGGAACGCCCTATACCAATCAGCTTAGCCCAGTCAAAGTGCCCGTTAGTGGTAGTGTGGCAAGCATCGCAGCTGGCGGTAACAGTTCAATGGCTGTCAGTACAAGTGGAATATTATATGGATGGGGGAGCAATGGAAATGGAGAGCTGGGACAAGGCGACAGATTGCCAAAGGTGAATCCCTGCCAAATTATCACTGACGTATCGCAGGCTGCGATGGGACGTGGAGAAAATGCCGCAGCAGTAAAAGCCGACAATAGTCTGTGGGAGTGGGGTGTAAATTGCGGGGATATAACGAAGATGCGCGTAAGCCCGTATAGAACAATGACAGACATCAAACAGGTTGCCGCTGGATATAGAAATATTTTTGCCATCAAGACCGACAACAGCCTTTGGACATGGGGAAATAATGATGACGGAGAACTGGGTGTCGGGGATACAGATGACAGGACTGAACCTGTTAAAGTGATGGACGGTGTATCACAAGTGGCAGCAGGTTATAGGCATACATTAGCACTGAAAAGCGACGGCAGCCTATGGGCATGGGGATATAACTATTATGGTCAGATAGGCGATGACACTTCCGGTTCAGAAAATGGTAAAACCTCTCCAGTAAAAGTAATGGAAAACGTGAAACAGGTGGCAGCCGGAAGTCATCACTCGTTGGCCTTGAAGACCGATGGCACACTCTGGGCCTGGGGTGAAAACTGGGACGGCCAACTTGGAATTGGCTCATACGACTTTAATGCTCACAGCTCCCCGGTTCAAATTATGTCCGGCGTATCAAAAATTGCCGCCGGCGATTACTTTTCTCTGGCCATCAAGACCGATGGCAGCTTATGGGCTTGGGGTGACAACTGGGACGGACAAATTGGTGACGGTACTGACACGGAACAAGACTCACCGGTCAAGGTGATGACAGGGGTTACAGACGTGGCAGCTGGCAGCAACCACACCCTTGCCATCAAGACCGATGGCAGTCTGTGGGCCTGGGGCAACAACTACCACGGCGAAATGGGAATTGGCACGAAGGGCTACAGTGAGGATCCTGTCAGTATAATGAATATCGTTGTCTATTCTGATCCTGTGGAGTATGATACAGATAGTGTCACATACGTTCTTAATCCCAGCAATCATACGGCAACTATCTTCTTGGTGAAACCCCAGTATGATGATGTGGTCGTGTCCGGTACTATTGCATATAATGGAGCGAACTATACCGTGACGGCTTTGGCCGAACAGGCCTTGGCATCAGAAGACGGTTTCAATTTGTCTGTATCCCTTCCATCTACTATTACCACAGTAGCCAATGGTGCCTTTGACAATGCCGAAACGAGTGCCATTATATGGAATAGCAATACGACACTGCCAGCAAATGCTTTCGCGAATGTAGACATGGAAACATGGAAAAACATGCTACTTTATGTGAACAAAGAGGGCATTGCACCTTCCGGCTTTGCCAACACCATTGTCAATGGAGTGGCTCAGAATATTGAACTGAAAGAGGGGTATGTGTTCCATTGTCCGCAGCAGTTTACGGCTCGGAACATCTCTTTCACTCATACATTTACGATGGAAACGGTTATTGGAAAGAAACAGGGATGGGAAACAATCGCACTACCGTTTGACGTGATGTCTATCACCCATGCAACCAAGGGCCAGCTAATCCCCTTTGCCAGTTATTCTCCGTCAAGCAGCAACAAGCCTTTTTGGCTTTATGAGTGGACTTCGTCAGGCTTCGCCAAGGCTTCAACGATGCAGGCAAACGTCCCCTATCTGATTAGTATGCCTAATAATTCGGCTTATTCTTCCGACTATAATGTGGCAGGAAGCGTGACATTCTCAGCAACAAATGCTATTGTAAAGACCACAAAGAATGAAGATCTTACCTCATGGGGCTACAATAACAAGTATTTCTGGGCAAATTATTTCTATATGGGTAAAGTATCCTATTATGCAAACATCAACTCCGTCAATGAACTGCATAGTAACAGTGGAGGCTATGACCCTGGAAGCATTTTCATAAAAAACATGAGAAGTACGTTCCCCTTTGAAGGATACATGTGGGAAAATACAGACAACGAAAGTTCCAGTGAAATTATTGAGATTGAGTTTGCCGGTGATGAGAGTACAGGCATCGAACCAATCTTAATTGTAAAAAAAGAGAATCTTCCGTCGAAGGGAATCTACACGGTATCGGGTATGCGTATAAATGCTGAAGAAGGACTTTCGGAAGAGGAAATCCTAAAACGACTGCCTTCCGGAGTGTATATTGTAAACGGGAAAAAGCGAGTAGTGAAGTGAGGATAAAGGCTTTAATCATATTATCCATCTTACTTATCGTATGGAGGGCCGACATGCTTGGCGTGCCGGCCTACCCCCGACAAGTAATGGTCAATATTGACGGCCAGATGGTACCCATCCGACTGTTTGGTGACGAATATTGCCACTGGGCAGAAACGGAGGAAGGATATACCATCGTCCAGGACTCCACAAATCACTGGTACTATGCTGTCAGGGACGATGACGGCAAGCTTGTTCCTTCTGTACATCAGCTTCAGGCTTTGTCGGACAATACAACAAACAGCTTTTTGTATCGTCAGCCTCAACACTTGCGTCCTTCTGAGAAATTTCTTCGGAAAGCAAAGGAGGCGGCAAGCCGACAGACGATGAATGTTGTTCGGAAACCGGCAACTGGTGAACGCCGGATGCTCATCATCCTTATGGGGTATGCAGATAGAGCCTTTACAAAAACATCCTACGACTTCGACCGACTTTTTAATGAAGAGGGATATCACGAAGACGGTGCCCAAGGCAGTGTCCGTGATTTTTACGATGCAGCCTCATACGGTCAACTGAAATTGTCGTGCGATGTCTATGGGCCTTACACGACATCTGAAAAGATGTCATACTACGGTCACAATGAGGGTGATAATCATAGTACGAACGCGTACGCTCTTTTTGAAGAGGCTATTGCACGTGCAGCCAACGATGCCGACTTGTCACAGTATGATGGTGACGGTGACGGATATATAGACAACGTTCATATTATCTTTGCCGGATATGGCGAGGAGTTCGGAGCGGATGCTGATGCCATCTGGTCACATGAATCTACTTTCCGGAAGCCTGTCACGATTCAAGGTTTGAAGATTGATCATTATTCGTGTTCGCCAGAATTGCGCGGGAATAGCGGAAATGGCATATCACGTATTGGGGTGTGTTGTCATGAAATCGGTCATGCCTTGGGTGCTTTGGACTTCTATGATACCGACTATGAAGACGGGGGAAGTTTTGCAGGTACTGGTGAGTGGGATGTGATGGCGTCAGGCAGTCACAATAACAACGGCATAACGCCAGCCGACTTCAATCCATACGTAAAAGCATATAATTTCGGATGGGTTAATCCTTCCCTGTTGCCTACTGGCGAAGTAACCTTGCAACCCTCTAACGACTCGCCAAACAGTTACTATATCCTGAAGGAAAAAACAACGGGCGACTTCTATATGCTTGAAAACCGGCAGCGAATTGGTTGGGGGATGGCCTTACCTGGGGCGGGACTGCTTATCTATCACATTCATCAAGATATCGCTAACGCAGGAAACAGTATTAATGCATCAACCCCACAGATGTGCTATATAGTATGTGCGTCCTCGAAAACCGCAGTGCCTGACGATACGCCGGAGAGTTACGGTGGAGACAGCCGTATCAATTCTACAGGATGCCCATACCCCGGATTTACATGGAATACCACTTTCAATGCCAATAGTACCCCCGCTGCTTTTTGGTGGACAGGCGACTCCTGCCATATTGACATTTCTGATATCAGGCAAAATGATGACTATTCGCTGACACTTACAAATATGAGTAAGGAGATGAATGAAGAACCGAATTCAGATGGAAACTTTGCAAGCCTTTTCTATGAAGGTTTCGAGGATGACTCGCTCCATATTACAACACCCTCCATTTGGCAGGTGAAACAATCCGGTGAGGCTGGTATAGCGGCCCATGAAGGCGAACATTTCCTCTTGTTGTCTGCGCAGACCGAATACCTACAAAGTGTAGTGGATAACTTCGAGCTGACTTGTGATGCTATAAGAAATGCGGATAATATTTTTGTAAAAGGCTTTATCCTTTCTAGCGGACTTAAAGGGAGGAAAAATACATTGTCTATTGGCTTCTTGCCAGAAGATGACGAAATATGGCAGTACAAGACAGTTGCGTCTTCAGAGAATAATGTATGGGATGCTTTCGAAGTGGAATTGCCAAGTCATATCCATACAACACTGAGGATAGAAGGGTCGGCCGTACCGCTAAGCATCCTGGCTATTGACGATATTGAGGTTGTGCAAGCAATTGGCAATTCTGATGACATATCTCCAGTCTCATACTTATACAAAATAAACAATGGTGACGTGTTCACTTTGTCTGGACAGCGGATTAGAGCCAATGCCAAAGGCACGATAAAGAACATACTGAAGGGACTGCCTGCCGGCATGTATATCATAGATAATAAGAAAGTAATAGTGAAGTAAGGACTAATAATAATTGTATGAAACTAAAAGTTAACGTATTCGGCTGTTTGGCTCTATGCGGAATCATGTCATTGTTGTTTTCTTCCTGCATCAGTGATGCTGATGACAACGAACAGCCAACTCCACCCGAAGAGACACCCGTGGCTGTGGACTCTACTGCCGTACAGATTGACTCTGTGTTCGTCGCATCGGCAGAGACCATGGTTGGTGAGTGGCGGGCAGAGTATGTAGGATACGACCCACAGCAGTCGATGGTTAGTGACAGCGATGTGGTGAGTGCCATCAGGCGTATGGTTCTCTTCTCTCCTGACGGTAGCTATGAAAGCCACGTACAGGGCATAGTAGACATGCAGGACACCATCACGCTTTACAAAGAGTTCGAGCACGAGTATGGAACTTACTCATTTGACGAAGAGCGACAGATGATGACCTATACCGTGGAGTACGACTCACTTCTCAATTTCAGTACTGATAAGATGGAATATCACAACGGCAAGGTGAAAGGCCCTGCCACGATACCTCAGTACGGTGAGCGGATATGGTTCTCTGAAGAGAATGATGGTTTGCGCGACTGGATTCGCGAAGACGACAACCTGATGTCGGTAGAGGAACATACGGCACGTCTCATCTATTCAATGAAGCGACAGCAATGAAACACAGGAGAATCGTTTGCATCTTGGCTACTGCCATGACATGTGTCTACGCTACAGCGCAAGTCTTCACACGCGACGAGTGGGAGCAGAAGAATTTGTTCTCCTTGAAGATGTCGCAGTTGTACTATGAGGCGAATGTGGGCATCAACATTACGCCGCAAAAGCACTCGGCAGATTTCGTCTATGTGGCCTTCGGCTACGGCAGCCCCACCAGGAAAAACGCCTGGCGTAAGTTCATGCCTGCGCAGGACATCCCCGACGGACTGCCGAAGAGCCTGCAGGAGAAGCTGGCACAGAGCGACACCGACGGTCTGCATGCCGGGAAGGTGGCCGTAGGCTGGAACCACTGGTTCAACCATATTGTCGGGTTCTATGCGCAGGCAGGCTGGGGCTTCATTGCCGACCTATCGACGGGCGATGACCTCACCAACGAGGAGAAAGCTCTGCTGGCAGGTGCCAAGGAGAGGAACACCTTTATATATAATACGGTGCCAGTGGAACTTGGAGTGACTCTGAATTTATGGAAACATTATAACGTGCAGGCCGGTGTTACCTATATGTGGAAAGAGATACCACTGCTGACAGTTGGCGTAGGATATTCATTTTGAGCTATGGCAAACAAGATATATTATCATAGAATAAAAGAACGGGGTTGGGCGATGGCCATCATGGCCATACTCCTGCTATATCCTTTATGCAGTCTGGCTGCTGAAAAGGTGAAACCATATAAGGGTTATACTGGCACTGTGCATCAGTTTGGTTTCATAGGAGGCATGTATAACACGGCGAATCCGAACTATACGGAAGCCGCAGGTGAGACACCTACGTACCACGACTGGGGATTGGGGACTACCTATACGATGCACGACTATGTAACGAGGCAGTTTACATTCGATGTCCTGACATCCGTGACGCTCATCACGGCAAAATACCTGAAGGTAGAGGGCATTGATGACAGTAAGCAGAAAATGGTCTGGCCGGTGGATTGCAGGTTCTACTTAGGACCATCGGAGGATTTCCAGGCTTATATCGGTACGGGTATTCAATGGAATATGCTCCAAAAAACTGTGGGTGAATATGATATCGTGACAGGGACTGCTCCAAGCAAGACCATTCACCAACTGAGCGGCAACACTGCTGTGGGGCTGAACTTCTTCGGGCCGCAGAACTACATGTTCCACCTGAATGTGGGTGCAAAGTTGCATTATACGATTACTGATAATGACCATACTCCTTCCGATAGAAGTTTGGTGGATTTATCAAAGGATAGGAGTTGCATTATCCTCACAGGTGGAGTAACGATAGACATCGACCGCAAGAAGAACGCCTGTGTGATGCTGAACTACGAGTATCCGCTGGGTACTCCAAAGTCATTATACGTTGATAGCGGGTTCTTCAAGAATACGCAGACCATATCCTTGGGGCTGATGTTCCATATAGGGGGAACAAGATAGAATAACACGATTAAGAAACATAGGCATGACAGAAAAAACGGTAATCCTCTTGGACTTGGACGGCACCATCGTTGACTCGTTCGCATCGGTGAAGGCGGCCATCGTGAAGACGCTGGAGCGTTTGGCATGTCCTGTGCCGCCTGGGCTTGACGATGTGCAGGAGGTGGGACAGCTATTGCCCGTTGCCGTAAGGAGTCTGCCGCCATCGGTGTCTTTCAGCAGTTTCAAGCAGGAGTATGACTCGGTGCTGCGGGAAGACCCGCTGGCGGGAGTTAGCGTGCCAGAGCGTATTCCCATGCTGCTGGCTCAGTTAAAGGACGAGAACGACCTCGTGGTGCTGACCAACAAACGGCAGGAGGTGGCAGAGGCCATCTG
>ERZ842401.6575-NODE-6575-length-12367-cov-5.469136_pt1 | contig 12367 bp, 11 predicted proteins | sample MGYA00521270_ERZ842401 | MGnify/ENA primary metagenome ERZ842401 (study PRJEB31892, sample SAMEA3878208) | bioreactor metagenome | biome: Moose rumen | place: Sweden | collected 2011-10 | study: EMG produced TPA metagenomics assembly of the PRJEB12797 data set... | reverse complement strand
ACCAGAAGCTTTGGTGATTCCTAGCAAATATAAGCTTGCTATTCTTGCACATGTAAACAGCTTATCTTCGCATAGATACTTACATTTCAATGAGAACTCGCATCTATTATACTGGGTCTTCACCTCATCAGCTGATTTGCCCCTAAAATTGAGGTTCCCTGGATCATTCCATCTCATATCAGTCTGAATGCGAACATTTACATTGTTCTTATCCATTACAGATACAAACTTTGCCAATGAGTCAAAAAGTCCATAATCACTCACTCTAACAATTGTCTTATATTTAGAAAGTTTGGAGATAATAGCCTGCGATGGCACAATAGTGCCATTAGTAACTACAACAATTTGCCTGATTTTGTTTTGATTGCCAACATAATCAAGAACTTTCTCAAAATCCGGGTAAAGAAAAGGTTCTCCTCCAAGTATTCTAAATAGACTAACATAATCTACTACCTGAAAGTAATTTTTTATACTCTGTTCAACTGTTTTTTCATCTACATCATATGGTTTATCATACTTAGATATTAGATTTGCACAATTTTTACATTTTAATGTGCATTTTGTAGTTATTACTAATTCGGTGTAGTCCATTATTAAATATTTTGGAAACAAATACTTAATATTCTTTTTATATAATAATGTCTTTAAATAATAGATTATCTTTTTATTTTTAAATCTTTTTATTCCTTTAATCTTAGTTGAAAACGGATAAAAGTTATTAAAACTAATATAGTATTTATATATATATATTTTAGGAAACAAGTATAGAACAATTCTTTTTACTTTATTTGTTTTATACTTATATATTTTATATTTTTTTAATTGAGTAATATATTCTTTAAACTGTTCTTTATTTAATGTAATACTTATATTAAAAACTAATAGTAGAAAAAAATCATTATACTCTTCTTTATTTGCCTTTTTTTGTTTTAAAAATTTTTCATATTCTTTTATTATAGATTTAAATAAATTTGTAAAATTATTATTCTCTATTTCTTTTTTATATTTTTCTACTATTTCATCAATTATTTGTTTTAGTATCTCATTATTTTTTTCTTTCATATTATCACCACTGCATGTTATTTTTGAATTGCTGCTTCTATTTTTTTACAATACTTTGTACCATATAAACAATACTTACATGCTTCTATTTCTTTACTACTTTTCATCATTTTCAGTACTGCTTTTTTTATTGCTTTTGTATCTAGTTCAATTAGATCAACATATTCTCCTGAAATTCTCTTTAATAATCCTAAATCATATCCATGTGAATATCTTGGACAGTAGTACATTACTCCATTTAATATACTTTTACATCTATTATCACAATTTCTAAATTGTTCTTCTAATTCTTTTTTTGATTTATTATATTTTTTTACTACTCCATAATCATACCAATAATCATTATTATTTTTTACGACATAGTCTATATTTTCTTTTTTTAAGTTATTGATTAATTTATCTATATTAATTGAATATTTTCCATAATTGCTAATTGAAATTCTTACATTATTCTTTTTTATAATTTTATATACTTCTTTATCTTTCGGAACAATTGTACCATTTGTTACTATTTCAACTTTTCCTACTTTTGAATAATCTATATACTCTAAATATTCTTTTAACTTCGGATTACAAAAAGGTTCTCCTCCAAGAATTCTAAATAAGCTAACGTAATCTATTGCTTCAAAATATTTTTTTATTGTTTGTTCTATTAATTTTTCATCCACGTCATACGGCTTTTCATACATTGAAATTAAGTTAGCACAGTTTTTACATTTCAAACTACATTTTGTTGTTATAACTAATTCTGTATAATCCATATATACTTTTTTTCCAAATAAATACTTAAATTTTTCTTTTCTTTTTAGTGCTGCTAAATAATACTGTATTTTTTTGTTCATAAGTATTTTGTTTTTTCCATAAAAATAAGTAAATCCAGATTCTTCTAAATATTTATAGAAATAAATATCCAAGTATAATTTAGTAAAATATTTCAAGAAAAATTTGTTAACTTTAGTATTCTTATATTTATAAATTTTATTATTCTTAAGTACTTTAACATATTCTCTCATTTCCTTTTTATTTAAATAAACACTAATATCAAATATTTTGCTTAGAAAGTAATTATCCGTATTTGTACTTTTTCTTTTTGTATCATAGAACTTTGTTAAATGTTCTATAGTTTCATTGATGTTTTTTTTATCTTTATATTTTTCTATTTCATCATCTAACAATTCCATTATCTTTTTCATACTATCACGCTTTCTTATACAAAATGCTTTATTTATTTAATTTTAACATATATTTTCTATTATTACCAATAAAAGAAAAAAAGGTAATTACTCATTACCTTTTAGTGATGTTACCATATCTATATTTTTAATTTTTCTTGCTAAGAACCTTGACATAATATATGAAACTAAGAAAGTTCCAATTGCAGCAATTATATATGTTCTAAGTGTAATACTTGCTCCAAAATCATAATGTTCTTCTATAGCTGTTTTAAATAACCAATCTGTTAAATAAAATCCTAATGGCAACCCAATAATAATTGAGGCTATTGCAATCCAATTATTTTGCTTAATAAATATTTTTTCTATTTGTTTATCTTTAAAGCCTAAAACCTTTAGAGTTGAGAATTGATATTGTTTTTCAGTATATGAAAGTATTCCTAAATTATAAATTATAATTGCTCCTAATAATACCGCAATTGTTATTATCAATACAAGCATAGTTTTCATCATTGAAAGCATGCTTGTCATACCTTCTTCTAATTCTTCTATATCTTGAATAGTTTCAACATTTTTTATTTCTTTAACTTTGCTTAAATCTTTATTTGTATATAGTGAATCTGGAGAATACTCTATTCCTAAACTTTCTAAATATTTTCTTGTCATTGTCACATTTTGGTTTTGTGGATCTTTATTAAAACCAACTATTTTAGAAGTATAGTATTTATCTTCTCCATAAATATGCCATGTAATTTTATCCCCTATTTTATATCCTTTTGTTTCAGCTAATTTATATGTTACATATACTCCATTATCTTTGTCTAATTTTATAAATTTTCCTTTTCTATCAACAAATCTAACATAGTTTTCTGCATCGGTTACAAATATATTATTTGATTCTTTTTTATCTTTTTCTTTTATTTCTATTCCATATGTTTTTGAAGTTTTGTTACCATATTTTTTATATAATGTATCTACTTCTTCTTTATTGATATTTTCTTTTAAAGTTAATTTATAATCAAAATTATATAAATCATTAAATTGAAGTTTTACAAAATAATTCATACTGTCTAGCATTCCTAATGCACATACTATTAGCATACAGCATCCAACTACACCAGCTACCCCCATAAATGTACGCATTTTATTTCTAATCATGTCTCTTGCATTCCATTTACTTGAGAAATTCATTTTCTTAAAAATACCTTTTGTAGTAATATTTAATGAATTTTTCTTTACATTTGGAATTTTATTCCTTAATGTTTCTGCTGGATTCTCTTTAAGTATAGTCCTACAAGTTAAGTATGTAATAAATGAAACTATTGCTACTACTATTAAAGCAACAATGTATGAATTTATTCCTAAAATAGGATGTCCATTTGGAATTTCAAAAAATGCCATTTCAAGATTTATAAATACTTTACCAATAAAGAAATATCCAGCTACTAGTCCTAGTAAAGATGCTAGAGTTGCTATGTAGAAACCATATCCTATATAATGCATTAGTATTTTTCTGTTTTTAAATCCTAAAGCTTTTAAGGTACCAATTTGTACTCTTTGATTTTTTACAACTCTAGTCATTGTTGTTATTACAGAAAGCATTGCTATAAAAAGGAATAATCCTGAGAAAACTCCTATATAAGTTTTTCCTTCATCTATTTCGCCTTGATATGTTACATATGAAGCAGTATCTTCTATATTTATGACTGCTTTTGCGTTATCAATCTTTTCTTCTATTTCTTCTTTCACTTTTTCTTTATTTGATTTTTTATCAACATCTATCATCACATAATTATATATTAAATAATCTTTATAATTAAAATCTGGAAATAGAAAATTAAAAACTTCTTCATTATCAATATTTCCTTTTTTCATCACCATATCTTTTATGAAACTCTCAGGAATTTCGTTTGAAGAAACATATGCAAAACCAAATCCTTTTCTATCTGGATAAAGCTCTGATGAATCTCTTGTATCATATAGATGATCTGGTACATTTATTAATGCTCTTACTTTCTCATGTAATTCCATATTTTCGTATTTTACTAAAATTGTATCTCCAACTTTAATATTATTTTCAATTGCGTAAAAATTATCTAGCCAAACACCATTTATATTTGGATTAAATTCTTCACCTTCTATAATATAAAATTTTGATATATTATTAGATTCAATGAAATTTAGTAATAAAGTCTTATCATTATCTGTTGTTGCTGTTAAACTTAATTTTCTTTCAGCATCTTTTACATGGTTTATTTTTTTTATGTCATTTAAATCATCTTTTGTAAAATTTTCCCCAATGACATTTAAATCTTGTAAATTATTTTCTGAGTAAAATATATTTGCTGTATCAGCCATACCATCCATATATGCCTCAATACCTGAATATGCCATTACTCCTATTAAAACCATTAAAAATATTGTAATAAATTGCGATAAATTATTTTTTATATCGCGAAGCATTTTCTTGAATAACATATTACCAAGATACCTCATCTATATTCTTTGGATGTTTGTTAATTTCAACTTTATCTATTTCACCATTTTTAACTCTTATAACTCTATCAGCTATTTCTGCTATTAAAGCATTATGTGTAACAATTATTACTGTGTTTTGTCCATTATTTGCATCACATTGTTTTTTTAATAGTTTTAATACTTCTACACCAGTTTTTGAGTCTAATGCTCCAGTTGGTTCATCACATAACAATATCTTAGGATTCTTTGCTATTGCACGTGCAATAGAAACTCTTTGTTGTTCTCCACCTGAAAGTTGATTAGGAAATTTGTTTTCATGTTCTTTTAATCCAACTTCCTTTAATATATTTTTTGCACTTTTTGAATTCTTAACTATATCTTTTACAATTTCAACATTTTCTAATACTGTTAATGTTGGTAAAATATTATAAAATTGAAAAATAAATCCTACATTTTCAGCTCTATATTCAGCTAATTTTGTACTATTATATTCAGAAATATTTTCTCCATCTACAATAATATTTCCTGAGGTAATTGTATCCATACCACCTAATAAATTTAATAACGTTGACTTTCCAGCTCCACTTGGACCTAATATTACTACAAAATCTCCTTTAGGAATGTTGAAACTAACCTTATTAAGGGCATTAAATGTTTTGTCTCCAATATTATAAGATTTTACAACATCATTGAAAGTTATAAAATTTTCTTTTGACATATACTCCTCCTAATACTTTTCATTACATTATATAATATGAAATGAATTTCATATTTATTATAATACTACATTCTTATATTTTCAACAAAAATATGAATTTTTTTTCATATTTTTATATTTTATGGTATAATAAGTGTAACTTTGAGGTGATTTTATGATAAATGAAATTAGAGAACCTAAACAAAAAAGATCAATTGAAAAAAAAGAAAGAATAATTGATGCTGGATGGAAACTTATTTCTACAGGTGGTTATTACAATACTAATACAGCTGAAATTGCAAAAGAAGCTGGTGTATCAACTGGAATAGTATATCAATATTTTAAAGATAAACATGATATATTAATCGCTGGTCTTTCTAAATATGGTAGTGAAGTCTTTTATCCTGTTTTAAAACTTGATAACATTAAATTAGATAAGAATAACATAATTGTTATGATTTCAGATATGATTGATTCTTATATAGATGAACACAATATTTCTAAAGACGTTCATGCTGAAATAATGGCAATGGTTCATGTTGATGATGAAGTTGCTTCCTTTTTCTATAATCGAGAAATTGATTTAACAAATGAGCTATATAACATTTTTTTAGATATAGGTATAAATGAAGATAAATTACTTGAAAAAGTTCATATTATAATCGGACTAATTGATAATTTATGTCATGAAGTTGTGTATCATAAACATACTGAAATGAATTATAAAAGTATGAAAGAAATTGTAATTGAAATTATAAAAAATCTTATTCTCAATTAAAAAGAGTTTAGAATTATAAACTCTTTTTTATTATTATTTATTTCTTAAAAAAACATTTTAAAATCAACTGGAAAAAATATAAATACAATTCCACAAACTGCACCAATAAAATGTGATATATGTGAAACATTATCCTTTTTGAAGAAAGATCTAAAAATCTCATTAACTACGTAAAATAAGCATATTAAGATTAATGTTAATGGAATCTTTCCACTATCAATATTTACTGCTGATGTGAGTGGTATAAGCATGTATACTATACCACTTGCTCCTAGTATTCTTTTATTACTGAATATAAAGTTAAATATTCCGATTACTAATGATGTAATAATCATCATTACTAGTAAGTTTATGGTTCCATATTTTTCTTCTATCATTGGTCCTATTAGTAGTATGTATAAGAAATTACTCATAAAGTGAGACCAACCTATATGACCAAGTGAGTGCGTTATTAATCTAATATACGTCAACGGATTTAATAATGAACTCTTGTAACTTGAGAATAATAGTTTATTTAATTTGTCACGTGATATTGTATTTAAAATTAATATTCCAAAAGAAATAAAAAAATAAGTTAAAATTAAAAATGAATTATATTGAATTTTCATACATACCCTACTTTCTTTATATTTATTATAACATATTTTTCTTTTACTTTAAAAACTTCATGATATAATATTTTTAAGGAGGAATTTTATGTATAAAGATAATAAAATTTTAATAGGAAAAAGTGAAAACAAAGAATTGACAATGCTTTTAAATAAATTAAATAGACATGGTTTAATAACTGGTGCTACTGGTACTGGTAAAACTGTCAGTTTAAAAGTTATTGCTGAAAGTTTAAGTGATGCTGGTATTCCTGTATTCTTAGCTGATGTTAAGGGTGATCTCGCTGGGCTTGCTTTTGAAGGAGAAAGTAACGAAAATATTGCTAGTAGATTAGAAGGTTTAAAAATTTCGGACTTTGAATTTAAGAAATATCCTGTTACTTTATGGGATGTTTTTGGTGAAAATGGTCATTTCACAAGAGCTACACCTTCTTCAATTGGTTCTGATGTTTTATCCATAATGCTTGGACTAAATGAAACACAAGAAGCTACTTTATCAATTATTTTTAAAGTAAGTGAAGATGAAGGATTAAAATTGTATGATTTAAAAGATTTAAAAAAGATTCTTCAGTATGTTTCAGAAAACAAAGGTGAATATACTACAAAATATGGAAATATTACTAGTCAAACTACTGGTGTAATTTTAAGAAGTTTACTCGCTCTTGAAAGAAGTGGTGCTGATAAATTCTTTGGAGAACCAGAACTTGATATAAACGATTTTATAAGAACTGATAATGATGGACGTGGATATATTAATATTTTAGATTCAAGAGAGTTATATAAAACTCCTGATTTATATACTTCATTCATGCTATGGTTATTAAATAGTTTGTTTAATAAATGTCCTGAAGTTGGAGACTTAGATAAACCTAAGATGGTATTCTTCTTTGATGAAGCTCATTTACTATTTGATAATATGCCAAGTTATAGACTTAAGAAAATTACTCAAGTCGTTAAATTGATTAGATCTCGTGGTATAGGCTTATTCTTTATTTCTCAAACTCCACTTGATATTCCTGGTGATATTCTTGCTCAGTTAGGAAACAAAATTCAACATGCATTAAGAGCCTATACACCTAGTGAATTGAAAAATTTAAAGGCAGTTGCTGATTCATTTAGAGAAAATCCAAGTTTTGATACAGTTGATGTTCTAGGCAACTTAAAAACTGGTGAAGCTCTTATATCCTTTTTAAATGATGATGGAGAACCAGATATTGTTGAAAGAGCTACAATTTTACCACCTCAAAGTTTAATGGGAGCAATTGATGATATATCTCGAGCTAAAATTATAAATAGTTCTACTTTGGTTGGTAAATATGATGAAGTTATTGATAATGAATCCGCATATGAAATTTTAACTCAAAAAGAGGAAGATAAAGCAAAACTAATTGAAGAAGAAAAGCAAAAAGCAATTGAAGAAAAAGAAGCTGAAAAAAAGAAAAAAGAAGAAGAAAAAGAAGCCGAGAAAAAGAAAAAGGAAGAAGAAAAAGAAAAACAAAGGAAATCTAAAAAGATGGAACGATTAGGAGACCGTCTCGTTGGTAATGCTGCAAGTACAGTTGAGAGAAAAATATTAAATAGTGTTTTAAAAAATATATTTAAATAAAAAACTTAGAAATTTTCTAAGTTTTTTTAATTTGCAAAATGTGTATGTTTTGTTTTCCATTTTTTTAGAGCAATGTCTAACCAAAATGAATATATTCCAAGAGTAATAATTGTAAGTAATAACCATTTTATCCAGTTGCCAAATAGACCTGTTGCAGTTCCATCAAATCTCAATCTTTTTCCATCAACAACAGTGTGTTTTATTTCCCAATTATACACCATACAAATTGCCCAAGGAAAACATATTCCTAGTGTACAAACTGTAACTAATCCCCCTAATATTCTCCAACCTATAAGTTGAAGTAATCCTCCATCAAAATAAGAATTCTCTTTCATTTTTTCACTCCTTTCTTTCATAATATCATACTTATTTCATCTTAACACTATTTTTTTAAATTCTTGGATGTTATATAAGAAGTTGTTGGAATAATCAATATACATCCTATGGCGCTAAATAATATTTTTGCAATTTCTGACACAAATACTTTACTATTTATTATATCAAGAAATGAATATGAACTTGTTTTATATAGAATAATCAAAGTCATAAATTCTCCTAAAAAAGCAAAAAGCAGTGTATTGATTGTTGTACATAAAATGTCTTTTCCGATATTTAATCCTGAATTAAATAATTCTTTTTGATTTAATTTTTTGTTATTTACAAAGACTTCATAAAGTGCAGAGGATATTGCTATAGATGAATCAACAATTGCTCCAATTAAACTCATCAAAACCATTGCAATTGTGACATTTGAAAAATTAATTCCAACTTCATATTCAAACATATTTATTTCTTCAAAAGCTTCCTCTGAAAAACCTCCTAAATTTCCTTTTATAACTATTATATAGATTGAAAGAATTAATAAAACTAGTATTATTACTATCGCTTTCATAGATGAATTAGTTTTTATATTATCACCATTTAAAAAATGTAAAACTATTTTTCCTATTATAAAGCAACTTAGTAGTGATATAAATCTTGCATCTATTCCTAGTACTATTATATAAAAACTAATAATAAGAATAATAAAATTTATACATAGTGAAATAAATAGTTTTATACCATGCTTTCCACTGACATAAATTAATAATAGGAAAAGAATTAATAATAAAATTATGTTCATATTTTTACACCTTTCCCTTTCTAAACATCTTTATTGTTATATATAAAGATATAGGGATTGTTAATACTATTCCTATACTTCCTACTAAAAACCTTGTTTCTTCAATTGTTAAATTACTTGTTATATAGTTAGTAACTGAAAAACCATTTCTAGATGCAAGTACAAATTTATCTAATCCACTACATAAATATGTAAAAAGAAGTACATTTATCATAGTTCCCATTATATCTGTACTGATTGTTTTTCCTGATTTTTTTAATGATTCAGTTGATACATTTGGATTTTTCTCTATTATTTCACTAATTGCAGATACAATTGTCATAGCTACATCCATTATTGCACCTAATCCTCCTATTAATATTTCAGCAATAAATACATCTTCATATGGAACTGTTAAAAAGTTAATTTCTGTAAAATTAATACCACTATATTTTGAAGTTTTGCATGTTATTATGATTATTATTAATAATACAAGAAGTGAAACTAATGTTGAAATTACTGCTGATAATGTTTTTTTATTTGCTCCATTTACAATTACAAGAGAAAAAATAGTGGTAAGAATTGAAATAATGATACACATAAGTAATAAGTTTATTCCTTTTAAGTATAGATCTATTCCAAAATAAAATATTATTGTATTAACTGCTACAGTGAATAAGGTTAATATACCTCTCTTCCTACCCAAAATTAGTAAAAGTAAAATAAATATTTCAACCATCATAATTAAATAATAATCTCTCTTTAATCCAATTATGATATTTGAAGAAATAAATACTTTGTCTCCTTTTTTATACCTTTCGGTAACCACATCAGAAAATGTATCTTCATATTCTATAGTTATTTTTTTCCCTTTATCTTTTCCGTTTGTTATAGTTCCTGAAATCTCTTTTTTATATATTTTTTCGTGTATTCCAATTGAATTAGTTACTACTTCTTCTTTTATTTCTTTTATATTTGAAATTTTCATTATTTTTTTCTTGTATATAAAATCATTATTAAAAGTAAAAATAGTGATTATTAAAAATAATAATAAAATTACTAAAAAAAATACCTTTTCTTTTTTATTATAATTCAACATAAGTTTATACCTTTCATATATACGAGTATATCACTTGTTATAAAACATAACAAATTTTTTCTAAATAATTTTTTTATTTTAAAAAACCGCTTGACTATATCATTTTATTGTGTTATTATTTAGATGTTCTCAATTTAAGGGAGTTAATTCGCGCCCGTAGCTCAGTTGGATAGAGTGTTTGGCTACGAACCAAAAGGTCAGGGGTTCGAATCCCTTCGAGCGCACCATATTTCGGGAAGTGGCTCAACTTGGTAGAGCACTTGGTTTGGGACCAAGGGGTTGCAGGTTCAAATCCTGTCTTCCCGACCATTATGTTATGACGTTGGAAACAACGTTTTTTTGTTTTACTTTCCTTGTTCCAAACCTAAATAAGTTATTTATCATAACTTTTTTATTTTTTTATATAAGTATTCAATATTTTTTATATCAATTGAAAATCCGGTTCCTCTATCATGTATTTTTCCTTTGTTTTTTCCTGATCTATATACACCTATTTTAAAAGTAATAATTATAACTCCTCTTTCTAATAAATCTATGAATGTTTCAACATTCTTTAATTCATAAAAATCTATTTTTTTATAATAGAAATATTCTTTTTTGTTTATATTTTTTGTTTTTGCCCTTATTAGAGCTAAATATTTTATTTTTCTTTTTAGACATTTTTCTAATAAATCAAAAGACCATGAGGTATTGATTTCTAAATCATTTCCATTAATATCAAATGCAACTAAATCAACCTTTTTTTCTTCTCTATTAATGGATAATTTTACTCTTTTATATAATCCTAGACTCTTAAAATTTACTGCATCAACATCAACATTAAATACTTTATAATTCTTATTAATTTTATCTGGGTATCCTAATATGTTTAAAACTCTTTTTATTGGAAATAAATAATCCCCATCTGGTGTTGCATTAAATAAATGTAATTTAGATGTACTATTTTCTCTCATTGTTTTTATTTCTATAGTTTTATAATCTGGTATGGCAAAATTTTCTTCTTTCTTTCCAATTAATTTTTCAAATGTATTTCCTACTGCACCCCAACTTTTATCGTTGCTTTCTATATATCCCTCTCTTTTAATTTGTTTAAAAAGTTTTTTTAACTCTATTATATCTGAATTCATTCTTTACCTCCTAACTATTTATATTATAATTAGGGATATAATATTTTTACTAAAAAAATAGGTGTTTACCTACTTTTTTTTGTTCCTATTAATATTATTAAATTAATTATAAAGAAATAAATTTCTCTAAGTACTGTTGAAATAATAAATCCACAACATATACCAAAGAAAACACCTATTATTATCTTGTTAATTTTTAGTATTGCTATTATGCTTGATACCACTATTGATATTAGAAGTAATCCTAAATAATTAATATCAAAAATTCTTTCAATTATATAAATAATAATACAAAGTACCCCACATATAATTAATAATTTTGTATTATTATTAAAATATCCAATTATACCTATTACAGATAAAAACAAATAGAATAGTCTTAAGATTCTTAGTATAAAGATAATAGTATTATCTGCTTTAGCATCTTTACTTGTATATATTGCTTTTTTTCTGTCATTCTTTGATACTATATTATTACATTTTGGACAATTAATTTTTTCTAAATCTGCCATATTTTTAGGAGTAAAATCAAATTCATAATCACAATTTTTACAATACGCTCTCATATTATTTCCTCTTTTAATTTAATTATAAAATATTATATTATGATTTTCAATTATAAATAAAAAAAAGCCAAA
>ERZ842401.6574-NODE-6574-length-12368-cov-55.770405_pt1 | contig 12368 bp, 7 predicted proteins | sample MGYA00521270_ERZ842401 | MGnify/ENA primary metagenome ERZ842401 (study PRJEB31892, sample SAMEA3878208) | bioreactor metagenome | biome: Moose rumen | place: Sweden | collected 2011-10 | study: EMG produced TPA metagenomics assembly of the PRJEB12797 data set... | reverse complement strand
CCTTGATGCCGAACATGTCGCCATGGTCGGTGATGGCCATGCCGCGCATGCCGTCGCCGATAGCTTTGTTCACCAGGTTCTTTATCTTCGACTGCCCGTCGAGAATCGAATAATAAGTATGTACGTGCAGGTGTATGAAGTCCTCCATTGCTTATTTTGATAGATGAGCCATGACAATGGCTATTGTTTCGTTAGCTATTGCAAATTTAATCTTTTTCCCTGACTTGGCCAAATTTTCTGCCTTTTTCTTTTGTCTTTCTCTTTTTTCCTGACTTCGGTGGTTTTAACACTTCGCTGAAGTCCAATCTCCCCACCCCCCGGCAAACTGGCCGTTTCTCGTTTTTGATGATGGCGATTTGGGTGGTGCAGCAAGTTGTATACAGAAAATTTTTGCATTTTAGGTTGTCAGGGTGTCAGAATGCCGATAAACACTGGGGCTGCACCCTGTTTTTGAGGGTGACAAGGTTGACAGGAGGGTGACAGGATTTAGTAGAGAAGAATAACGTGAAGATGGCCTTAACCTGTGCTAAGTTACCTACTTTCCGCTAAATTCTCATGAGAATTTAAAGGTGCGAAGCGTACTATTGCCCAAAAACAATGTGCCCCCGCAGCCATGCGATGGCGCGGGGGCACAGATAGTGCAGATGTTGGGCGCGGAGCCCGTAATGGTGAGAGCTTGTTTATTTGCTAATGTACTTTTTGCCATTCTTCACGAACATGCCCTTTGTTGCCTTTGTGACACGCTGGCCAGCCAGGTTGTAAGTGGCATTGTTGCTGCTGAAGGGCACGACGCGCGTGGTCTGAATGCCATCATAGACTGCATCACCCTGCAGAATGGTGATAGGCTCACTCATGGTGCTATACTTCACCTCGCCATCCATAGTGACTTCGAGACCAACCACCTGTATGGTAGCTTGGCGACCTGTGACGCCAGCAGGCAGTGCTTCAGCCTTGAACACCAGGAAGTTCAGACCGCCATAATCTTCGAACATTGAGTTGTCAACATAATATGTCTCAATCCAGTCGGGAAGATCGAGAATCTGGTAGTTCTCGTTCTCGTCTTCGTCAAACCAGCTGGTGTTAGTCCACACTGCCACAGCACCCATGTTGCTGTCTTCTGTGCTACCTTCAGTCACGTTCATGGGATTCTCGTCAGTACCACCATCCTCAGGTACACGAATTACTCGATAGTTGAGTGTTTCGTCTTCCTGACTAAACAGACCAGGCTGCTTGGGGGCCCATGCCTTGTCGAACATTCCTTCAAGGGCCATATCTATCGTCATGTTGCCTTGATATGTCAGTGTGCGCATGGTCTCGCCACCATCAGCAGTCAGGAGCATGCGGGCGTTGGGAATCATGTCAATCTCTTCGTCGGGGAATTCTCTGCCATAGACACCGAAGTCGATGCCTTCCTGATCGAAGCCAATAAGAACTACGGCAAACTCTTCGTCAACTACAATATTGGCAGGCGTCACGTTGCCCAGCAGATCTTTCTCGCCTGGAACGGTGTAGATAACGGTACCATTCATGTAAGTAATCTGGTTGCGAGTAGTAGTGGCAGTGGGTGAAAAACCGAGGGTGTCGCCAGGATTGGCATACATTGTGGCAATCACGTTGTCAAGGTCGGCCACTCTGATTTCTTCCTCGTCGCCGTTGCTGTATGTGACTGTCGAAGCCTTGGTCTTCGTGATAAGTGCCGTAAGCTGCTTGCCGTCTGGAATGGGCTGCGAGTTCATGTTTGTGACGCCATCAACAAACAAAGTGCTGATGAACAGGGGTGACACAGGCTTGGGGAATACCTGGAAAGCTCCCAAGCAGGTAAGCTCTGTTCCCTCGCTGTTGGTCCATTTGCCATTACCGAAGAGGTTGTCGTTGTCAAGAATGCCCCAGCCAGTGCTGGATCCATACCATTGTCCTTCGTACTCTGTAGCTGCGAGGGGATCGGTAAGGTAGAGCGTGCTGATAGAGTCGGTTGTCATCAGACCTAATGTCTCAGTGTATTCGCGCTTCACATAGACGTTTATTTCACCGAGCGTATAGCTGTCGTTGCTTGTCTGTAGAGTAGGGGCGTAGTAGAGCGAATTGCCATAGCCACTATAATAGTTGCCAATGTAATTGCCGTCCTTGACGTTGTCAGAAGCATCTACAAGACCACCGGCCGACTCGCTGGTGATAAACCAGTCAGCTGCATAAGCAGACTGATCTTCAAAAGTTACATCAGTGAAGGGGGGCACGGCCACACGGGTGAAATAGTAGCCTAAGCCAGTCCACTTGTCCCAGCCCTGATAGAGCGAACCTGTAGGACGAGTATAGTATACGCCAGTGCCATAGGTTCTTCTGGTGTTGTTCTGCTTTGCCGAAGTGGCTATTTGCTGCTGCTTGTCAAGAGGCTTCAGCTGTACGACACTCGTTTTCTGCGGAGTGGCAGTGAGTGCTTGAGCCATGCCTGTCAGTGAACAGGTAATCATGGCAGATACGAGTAAAAATTTCTTCATACCTTAAAGAGTTTTGTTGATATTTAAATTAGTAAATTGTTACGATAAACCACATGTCGTTATCGTTCGACGATGTTAGCCTGATCCTACTCAAGTTGAAGGCTGTCTCGGCACGCGAGAGTATCCACTCCTGCTCAAGCAACTCGATGCATTTCTGTATCTCAGGGAACATGGCTCTGGAACCTGCGGCTACATCATCGAAGTCTGCAAGGAACTTGAAGGTTATTAAATCACCGTTGCGCTGCATCTCGAAATTATAGTCCAGATTGTTGGTGTTTCGGCCTATGCGGTATTGTATGCGATAGGTCAGTATGTTGCTGTTGACGCGCAGGCACATTGTTGTAAGGTTAATTGCATTTGTAGCCGTGCCTGCAGCCTTCAGCTCATCGGCCAGACTATTCCACTGGGCTTTGTACGACTCAGAGGTCTCGGCAGTCTCGTTCCATTCCCATCGTTTGCCGATAGTGAACATGTTGGACTCGAAGAAACGACCGATGGAGTCGCTGCGGATGTAAGCCTGTGGGTTGTCAACACCCCTAAATATGTCTTCACTGGGCATCCATTTGAACTCCTGTACCTGATTGGCTCCCTTGCCAAAAGTGTCGCGGAATCGCAGGTAGTAGTCCTCGCCGCGCTTGGTAATGAGGAAGGGGTTGAATATCTGGTTAACTATCTTGTCTGTGCCAATGGGATAAATGCTGGGCAGCCCCTCGTTGGCATCTTCCATCACGTAGACGCTGTCGCCAAACACCAGCAGGTCGCCTGTGGGTGAGCTGGGTGAGAACATTTTATTCTGGAATGCTTTTACGTCGGCCAGGTATTCCTTGTAGTCTACGCCTACTTCAACAGGCGTGAGCAGGTTGTAAGTTCCACGCTTCTTTCCCTTCAGCATCATGTAGCTTGCGTCTTCTGGTGCATCGACGACAATGAACTCATAGTCGCCGCCACAGCCCTCGCCCGTTTCGTCGAGCGTGTTTCTGCTGCCACGGTTGGGGTCGGCATCGTCAGTCCAAGGTATATCCTCAGGGTCAGAGAATGCGTGCATGCACTTGTTGAAGCTGTTGAACGACAGCACTGGGCCGTTGTCGCTGATAACTTCCCATGCCGAGCTGTCTACAGCGTATGTGTTGTTGCTGAATGCATTGTCCATTGCTACGCGCACCATAAAGTTTGGATCGAAGTCCATGAGGAGCAGGTAGCCACTACCCTGTGGATACTGGTTCTGATAGCTGGGATAGTACTGCATGGCCCATCCGTTGGGCTGTGCCTCAAGGCGTGCAGAGTATTTCTGGCTGGTAGCGTTCAGACGCTCGGCAGCCGTATTGTTGAAGATGTCATCTTCCTCGCCTGCACAGCTAACGAATGCCGTTGCTGCGCTGAGGAATAATGCTGCTGTTAATATCTTATTCATAAATAATGCTGTCTGTTGTTGGCTGTTATGATATTGTGGCTTAATGATGTAAGCGTCTACTTTGTCTGGAGTGTTTTGTACTTCTCGATCTCCTCAAGCAGTGTGTCCATAAGCGTGGTGGTTGACCCCTCGCTGACAGGATAGGTCAGGCGGTTGATGTAGCTGCCGCGGCTGTCGAGCTTGTAGTTGCCGTTTTCGTCGAACACATATTCGCGCTGCTGCACTTCTTTGCGTAGCTCGTCTATATCTATGTTCCAGTTGTCCTTCAGCCATCCCCGCACCAGGTCAAGCTTCTGCAGAATCATGTCGCGACCGTCTATGTTGTCGGCTGTGGTGCTAATAGTGTAGTGGCCGTTATCATCGACAATGACCCAGTCCTCAGGCGTGCGTGCTACAACTTTCCTGACGCATTTCTCTTCACCATTTGCTGTTTCACGGAAGTAGCCGATTGTGTCGATGTCGTAAGTGGTCTTACGGCCCATACGCTTGCCCTGCTCGTTGTAATTATAGAACAGCGAATCGTAGTGAGTGGCAGTCATATCGACTTCCTCCCAGTCGAAGTGGGCCGTCTCAAGAAGACGATACCAGTCGCGGTCGGTATAGGTGACGTAGCATGAGAGCACCTCAACCCAGTCTTCACCCACCTGTGATGAGGCGTAAGGTGTGACAAATCCAAGTCCAGCCTGGAGAGAGTCGCTTTTGTCGGCCCATCCCACGGCATCGTAGAGGCCCGTCGACATGGTGTTGAAGGCTTGTGGGCGTAGGTGGGTCTGGTCGAGGATATGGCCAAACTCATGATGCATGGTGTGGAAGAATAGGTTGTTCAGTCCATTCACGCCTTCGATGTTGGCCACATTGAGGGTGTTGGCATTCATTAGTGAAACTTTCAGTCCACCTTCAGCTTCACCCACTGTGCGCGAACCATCGCTGTTGTATGCCGGTGAGCCTATCACATGGATGATGCGTGGGCAGTTCTGCTTAAGAAACTCTTCCCCTGCCAGTTTTTTATAGATGTCGAGCCAGAGGTATTTCACCAGAACGGCCAACTGCTGGCTCTTCTCATAGCTTGCTGGGACAAGGTTCTTCTGCATGTCGGAACCGATGTCTTCCATGCGATAGATGTACTTCAGATTGTAAGGCTCCAAGAAGTTCTTCTTGACAAACGTATCGAGCGGGAAGGTGTAGACCGATCTGTCGAGTGGATAGTCGGTTGCGTCGAAGATGGTTTCGCCCAGCTTGTCTTCCGAGCACGATGTGAGGGCTGCACCTATTGCAGCCAAGGCTGCTATAATCAGAGTGTTAATCTTCTTCATTGTTGTTGTCCTCCTTTTCTTTATTTTTTACCCCAGAAGAATTGCTGGAAGGTTACTTTCTGTTGTATAGACGTAGAGTCGGCCTTGGTTATGGGACGCGATGGTTCAAGTCCCATGGCGATGGCGTCTTGTGGTACCTCCATCGCAAGGCGTGGGTCATTGGCTTTGACTGTGTACTTCTCGTTGTTGGGGCCGTACTCATGTGTCCACTCCATGCCCCAGCGCTTCAGGTCGAAGAATCGCTTGCCTGTGAAGTTGGTCTCAAAACGGCGGAAGTAGTTCAGACAGTTCATGTAGGGAATTGCATCGGCCTTGACCACGAACGAGCTGCTTATCTGCTGGGTGAAATCCCAGTCGTCGAAGCAGTTGTAGTTGTTGTTGGTCTTTTTTGCATACCAGCTGTGAATGATGTCGTCAGTGAGAGCATGCATACCGTTGTTTGCCTGATAGGTTACCTTGCTCGTCATAGAGAAGTTCATAATGCTCTTGTGATAGGTGCAAAGGTCATCAGAAGCACCATCAAGGTCGTCAGTCATAATCTTTGCCTCGGCACGCTCTAACAGAAGCTCGGCAGCGGTGAACTCGCGGCGTATGGTGTGGGCATAACCGATACCAGCCACCTTGTCGCTGTACTGGAACTGCTCGCTCACCCATGATGGATAGTAGCTCTCGTTGCCACTGCCAAAGAGGCCCGTGACGAATATGGAGGGGTTGCCTGCCCAGCGGGGCCAGAGCGAAGAATGGTTATGATAGAATATGGCGCGTGCCACCAAACCGCCCTGTGCATAGCGATGGCCGCGTGCGTGGCGAGTAATGATGGAATAGGTGTCCATGAGCATCAGGTTACTGAAGATGTAGGGACTCTGCCATACGTTGGCAAAGTCGTCACTATACATGCAGTCGTCAAGTGGAGCATAGTCGAACATCTTGGGCAACAGCTGGGCATTGTCGGTGCCCAAAACAGCATTGGCATGCTCGATAACTTTGTCGTATTTGCGCATGAAAAGGTAGAAGCGGGCAGCAAAGGCATGAGCAGCCTCGGTGTTGAAGTGCCACTTGGGCTTTTGGTAGTTGATGTCGCTGATGTCCTTTAGTCCCTGTTCCAGATCAGCTTGAATACGTGCATAGGTGTCTGTAACATTGCTACGGTCGTAGGTCAGACCGTAGTCGGTAGTAGTGGTGGTGACGTAAGGTACACCTACATCGTTCTTGCTGGTAAGGCTGTCTTTGTATACCTGCGAGAAGACATTGACCAACACCCAGTGGTCATAGGCGCGGATAAGCAGTGCCTCGCCTTTTGCGGCACGCAGCTGCTCAGACATGTCTTCGTCGGCTATGCCCAGTTCGTCGATAGCCTGAAGGGCTTCGTTGACAGTGTTGATACTGCCATAAAAGCTTTCCCATAGTTCTGCAGGTGTATCGGTCGAGGTGGAGGACTTCACTGGCTCAAAGCGGAACAGCTCGTCATCTTGTCGGCCGTAAGACGAGAGGTTATAGTGTGTCTCGTTTTGGGCAGAGTTTGTACTTGCTGGCAGGTGCTTGGAGTTCTGGTCCATGATGTTGTCGCTCGACAATTCGCACATCCATCCGTAGTTGGCGTTTGGGTAGGCTGTGGTGAGCAACGAGGTGATGTTTTCGACAGAAGAGATGTTGGTGCGCTCGTCAGGCTCTTTGTCAAGGAAACTGTCGGTGCAGGCCGTCATGGCGAGCGATGCAAGAAGTGTGGCTGTGAATCCACTTTTTGCTGCACTGGCCTGAAGTGTATGCTTGATGAAGTTAATCATATCTCTATGTTGTTTCTGCTATATAATATAATAAGGTGTGGTTTAGATGCCAAGACGCAGGGTGAAGGTGAACTGCTTGGACAGTGGCGTTGCAACACCACCCGAATTGACAAACTCAGGATCCTGTCCATTGAGCTTCTTGTCAGCATAAATCAGGAAGAGGTTGGTGGCATCGAGCTTTACTGATGCGGTGTTCAGACCAATCTTGCTGATGAGCTGAGGCTCGAAGTCGTAGGTAAGTGAGATGTCCTTCATGCGTATGAAACCACCGTCGGCCACACGGGCTGTAGAGTAGTTATATGCATTATAGGCATAGCCCAGGTAGTTGTCGTTGTAAATCTGGCGCACAGAAGCAATGGCTGGGATGTCGGTTAGCTTCTCGTCGCCAGGCTGTACCCAACGGTTCTTGAATTCTTTCGGCATGGCTGCGAGGTCTGAATAGCCCGACGAGAACACGGGGTCAAGGCGTAGCTTGTTGCCGAACGAATAGGTGATGAACACGTTGAGGCGCCAGTTTTTGTAGCGGAACATGTTGTTCAGACCGCCGGTTATTGTGGGTTCTGACGGACCTTCGTAAACCAGGTGTCCCAGACTTTCATATTCCTGGAAGTAGATATCGGTGGTGGTTACCTCTCCCTTCTCGTTGATAATCTGAGGAATACCTTCGTCGTTCAGACCCATGAACTGCAACGAGAAGAGTGAGCGGTGGGGATAACCTTCGCGGGCATAACCGCTACCAGACACAAGGTCGATGACACGCGATACCGACATCAGCTCGGTAATCTCGGTGTGGTTGTAGGCGAAGGTAAGGTCGGTGTTCCACTGGAAGTCGTTGCTACGTATGTTGACCGAAGAGATGGTAGCCTCAGCACCATACGACTTCATCGATGCCACGTTGGCATACTGACGGCCCAGTGTTTGCGTGTATTGATAGCCCATCAGGTCGAAGTTGTCGCGCCAGTAGACATCGGAAACCAGGTTGATGCGGTTCTGCAGGAAACCAAGGTCGAGACCCACATTGAACTCGTGCTTCTTCTCGTATGTCAGGTTCGCATTACCGATGCTCGACTGGTAGATACCCAGCTCTTGCTGGTCACCTTGCGGACGCCATACATTGGTGGAGCGGAAAATGGATTGAGCATTTGATGCTGCAGTCTGCTCACCAACGAGCGAATAGCTCAGACGAACGGTGGCGTGCGACCACAGACCGTTGTTGCGCTGCATCATATTTTGGAAGAACGGCTCTTCGTGGGCGTTCCATGATGCCGACACGTTCCATGTGGGCAGCCAACGGCTCTGACGGCTTTTGCCTAACTGGTTGGAACCGTCATAGCGGGCGGTCAGGTTGGCCGAGTAGCGTCCCTTATAAGAGTAGTTCACGTTGCCGAAGTAGGCCAGACGGCGGTTGTATGAACGGGCAAACGATGCCAGATCGGTGCCTTCCTCGCGTGCCTGCTTGAAGAAGTCGGGGGTGATGGTGACGATGCGGCTCTGGTCGTAGTTTACGCCATATTGCTGCTGCTCCGAGGCGTCATAGTCAGCACGGTTGGCCTCCATACCGGCCAGCGCGTTGAAGATGTGTGCCTCTTCGCCACCAGCCGACCAGATGTGGTTGTAGTTGACCGTTCCGCGGAAGTCGAGCTGTTCCACCACGTTCTTGTTCTCAATGTAGATACCGCCAGTGGGCATTACAGAGATGGGCAGTGAGTTGGGTTTGTCGGGGTCGCTGTATAGGTAAGTGTTGCTATACATGATGTTGGGGTTGTCCACGCCAGCACGATAAGCCTCGGCCTGGTTAGAGTTGTTCTTGATGTTGTGCTCGCGCATGGAGCGGTTGATGCGGTAGCTTCCCAAAACGTTGAAGGCCAGTCCGCGAATGGGTTTCCACTCCAGCTCACCCTGGAACTTCAGGTCCATCACGTTGATGTCGATGAAGTTGTTGTCAAGTTCGTTGAAGATGCTGAAGGGAGCATAGTTGCGCGTGTAGATCTGGTCGGGGTCGAGCGTGCGGCTGGTGTTCAGTGCATAGCTGAACGGGTTGATGTCGAAGTCGCGGCTCACGGCACCCGACACCACGTCGGTGCTCTGGTTCAGTGTGCCAGGGGCAGTCTGCTTACGGTAGCTGCCATTGGTGCGCAGGGTGGCTGTCAGTGTCTTCGAGAGGTTGTACGAGGCATTGATGTTGGCCGTGTAGCGCTGCACCTCAGAGTCTTTTGTCCAGCCTGGATCCAACATGGCCGACAGCGAAGCGTACATGCTCGACTTCTCTGTACCGCTACTCACGCTGATCGAGTGGTTCTGCATGATGTTGTTGTTGAACAGCAAGTCGAACCAGTCGGTATTGCGATATTCGGCCTGTTGTAGGTAGGAGTTCATGGCAGCCTCGGTGAAGGGCAGGCCAAACTGTCCGTTGGTCTTGTTGTACTGGTCGATGAGTCCGTACATCTTTCCATATAGACCTGCCGACGAGGCGTTGGCCACCTGCGAGAACTCCAGCCATCCCTTAGCGGCCATCTCCTTGTAGATACCCATCTGCTCCTGCGAGTTCGAGATGTTGTACTCGCTGTAGCTGGGCTTCATGCGGTAGGTGAACTCGCCCGTATAGTTGATGTTGCTGTGTCCGGCACGGCCCTTCTTGGTGGTGATGACCACCACGCCCGACATGGCGCGCGCACCATAAATAGAGGTGGCGCTACCGTCCTTCAGCACCTGGAACGACTCAATGTCGTCGGCGTTAAGTCCTGCAATGGCGTTGGAGATAAGGGTCTCGGCATCGCCCGACGAGAGGTCGTCGGCATCCACATTGACGGCATCCTCCATGATGACGCCGTCAACCACCCACAGTGGGCTTGACGAGCCATAGATGGATGTAGCACCACGCACGCGAATCTTTGGTGCAGTACCGAATGTGCTCGACACGTTCTGCACCGACACACCGGCGGCGCGTCCCTCGAGGGCACGTGTCACGTCGGCCACACCGTCGAGCTTCGTTTGTTCAGCGTCAATCTTTGTGGTAGCACCCGTGAAGAGGCGCTTGTCCATTTTCTGAATACCGGTAACCACCACTTCGCCAATCTGTGCGTTCGACTTCAGCGAAACCTTCATGCCGTTCTTTGCCGTCACGGTCTGCGAAGCAAGGCCAGTGTAGCTGATAATCAGCTTCTTGCCCGACGGCACGTTAATGGTGAAGTGGCCGTTTACGTCGGTCTTGGTACCGTTTTTGGTGCCTTGGATCATGACGGTTGCCCCGATGCAGGGTTCTCCCAGGTCATCGTAGACCGTTCCCGTAATCTTGTTTTGCGCAAGGGCTATTCCAATAGACAGGAACAGGCCAACCAAAAGCATCGTTAATCTTTTCTCCATAAATCTCTCTTTATTCTTTTTTATTTTTTTTTTCGTTGCCATTGACAGATACCAAAATTTGCCCTCCAGCAGCCTTTTTCTGCGGGCAATTATTCCGGTTCGTTAAGATTTGAAGTGCAAAGGTAGTGCTAATTTTTCAAAAGAGCAAATAATTTTATCAAAAACGCATAAAATTGCCCGTTTTTTTAATATTTCGATAGCAGAACGGCCCGTAAAACGAACGAAAGTGAATAATTCGACGTTTTTATCGCTTCTGCGAGAAAAAGGTCTGCATGAGCGTGCGGCACTCCTCTTCAAGGGTTCCGCCGGTGCAGGCTGCCCGTGGGTGCATGGCCCGTGGAGCATAGAGGCGATAGCCGCGCTTCTCGTCGGGGGCACCGTAGACGATGCGGGGCAGCTGTGCCCATCCTATGGCACCGGCACACATGGGGCATGGCTCCACGGTGACGTAGAGCGTGCAGTCGGTGAGATACTTGCCGCCCAGTGTGTTGGCGGCAGCGGTGATGGCCTGCATCTCGGCGTGGGCAGTGACGTCGCACAGCGTCTCGGTCAGGTTGTGGCTGCGGGCTATGACACGGCCCTTGCACACCACGACGGCCCCGATGGGTATCTCTCCCTGGTCGAAAGCCTTGCGGGCTTCGTCGAGTGCCATACGCATGAAGCGCTCGTCATCCTGCTGTTGGTTGGGTTGTTGCGTTGTCATTGCGTGCAAAGTTAGCATCTTTCTGCCAATGTTGCAACTTTTTGCCCCATTTTGTTCGCCTTTTTCCGTTTACTTGCTTGTAGTTTCGTGATAATTGATTAACTTTGCAGGCGCAAAACCGCTCTAACCCTAAAACAGTACAATGACATACCGGATGCTGCATCTTGCCGAGACCGATTCGACCAACCGCTACCTGCGCGAGCTGGAAGGCGACGACGATGTGGTGGCGTGGGCCGACTATCAGACAGCAGGGCGTGGCTGCGGCACCAACACTTGGGAGAGCGAGCGGGGGCAGAACCTGCTCTTCTCGGTGCGTTGCCATCCAAAGAGGGTGGCGGCCAGTCGCCAGTTTCTGCTGTTGGAGGCTATGGCCTTGGCGGTGAAGGATGCCTTGGAGGGCTGGCTACCAGGCGAACAGCTGACGGTGAAGTGGCCCAACGACATCTATTGGCACGACCGTAAGCTGGCAGGCACACTCTCAGAGTGTCAGCTTGGCGGTCAGACCATCAGGCAATGCATCATTGGCACAGGTGTCAACCTGAACCAGACAGTGTTCGTCAGCGATGCCCCCAATCCGGTGTCGATGGCGCAGATCAGGGGCGAGCGGTTGGACATAGAAGCCGTGCTGCAGCGCATCGTGTCCTGTTGGTCCTACCGTCTGAACCAGACCGAAGAGGGTGGGGGAGAGCGTTTGCATGCCGACTACTGTGCCGCGCTCTACCGTCTCGCGGGCTGTTATTCATGGCGCGATGCCCATGGGTCATTTCAGGCCACCATACATGGCGTGGAGCCTGACGGCACACTGCTCCTCACCGACAGCAGTGGTCGCCGTCGCAGCTATAGATTTAAAGAGGTACAATATGTGATTTAAATGATATTAAAATATGGTTTTGTGGCCCGTAGCAGGCGTTCTCGCCATGTATCCGACTACAGCGGACGGAGCTACAATTACTTGTGAAACTTATAAAAACAATAAACAACAAAATATTATGGCAAGATTCAAGAGAATACTACTGAAGCTGTCGGGCGAGAGCCTGATGGGCAATCAGGGCTACGGCATCGATCCGGAGCGCCTTAGTGACTATGCAAAGCAGATTAAGGAAGTGAGCGAGATGGGCGTGCAGATAGGCATCGTCATAGGCGGCGGCAACATCTTCCGCGGCCTGAGCGGCTCGCAGAAAGGTTTCGACCGCGTGAAGGGCGACCAGATGGGCATGTGCGCCACGGTCATCAACTCGCTGGCACTCTCGTCGGCACTGGGCGCCATCGGCGTCAGGAACAAGGTGCTTACGGCCATCC
>ERZ842401.6573-NODE-6573-length-12370-cov-5.162647_pt1 | contig 12370 bp, 8 predicted proteins | sample MGYA00521270_ERZ842401 | MGnify/ENA primary metagenome ERZ842401 (study PRJEB31892, sample SAMEA3878208) | bioreactor metagenome | biome: Moose rumen | place: Sweden | collected 2011-10 | study: EMG produced TPA metagenomics assembly of the PRJEB12797 data set... | reverse complement strand
TGACACCCGGCGAACGAATCGATCTATTGCGGGAACAAAAAGGATGGAAGCAGGCGGAATTAGCCGAAAGAATCGGCGTTCATCCTTCCCAAATCAGCCGGATCAAAACAGGCAATACGGCATCCATCAGCAGTGATATCTTGATCGCATTGGCGAAAGAATTTGGCGTATCGACGGATTACATTTTGGGTTTGACGCCCATCAGCACACCAAAAAACAGCGACATTTCCGAACTGGGATTGTCGGAAGTCGCTGTACGAAAATTGTTGGATGGTTCTTTGAATACCGATGTATTAAACCGTTTGATGGAGCATAAGGATTTCCCCTTCCTGCTGAAACTGATTCAGATTTACTTCTGCGATACCGCCGCGCTTGGCATGGCAAGCCGGAATGAATCCATGGATTTCCTCATCGAGCTGCTGACCGAATACGGGGAAGAGCATCCTGAATACAAAGAAGAAATCCGAAAGGACCAGGATGTAGTAAAAGCACAGAAGATGCGTCCTCATGAGGCGGAAACAGAAAAGATCAAAGAGGTTCTGTTCCGCATGATGAAAGATATCAAGCAGGATTTTGAAAACCAAATCCCCACCAGTCCCCTTATCATGGTGGAATCCATGAAGGATATGCTGAAAAACGTCCCGCGGGATAAACGCAGAAGCAGCAAACGGGATATTGTCAACTATGTTTCCAGGCAGATGGAAAAACAATGCCGGAATCTCGACCCAGAGGCATTGGGATTGGTACGGGATATTGCAGAAAGGATTCAGATTATTGCAAAAAAGCAATAAAATGGTAGAAGGCTTGTAGAATATCCTCTGCAACCCCACCAAAATCAGGTAGTAGCCTTCAATAAGCCAAATGAAGAAAGCTGGAACGAGAAATTAACAAAAAGAACAAAACAAAGAGACTTGAGCCCCTTTTTCAGGTTTATGCAGAGGAGTGCATGCCGATCACTCAGAAAGATGTTTCCGGCAGATGTGCCATGATGCGGTTGAGTCCATAGCCACGCTTGCTGGTATCAAACTCCGAATTTATTGGCGAAAGCAATTCTCAAGCCAATCTTGTTTTAAGAGATCGTCTTATTTTTTTGTTCTTCTTGATAAACCTTTGGCGAAACGCCCGTAAGCTTCTGAAAATTACGATAGAAAGTATTAACTGATGAGAAACCGGTAAGGTCAGCAATTTCTTTATTGCTATAATTTGTGTTTTCCAGATACTCCTTGGCCTTGCTTATGCGTATACGCAATAAATAATTTGAGAAAGTTTCACCTGTTTGCTCCTTCCAGAAATGATACAGATAATTCTCAGAAATGCCCACCTCCTGGCTGACCATATAAGGAGAAAGACCGGGCTCCTTATAGTTCTTATTCAGAATATCCATAATTTTATCTTTCAGATTTTCATTATTGCTCTTTTTGCCTGAGGCAATGCACTCGCAAATCCAGCCCGCACACTGAATGAACCCACCCAGCATTTCGGAATAGCTCTGAGAGGAATCGAACAGGGGAAGATGGTCTTCTTCGCCTTTCAGGCCCAACTGCTGCAGCGCTGAAAAGAAGACGTTTTCCAAAGAATAGAACACTCTTTCTCGATGGGCTTCATAAAAATGCGGCATTTTAGCATAGTCCAGTTCGATCAGATTGATAGCGTTCGCCGCTTCATTATAGCGTCCGCAGATTAAAACTGTATATAGCCGTTCCAGAAATTCGATCGACAGCGTATTGATACATAGATAGTTGGAATCTATATGGAAAACCTGAACACAGTTTTCCTTCTCCCACACATACATGGATTGCATCACATACTTCGCCTGATCGTAGCATCTGCTGATGTTTGATAAACCCGACCAGACGTTGCTAACGCCAACATGGAGTTTGACCTTGTATTTTTCGCTCATTTCTTCAGCGAGCTGTTCAAAAATCTGGCATATCCAATCCGTTCCGTTTTCCTTCAAGCCGGTCATATCCAAAAGCAGCAGAACATTTCCAATTCCGTTGCGCACTTTTCCTATCAGCGGGATCTGCCTTACAGTCAGGAAATCAGCCATCACGTTTGAAATCATCTTGCTGTTTTCAAGGAATTCATTTTGCTCGAACTGAACAATAACAATGCAGTAATGCTCTGGCTCTTTGCCGAAGTATGCCTGGAACATTTTTCGTTCCTGTTCCGAGCTATTGCCCTGAATAATCATTTTTTCCATTAAGAGCGACTGATTCTGCTCCAACAGTTCGGAAGCCTTATTGTGATACGCTTCCCTTTTGCTTTCCAATTCCGCCACATTATTGGTAAGCAAATCAAAGTCGTTCACGCTTTTTCTGTATTCCTGGGAAACTTCTTCTTCAGGAATAGCCCGTAAAACTTTGCGGAAACCATGATACCTCGTGCAGCTGAAATAAAGCGTTAAGATAATAACGATCGCCAGGCCAGCGCCCAGATAGATCGCCAGAATATTCTGCGACGCCTCCAGCTGTTTTTCTACGATAGCGGTAGGAATGCCGATGACCACACGCCAGCCAAGCTTCTTGCTCACAATCGCGGTGGAATAATATCCATTTGATTTTTGCAGGTTGTTTTCAGCACAGGCTTCTGTTTGTTCCGGTATTTTTCCATATGAGAAAAGACGATTGCCATTCAAGGCATCCTGAATGTAAAAATATCCGTTGCCCATCTGCTCCGGCGTCAGGATTGTCTCAATCAAATAATCTGAGCTGAGGACAAAACAGTTTATATACAGCTGTGATTTGTAATCACCGGTTTTGGCGGTCAAATAAAGAAGCACATTCTCAGAAGAGACTTCCTTATCCTCTCTCTTGTATGCGAAAGAATCAAACAGGATAAAATTCTTTCCTTTTTTATAGATGTCAAACAAAAAGTGTTTTAAATCGCTCCCTGTATCAAACGATGCGCCCTGTATGCTTGCGGAAAGAAAATTTCCATAATATTCATCGAACTTCAAAGCGCATTGTCCGCTCGACAGGAAAAAATCATTCTTTTTAAACAGCACAAAGGTATACGGGGAATAATCCATCAGATAGCTTATTTTTTTTATTAACTCGTTACTTTTCTTGATTTGTAGAATCGTTTGGGCGGTGGATTCATCCCTCGGGTACAGTAATTGTGAAAAGCCGTCGCTTTTATAGATCATCTGGCTTGCCAATTCCACTTTTCCAATAGATTCCTCTACCAAATCGATGCCTCTGTTTACCTGAAGCCTGGTTCTGTCCAAAATGTAATTTTCAATCTGGCTTTTGGCAGTGATAAAAATAATAAAGCTGGTACTAAGAACGATAATGAAGGCTAAAAAGTATTTGAAAATATAAGAAGCAAAATACTTTGAAAATTTTGGCACGCAGTTCCCTTCCTTCGTTCAATTATTTGGAGCAAAATATTCGTTCGCGGTTGCCGTTTTGCGGTGCGATGAATAAATCACGTGTTCCTGCACCCTCTCTTTATCAATCAGTGATCATAGGCTGAACCTGTACAAATTATATCATATTCTTTCCAAATTACCAAGCGTCCTCCCTCAAATATGGCCGAAATTCGCAGAAATTAGTAGCCGAAAAAGAAATTGAGAGTCGAAAATATCAGGATATAGTGCCCGTTTGCGAGGATTGACACTTCCTTTTTGCATTTGCTCCGTGATAAGATATTCGCAGATAGAGGGAAGTCCTTGCAGACCCAAATAGGAAATGGAATACACCGTTCATCCTGAATATATGTGATCAGATCGGAAAAATATGGAAGGATATGGTGCATCAATGAAAGCGGCGAAAACAGGAAATCGAAATCCGAAAAGCTTTGGCGAACGTTTTTCTCAGGAATTGAAGCGTAATTGGGGATTATACCTTCTTGTATCAATGCCCCTGGCGTATCTGATTATTTTCAAGTATATCCCAATGTATGGAATCCAGATCGCTTTCCGGGACTACAAGGTGGGCCAGGGCTTCACCAGCGGACAATGGGTGGGCCTAAAGCATTTCCAGAAATTTCTGAACTTCTATAATTTCGATCGGCTGATGCTGAACACGCTTTCCATCAGCCTCTATTCCCTCGCTACTTTCCCGCTGCCAATTATTCTGGCGCTGCTTTTGCATTATGTTAAAAACCAGCATTTCAAAAAGACCGTTCAAATGATTACCTACGCGCCCCATTTTATTTCCACCGTCGTTATGGTCGGCATGATCCTTCAATTCCTGGACGCGAAGAACGGAATCATCAATATCCTGATCAACTTGCTTGGGGGAAAAGGTCAGAATTGGATGGCCAAGCCCGCTTACTTCCGGCATATCTACATCTGGAGCGGCGTCTGGCAGGGGATCGGGTACGGTTCCATCATGTATATTTCCGCCCTGTCCAGCGTGTCGCTGGAGCTTCACGAAGCGGCCATCATTGACGGCGCAAATATACCCCAGCGCATCTGGCATGTGGATTTACCCGGTATTCTTCCAACGGTATCGATCATGTTGATCCTGCGGTGCGGGAGCATTCTGAGCGTTGGCTATGAAAAGATATATCTGATGCAGAACAGTCTGAATCTGCCGGTTTCAGAAGTCATTAGCACCTATGTTTATAAGGAAGGGTTCACTTCCGGTATACCGCGGTATTCCTATTCCGCAGCCGTGAGCCTGTTTATCTCCGTTATCAATGTAACGATACTGTTGATTGTCAATAAGCTGGCAGATAAATTCTCCAACAGCTCACTATTCTGATTAAAAAGGAGGGAGAAGGAAGTGAAAAGGCTAAGTCGCACCGACAGAGTATTTTTATTCATTGACCATGGTTTGCTGATTCTGCTGCTTGTTATTACCTTGTATCCCTTGCTTTACGTGGTCATGGCGTCTGTCGCTGCAGGCCCGCAGAATATGACGCCTTATCTGATCCCCAAGCGCATTTCATGGGTAGGCTACGAGACGGTTATTCAATACCCGGATATCTGGACTGGATACATGAATTCCCTCATCTATGTGGTAGCTGGTACACTGGTGAACCTTGCGGTAACGATGTGCTGCGCATACCCGCTGTCTGTGCCGGAATTCAAATTTGGCAAGATCGTCATGACGCTGGCCATGATCACCATGTATTTCGGCGGCGGCATGATCCCCACTTATCTGCTGATACGCGATCTGGGCATGCTGAATACCCGCTGGTCGTTAATTCTGCCAGGGGCGATGAGCGTTCATAATATGATCGTCACCAGAACTTACATCAAAAGCTCCATTCCAAGTGAAATCCGGGAATCCGCCCAAATGGACGGATGCGGGAACATCCGGTATCTTTTCTCAATGGTGCTGCCCCTTTCAAAACCCATCCTGGCAGTGATCGCACTGTTTTGCGCAGTAGGTATCTGGAATTCGTATTTTTCAGCGATGATTTACGTGACCTCCAAAAGAAATCTGTATCCTGTCGCGTTAATTCTTCGGGAAATCCTGATCACTGGCAACTATCAAATGGATTTCATAGAAGATTTCGAGTATATCATGAAACTGGAAGAAAGGAAAGAAGTAATGAAATACGCATTGATTGTCATCACCTCTCTTCCGGTAATGATCATTTATCCCTTTGTGCAGAAATTCTTTGTGAAAGGGATTATGATTGGCTCCGTCAAAGGCTGACGGAACCACTTCGGTAGTGATCCCGTGGGCAAACGGGATTTCTAATAAATCATATCAAAGGAGGAACCCGAAATGAAACACAGAAAGCTCTTGTCGCTCGTTGCGCTATGCCTGATCTTCATCATGGCATTCCCTGCCCAGGTATTGGCGGAAAAGGGGGAAGAACCGATCACGCTGAGGATCCTGACCCGTGCCGCTGAAGCTGCCAACCCCAAGGAAAGCATGTACACCAAGTTCCTGGAAGAAAAGTTCAACGTCAATCTGGAATTCCTGTTCGCGCCCGACTTCGTAACCTATTACAACCTGATGCTGGAATCCAAGGACTACCCGGACATCATCTCCGGCGCTTTATCCACCGGCCAGGTGATTGCCGGCGCTCAATCAGGCGCTTTGCTGCCCCTGAATGACTTCATCAAAGATGGAACCAACCTTAAAGCGATCCTGGATGAGTACCCTGAGTATGTGCCCTATTTTACCGCCAACGACGGCAACATCTATACCTTCACGGTTCGCTCTCAGGCAGTGCATCAGGATGCAAATTGTAAAATGTGGTATCGCGCCGAATGGCTGGATAAGCTCGGCTGGGATCATGAACCTGCCACTACGGAAGAATTCAAGGAATTCCTGATCCAGATTCGGGATAACGACGTAAACGGCAACGGCGATCCCAGCGACGAAATCCCATTGATGGGTTATGTGAGCGCTAATATTACTTCTTCCGTATTGCCCTTCCTGATGAATTCTTTTGAGTACTATCCCGATCTCGGCAACAAAGGTCCCTGTTATTACATCACGGATGGCGGCGACATCGCCTTCACCGGCAATACCGACGGATACCGCAAAGGCCTGGCTTACATTACCGATTTATACAATGAAGGCCTGATCGCCGAAGAAACCTTCGTACAGGATGCCGATACCTTTAAGCTGTCCCTGAACCGGACGGGTGAAGAGGCGCTCGTAGGCTGCTATCCCTTCTGGTACTATGGCAATATTGACAGAAAAGTGCAGAGCTGGTTCACCTATGAGGCGCTCCCTCCGCTGATGGGCGACTATCAGCAAACCCCCGCCCGCAACGGCGGCATCAACTTTGACCTGAACTCCGCCATCACGACCGCCTGCAAGCATCCCGAAAAAGCCTTTGAAATCTTCGATTGGATGCTGAGCGAGGAAGCAAACTGGATCGGTTTCTTTGGCTTTGAGGGCGTGACCTACGAATGGGTGGACGCGGAAAACTTCAACGGAACTTCTCCTGCTATCAAACAGACCACCTATACCAATAATAATTCCGTTACTTGGCCCTCCGGTACGTATCCCCGCTTTGAAACGGCTGAAAGACGGTATTCTGTGATCAAGGATGAATCCGTCTTTGAAACCGATAATACGTGGCAGTTGGTCAAATCCTCCGCTAAGTACGCGCCTTATCACAGGTACAATAACTTCCCGCGGTTTAACTGGGCGGATGATGATATAACCGCTGAATACAACGAATACTTCAATCTGTTCAGCGATTATATTTACACCACCAGCGTGGAATTCATCATGGGTATTCGGGATATCAATGATGATAAGCAGTGGCAGGATTACAAGGACGAGCTCGATAGAATGGGATTGTCTGAATACATTGAGATCCTCAAGGCTTACTATCACCTGGGATAAATAGCTCAAATGCTTGAACACTGATTGCGTTGCGGCAGATACCCTCGGGTATCTGCCGCAATATTCAAAGAAATGAATGCGTCGATAGATACTGCAAAACATACATGGGGGAGGCTTTGGCATGGATACAATAAAATTTAACAAGAAAAACGTTGGTATGATCAGCCACAGAGGCGCCAGCGGCATTGAACCGGAAAATTCCCTGCCCGCTTTCATCGCGGCATGCAATCGTTCGTATTACGGGGTGGAAACGGACGTGCATGTTACGATTGACGGAAAATTTGTGGTCATTCACGACGAAACAACACCCAGGCTGACAGGCGACAATGTGGATGTTCATGCCGTTACCTTTGAAGCGCTCAGGCAGCTAAGGATGTATAATGTTTGTCAGCAGGAAACGGATGCTAAAATCACCGGTGAGGAAAAAGGAAAACGGGATGATCTTTTTATCCCATCCTTGGCTGAGTATATTGGCGTCTGCAAAAAATACGGGAAAAAGTGCGTGCTGGACCTGAACCGCTATGTGCGGATAGACGATCTTGGAAAAATGATCAGCGAAATTGAAGAGATTGGTTATCTTGACGGCGTCATTTTTCTTTCATCAAAATATGCACACATGGAAGAACTGAGAAGACTCCTTCCGGAACAAACGCTGCAGTATCTCCGCGTTCGGCTGGAAGATGATCTCATTGAAAAATTGAACCGCTTCAATTTGGACTTGGATATCGAATACAAGGTGCTGACCAAGGAACTGCTGGATGAAGTGCATGCCAACGGGCATAAGGTGAATGTGTGGACCTGCGATAGCGTGGAGGAAGCTGAAAAACTGGCCGATTGGGGCGTGGATTATATCACATCCAACCTGCTGGAATGAGGTATGAATACTTCCTGATTCAGTGATTTACCGAACCTGGAATCGAAGCAGGGAGGAAGGAAGCAGGGAGGAAGATTGAGGAATAGCAACGAATTGATAATAGGCCGGATAAATCATATAGAATCAGGAGGTATTTATGCCTTTCAATATTTATATCAATTCAGACCGTGTAATTGGCAAACGCAGTCCGCTGCTGTATGGGCACTTCATTGAGCACTTCCATCGGCAGATTTACGGCGGGCTGTACCAGCCCGGCCATCCCCTGTCCGATGAAGACGGTTTTCGCATGGATATTCTCTCCGCCATGCGCCGCATCAAGGTGCCCATCCTGCGCTGGCCCGGGGGCTGCTTTGTATCCTCCTATCATTGGAAGGCTGCTGTGGGCCCGGAGCGCCAGCCAATGTTTGACAAAGCATGGCGGGTGGAAGACCCCAATACCTTCGGAACGGATGAGTACATCAAGCTCTGCCGGAAGCTGGATTGCGAGCCCTATATCTGCACCAACGCCGGAACGGGCGACGCTGAGGAAATGAGCGATTGGGTGGAATACTGCAATCTGGAAAACGAAGGCCGCTTTGCGAAATGGCGCATCGCCAATGGCTATCAACAGCCTCACGGAGTAAAATACTGGTCCATCGGCAATGAAAACTATGGGCACTGGGAGATCGGCGCAAAGTCTGCCGCCGAATGGGGGCTGCTTGTGCGGGAAGCCGCGAAGATGATGAAGCACGTTGATCCCGCGGCACAGCTTTCCGCGGCGGCGCTGTCCGATCCCGCCTGGAACCTGAATCTTCTTCAGCACGCGGGTCAGCTTCTGGATTGGATTTCCATTCATGAATACTGGGATATGATGCCGGAAGTGCAGAATCCCGCCACTTATGAGCAGTGCATGGCGTTTACCGACCGGATCGATCACAGCGTGCGGGAGGTGCGGGGCATGCTGGCGGCGCTCCGCTTGGATGACCGGATCAAGATCGCGTTTGACGAATGGAACCTGCGTTCCTGGCATCACCCAAACGTTCACACCCTCCGGCCGGGAGTCGGGAAAGAAAGCTATATCACACCCCGGGACAAGAATGACGATAACAGCCTTTACACGATGGCCGACGCGGTTTTTTCCGCCTGCTTCCTGAACGCCATGAACCGGCACTGCGATGTGGTCGGCATGGCGAACTTCGCTCCCATCGTGAATACCCGGGGCTGCATTTACAGCGATGATAACGGGATCGTTCTGCGAAGTACCTATCACGTGTTTGATTTGTATGTGAACCGCCTGGGCGACACGGTGATCGACTTGTGGACGAAGGGCGATAGGCCCCAAATGACCGTCCCACATAAACAGGGCGGCAGCCGCACCGTGGATTGCCTGGACCTGCTGGCGACCGCCTTTTCGGACCGGGAAGGAATGGCCATTGCCGCAGTGAACAAGGATGCGGAGCATACACATACGATCACGCTTCCGCTGGACAAGCCTTCCCATATCACGCTGCTGACCTTGAACGGAGACAGCAAGGATGCTTACAATGATGTGGGCCATCATGGGGTGCGGATTACGGAAAAGCAGCTTGGCTTGTGCAGCGATGCACAGGAAATCGAATTGCCCGCGCATTCCGTCAACATAATCCAGATCGAATGAACGATTTTGTGCCGGGGTATATCCGAAAGGGCATGCCAGAATGTTCTTGATGACAGCTGGATTGCGAGGAATGGAAAAAGCGCGGAAACGATTCCTTGCATATGATCCCCAAGACCATGCGTTATCATCTTTTTTCAAAAACCGGATTTCCGGCATCAACATGATCAAATGGAGGGAATGACATGACTGTCCACGAAGTTTCCAGCATTGTAAAAGAGCATCTGGATACCATTAATATCGGCTGCTTTCAGGGGTTTGATCGGCCTTTGCTTTTGATTTCCAACCATTATCCCGGCGTTTGGCTCGAGCATGTTTATGATTCGGTTTTTTACGCCCTGCAGGACCGTACAAAGCTTTATCTTGCGGAAAATACGGTAAACCTGTTCATCTCCTATCAAAAAGAAGACGGCCAGCTGCCTTGCTTCATTTTAGACAAGGGGAACGCCAATTTTAAATCGTACCGATGCCCGGAAGGGGTTGGATATGCGCAAACCCAGGAAGTCGTCTCTTTCGCCAAGCTTTGCATGATGGTTTATCGCATGAATGAGGATAAACAATTCTTACAGAAAATATACGACGCATCCAAACGGTGGGCTGATTGGCTCAAGGCAAAGAGAATGACCCGCGGAGAAGGGTTGGTGGAAATGTTCGTCGGTTATGATACGGGCCATGACAACAGCGGCCGGCTGGATGGGCTGTCCTGTATTGGAAACTTTCAGATCGACGGCGTTATGCAAAACGCCGCCATCCTGCCCCCGGGTGATCCGGTCGCCCCGGTTATCGCAGTGGATATGAACTGCAATTTCTTTGCCACGCTGATTGCGCTTTCTGATATGGCAAAGGAATTGGGCCGGGAGGCCGAAGCTGCCGATTGGCGTAAGCAGGCGGCAGAAGTAAAGAAAAAATTGATTGCTCTGTGCTTCAATGAGGAAGATTGCTATTTCTATGACGTAGATAAAAACGGGAACCAACGAAAATATCTTTCCTGCACCATTTTTCATTTATTCATGGAAGGCGTATTGGACCCCCAAGAGGATGCGAGATTGATTTCCGCTCTTTATCGCCGCCACATCTCCAATCCGGAAGAATTTGCCGCTCCTTATCCGTATCCTTCCATGGCAATGAATGATCCATCTTTTGAAACGCACAAAGGCCCCAATAGCTGGGGATACATGTCTTTCGGGCTGACCGCGTTGCGCGCCACACTTTGGATGGATCAATACGGTTATAAGAAAGAATTTGATCATCTGTGCAGAATTTGGGTGGATGTTCTTACCAAGTATTTTGACGAACGGAAGATGGGACAGGGGATTGATCCCATCACCGGCGTGCCAACCAAGCTTTCCGAATGGTATTCATCAACGATGCTGTTCTATCTGTATGCGGTCAATCGGCTGGGGCTCAATTCCGCAGGCGCAGCAAAGGAAAAAGGCTGCTGACGCAGCATTTTGCTCATGACTGCGAGCCGATTATTTCTGGTCCGGAAAGGAGTATTCTGCAAGGATTCAACAGAAAGAGAGGAAATGCGGGAATATGTATAAGATTGGCATATCAAGCTGTGGAAAGCTGATTGGGGAAGCGGACTTTTCAGAATACAGAAGCAGCGGAATAGAGGCTGTTGAAATCAGCGTGGGGTACGATGCATGCGATCGGATTGATTTCAAAAAGCTTCGGGATTTATCAAATCAGTATCAGGTCCAGCTGTGGTCGTTTCATCTTCCCTTCTCACCATTCTCCATCTTGGAAATATCCCAAAAAGCATTGGCAGCCAATACGATCGCGTACTTTGAAACGATCATAAAAAAAGCCGCTGGTATCGGGATTGACAAATTTGTTATCCACCCAAGCGGAGAGCCGATTCCGCCTGAAGCCAGGAAAGAGAGAATGAAAACTGCGCAGGACAGCCTGTTCAGGCTGGCAAATATCGCCAAAGAGAACCGAGCCGTCATTGCGGTAGAGGATCTTCCCCGCACATGCTTGGGGAATTGCTCGGATGAGATGGCAGAATTGACAAGTGTCCATCCTTCGCTCGGCGTGTGCTTTGATACCAATCATTTGCTTGGAGAATCCCAAGTGGATTTTATCCAAAAGTTCGGCAGCAAGATCATAACCACCCATATTTCGGATTATGATTTTATAAATGAAAGGCATTGGCTTCCTGGCGAGGGAAAAAGCAATTGGCATGCGATATACAACGCTTTTCGGGAAATTGAATACAAGGGAGTATGGCTCTATGAAGTCGGCTTCGGGCCCACGAAAACCATAACGCGAGAACGGATGCTTACCTGCGATGATTTTGTGAATAACGCAAAAGAAATCTTTCAGCATCAGGCGATTACAGTTATTCCAAATCAAAAGCATTGCTGAATTTGGGTTTAGGCTATCGCGGTATGCGGGAAGCTGTCCAATCATACACTGCTGATTTCAATAATTTCCAGACAGCATCAATTCCAATGATATCATTACACGGAGGAGGAAAAAAATATGCCGAAAATCACTTTCATGGGCGCGGGCTCCACGGTATTCGCCAAGAACGTGCTGGGAGACAGCATGTGCACCCCGGCGCTGGAGGACAGCGTGATCGCCCTG
>ERZ842401.6572-NODE-6572-length-12374-cov-4.191168_pt1 | contig 12374 bp, 7 predicted proteins | sample MGYA00521270_ERZ842401 | MGnify/ENA primary metagenome ERZ842401 (study PRJEB31892, sample SAMEA3878208) | bioreactor metagenome | biome: Moose rumen | place: Sweden | collected 2011-10 | study: EMG produced TPA metagenomics assembly of the PRJEB12797 data set... | reverse complement strand
CCCTACACGACGCTCTTCCGATCTAAAAGATTTGATTTTGCCCTTCAGAAGACAAAAATCCTGAATGACACCGCGGTTGAGTACATAAACGGAATTGAAGTCATAAAGGCTTTTGGAAAATCAAAGTCATCTTATAAAAAATTCGTAGTTGCGGCAAAAGAAGGTTCTGACTGCTATGTTGAATGGATGCGGGACTGCATCTGGTACATGGCTTTTGCAATGGTCGTTTCTCCATGCACGTTGCTTTCTGTCCTGCCGATTGGAGGCTATTTTTTCTACAGGGGAACTCTTTCTGCGAATGATTTTATTACAATCATCATTCTTTCGATGAGCATAATTCAGCCTTTTTTGATTGTATTTTCATATCATGACGATGTTGCCAAAGCCGGCGTGATTTTTGGGGAGGTCGGAAGCATTCTTGGAATCCCGGAGCTTGAGCGGCCGCTGGAAAGCCTTGAAATTCCAAAGGACAATTCAATCGTGCTGAAAGACGTTCGGTTCAGCTATAAAAAAAGCGGAAAGGAAATAATCCGCGGCGTGAGCATGAATCTTCCTTCAGGTTCATACACTGCTTTTGTTGGTCCAAGCGGAAGCGGAAAAACTACGATTGCCCGGCTTATTGCCTCGATGTGGGATGTAGATTCCGGAAGCATAGAAATAGGCAGCGTCAGCCTAAAGTCTCTTTCCCTTCAGGAATATAACAGTCGTGTTGCCTTTGTAAGTCAGAACAACTTTCTTTTTGATATGTCAGTCCGGGAGAACATCAGGCTTGGTCGTCCTGAAGCAACTGACCAGGAGGTGGAGCAGATTGCCCGTGAGAGCGGCTGCTATGATTTCATCATGAATCTTGAGGATGGTTTTGATACTGTTGTTGGCGGAAGCGGCGCGCACTTGAGCGGTGGCGAGCGTCAGAGAATTTCAATCGCCAGGGCCATGATGAAGGATGCGCCTATAGTGATTCTTGATGAGGCGACGGCGTACACGGATCCTGAAAATGAGGCGATTATACAGAAAAGCGTCGCGCACCTTGTTAAGGGAAAAACTCTGATTGTGATTGCCCACAGGCTTTCTACAATCAAAGATGCTGACAGAATCTTTGTAATCAAAGACGGACAGGTTGATTCTCAAGGAACGCACGAAGAGCTTCTTGAAAAAGGCGGGCTTTACAAGGAAATGTGGGAAGCCCACATCAGCTCAAAGGATGAATAGGAAATGTTATGTTTGAAATATTAAAAAGATTTTTTGATTTTTGTGATAAGGAGAACCGCAATAAATTCTACGGTTCAATTGCCGTGGGGGTTGTGAATTCCATGTTCACTGCGCTCAGAATCGCGGCCGTTGCCGTAATGCTTACAGGTGTGATTGACACCATTGTTTCCGGGAATGATTTTAATTCCAGGACTATTTTTGTGTCACTTGGAATAATGCTGGCAAGTGTTCTTGGAGGAGTACTGACCAAAAAAGAAATGAGCATGTGGCAGACTGAAGGCGGCTACAGAACATGCGCCAAAAAGCGGATTGAAATTGCAGAGCATCTTCGGTATGTTCCTATGGGCTATTTTAACAAGAACAGCCTTGGAAAAATCACTTCTGTCACTACGAATACAATGGAACTTTTAGGTGATATAGCAACCAGAGCCGTAATGATGGTTCTTCAGGGACTTTTGGATTCCGCCTTGATTATCGTTATGATTATGATTTTTGACATAAGGATTGGACTGGTAGCCCTTGCAGGATTCCTTCTATTTGAATTCGTGAATGCATTCATGCGTCTTGCAGTAAAAAAAGTATCGGAAGAAAAAAATGCTTCTGATACGGCTCAGGTAGAAAAAATCCTCGAATACATTCAGGGCATAAGTGAGGTGCGTTCCTACAATCTGGTTGGAAAGCAGAGCAAAGAGTTGAACCATGTGATTGACTGGGCAAAGCGCACCTGTATTTCCATGGAGCTCCGTTGCATTCCAATTTCTGCCATACAGTCCTTTGTTGCAAAGATGACTGGAGTCGCCATAATGCTCTCTTCCATTTTCTTCTTTTTGGGCGGAACCATGATTCTTTCAAATTGCGCTGTCATGCTGGTCTGTTCATTCATGCTGTTCAGCGCCCTGGAAGCCGGCGGAAATTATTCTGCTCTTTTGCGCTCAATTGACATAGCTGTTAAAAAGGCAAAGGAAATTCTGGACATACCGACAATGGATATTGATGGGGATGAAATAAGCCTTGATAAAAACAAAGCAGAGGACTTGGAGCTTAAGGCTGAAAATGTAAAGTTTTCGTATGGAAAGAAACAAATCATAAACGGCATTTCGCTTGAAATTCCTGCAAAAACTACGGTGGCAATCGTTGGTCCAAGTGGAAGCGGAAAAACCACGTTCTGCCATCTTCTTTCACGGTTCTGGGATGTTGATTCTGGGCTTATTACTTTGGGCGGAAACGACGTTAAGGACTTCAGCATGGATTCTCTCATGTCAAATTTCACATTTGTTTTTCAGGACGTATATCTTTTTCATGACACGATTGCAAATAACATCCGTTTTGGAAACCCGAATGCAACCATGGAACAGGTGACTGAAGCGGCCAAAAAAGCCTGCTGCCATGATTTTATACAGGCACTGCCGAATGGCTATGAGACGGTGATAGGGGAAGGTGGGGCAAGCCTGAGCGGGGGCGAACGCCAAAGGCTTTCAATTGCACGGGCAATCATCAAGGATGCGCCGATTATCATTCTTGATGAGGCGACGGCAAATGTTGACCCCGAGAATGAGCGCGATTTGATTCAGGCGATTCACGAGCTTACGAAAGAAAAGACCGTAATCATGATTGCCCACAGGCTGAAAACTGTGCGCAATGCAGACAAAATCATCGTCCTTGATGAAGGCCGCATTGCCGAAGAGGGAACTCACGAAGAGCTCCTGAAAATCGGCGGAATCTATTCAAGGTTCATCCAGTCAAGGAAAGAAGCGGTTTCCTGGAAAATATAAAAATTAAAATAGGAAGATTATATGAAAATCTCAAAGATAAGCGAAGTCTTTAGGAAATTGGGTGCATCTCAGGTAAAATACCGCTGGATTTTTGTTCTGGTTCTTGCCTTGATTACGGTTTTTTGTTGTGCAGGGCTAAAAAATCTCAAGCTTGGCTCAAATGAAACGGAATATTTTGAAGACTGGGAAAAAATCAAGATTGACACAGACCGCTTTAAATCCTTGTTTGGTGCGGCAGACGGAATTGCAGTCCTTTTTGAATCTGACGATGTTTTCGCTCCGGAAGTGCTGGATGCAATAAAACGGATGGGCGACCGGCTTGAAATGGAGGTTCCTTTTGCAAAGAATGTGACTTCGCTTATGAACCTGCCATTAACCCAAGGAACGGAAGACGGTTTTGAGGTAATAAATCCATTCGAGGACGGTCTTCCACAAAATTCTTTGCTTCTTGAGCAAAAGAAGCAGTGGATTTTAGGAAAAGAGTCCGTGCTGAACAATCTTGTAAGCGAGGACTGTAAGTCTACCTGGCTTATTCTGGCACTTGAAGATTACGGAGACTCAGTTGATGAGGTAAAGGAAAAAATTGCCGTTCCTGCGCGTAAAATCTTTGAAAGCGATGAGTTCAAATCAGAAAAATACACCTTCAAACAATGCGGGCTTACCTACACTGAATATGAGGAAGATGAGTCAATTTCGGGCGAGGTGGTGCAAAAAATAGGGCTCGGCTTTATAGTGATGATTGTTTTCCTGATTGCGTTCATAAGGTCGCTTAGAGGTGTTCTTGTCACTTTTTTTGCCACGGCGTTTGCTCTCCTTTCAAGCCTTGGCGTTGCCGGTTGGATTGGAGCAAAAATGGACACGCAGCTGCTTATGCTTCCTGTCCTGCTTTCCATGGCACTGGCGGTGGGATATGCCGTTCATTACATCAATTCGTTCAGAATGTTCTTGAGAAGAAGCGGAAACAGAAAACTTTCGGTGGAGCAGTCGGTAGGTGAATCTGGATGGCCTATTTTATTTACGGCAATCACCACCATGGCAGGAATGATTTCGTTCAGCTTTAGCGGTCTTGTTCCTTTGCGAAGGACCGGTCTTTTGTCTGCCGGCTCGGTTTTTGCAGTCTATGCGTACATAATGACACTTCTTCCGGTTCTTTTTACATTTGGAAAAGACAAGGTGATTCCTGCTCCGTCTGAAAATCAAAAAGAAAACACAAATGGTGCTACAAAACTGGATTTGCTTTTTGAAAAAGCTGGGCTTTCAGTATTGAATGCAAAAAAAAGCGTAATAATTGTTTCTTCTGTTGTCATTATGGCTCTTATTCCTGGCATTCTTAAAAATCACGTCAATATGGACATGATTGACATGATGGGTACGAAAATTCCATATATCAGACGCCTCGTGGACATTTCAAACAATCCACTTGGAACCATGTATTCATACAATGTGATGATTGAATCTGAAGAGGAAGATTATTTTAAGAATCCAGTGAACATGAAAAAACTTGACAAGCTTCAGTCAAAGCTTGGAACTCTTTCAATGACAAAAGTTTCTGGCAAGAGACCCCGCGTGAGTTCCGTTTCAGAGACGGTAAAAGAGATGAACCGAACGCTGAATTCTGACAGCAAGGAATTTTACACGATTCCTGATGACGAGGAGCTTCTTTCTCAGGAGCTGTTTCTGTATGAAATAAGCGGCGGGGAAGACTTGTACAATCAGATTACGGAAGATTTTTCCACAACATACCTTGAAGTTCAGATGAAAGATTACGATGCCACGAAAATTGCTTCTGAAATTCAAAAGGCAAAGAGCTTTGCAAAAGAATTGTTCCCGGATGCAAACTGTGCGATTGTGGGCGAGGTTGCGAATTTTGCAGAGATGAACGGAAAGCTTGTCTGGGGTGAATTAAAGTCATTTGCGGTGAGTTTTCTTCTGATTCTGATTCTGATGATTCTTGCTTTTGGTTCTGTTCGTACCGGTCTGATAGGCATGGTGCCGAATATTGCGCCGGTCATCTTAATTGGCGGTGTGATGGGCTTCATGCACATTCCGCTTGATATGATTACGATGATGATTATGCCGATGATTCTTGGAATTGCCGTGGATGACACGATTCACTTTAACAATCATGTTAAGTTCAATTATGAGAAAAATGGAAGCTACAGGGAATCAATTCTCATCACCTTCCGCGAGATTGGAAAAACCATGGGAATAACCACAGTGATTCTTTGCAGCATGTTCTTTGTCCTGGCCTTAAGTATACTTCCGTGTTTTTCGCGGATTGGCTTTCTTTCAATAATAGGGCTTCTTGGAGCCTTGGTTGCAGATTACACCTTAACGCCAGTTTTGATTTATATAGTAAAACCGTTCGGAAAGGAAAATTCAGCACAGTAAATACAATCATTGAGTTTGCGGTGGTTGAGGCTCTCGATTCGTAAGAACACGAAGTAAACCACAGATTGAATGGTCAAAATGACCAATGCGGAATAACCACAATTGGAGGATAATATGAAGAAAATCATTTTGTGTCTTTTGTTAAGCCTTACAGGCTTTTCGATGTTTGCCCAGAATCCTACAGGATACGATATCATGAAAAAATCCAAGGAAATGGACAGCTCAAAAACCAGCGAAGCCAAGGCAACCATGGAAATAGTCAGCAAAAAAGGCTCCAAGCGCGTTCGTGAAGTGATAATGAAAGAAAAGGATTTTGGTTCCGAAAAAAAGAGCGTCATCGTATTCCTTGCTCCAAAGGATGTTTCCGGAGTTGCTTATCTTACGATTGAATATGAGAAAAAAACTGATGGTACAAAAAAAGACAGCGACAACTGGCTTTATCTTCCTGCAATGAAAAAAACACGTCGAATTTCGGGCTCAGAAAGTGAAGGCGATTTTATGGGCACTGATTTTACCTACAGTGACATGGATGAGCTTGATTTGGAAAAAGAAACCTACACCCTTCTGGGAACTGAAAAAATTGACGGCGAGGAATGCTACAAAATTGAAGCCATTCAAAAAGATTCCTCAAAAAAGGAGCCCAGACGTGTGGTTTGGATTTCAGGTAAGAATTTCATGCTTTACAGGGCTGAATATTTTGATCGTCAGAACAACCTGCACAGAATTCTTACTTGTGAGAATATAGAAAAAATAGGCGGATACTATTCTGCTGGCAAAATGACCATGAAAAATGTACAGACTGACCATTATACAGTCCTTACAAAAGGTCAGGTTTCTTATGACAACGAAATTCCAGACAACATTTTTACCGTGGCAGCCCTTGAGCGAGGAACAATCAGATAGAAATGGATAGAAAACTTTTTTCGCGTTTTGTTTTTCTTGCGATTTTTGAATTTTGCTCTGCTTTTTTATGTTTCGCAGAAAATTCTGTCCTTGAGAACATAGATTTTTCCGCATCAATTAAGACTGAGGCAGGCGTTGGCCTTTGGTACACGGAAAATTCAGGGGATTTTACGATAGGAACACTGACGGCACAAGGCGAACTCAAAGGATATTTTGGTCCTTCAAGTTTTTTTGCCGATGGCAGGCTTTCTTTTGATGCGACTGAATTGGATAAGCAAGATCCGGAAGTTTTTTCTGCAAAAATCAAGGAGCTTTTTTACACTTATGATGGTTCCTGGTGGGCTTTGAAAATTGGGCGTCAGATTAGCACCTGGGGTGCCGCAGACGGACTTGCTGTAACAAACGTTCTTTGCCCGAATGACTATACGTGCCTTTCCTCAGAAAAAATCTCTGATCAGAAAATCGGCTTGGATGCGTTAAAGCTTTCTTTTAATAATTCATTTTTCATTCTGGACATGTATTATATTCCGTTTTTTACGCCTTCAAAGCTTCCATTGAATGAAAAAAGCCTGATGAGCAAAGTGTTTTTTAAGGAAATATATGAAAAAGGTCTTCAGATTGGAAAGCTTGAAAAGCCTGGGCTGAATCTGAAGAATTCAGAATATGCAGCCCGGCTTGCGTTCTTCTTTCCTTTTGCAGATTTTTCTTTCTATGGTTTTTACGGATTCGACGACCTTCCTGTTCAAAAAGTTTGCGTGCAAGGAGAAAATTATGTTCTTTGCGGCGAATATAAGCATCTTGGAATGGCCGGATTTGACACTTCAATTCCAATAAAAGATTTTACGTTCCGCTTTGAAGGTGCGGTTTTTCCGGAAAAATGCTTTTCAACCTTCACTGAAAAAAATTACGAGCGCCATACGGAAGCTGTTTGGCTTGGTGGTTTGGACTGGATAAAGGGCGACTGGACAGTATCCAGCCAATATTATGCGGATTATATTTTTGGAAACTTGGAAGACATTGATAAAAAAAGATATGAGCATTCTGTTACAATGAACGTTGTCCGCAGTTTTTTTTGCGGGAACCTTGAATTGGAGATAGCAGTTCTTTTAGGTCTTAATGATTTTGATTCTTTTGTTCAGCCTCAGATTGACTATGCAGTTACTGACAACATGAGAATCACTCTTTCAGCCTTGATTTATAACGAAGGTCCTTCAAATCCGGGGACTTATGGGAAATATAAGGATTTATCTTCTATAATAATAAGTGGAAAATTTACTTTTTAGATAAGGATGGCAATATGGATTCAGCAGAAATTGATGAAAACGGTCGTGGACTCTTGTTCTGGGGAGAAACAAAAGCCGGAACTGTGACAAAAATTCAGGGGCAGAGCAATGTATATCTTCTTGAAACAAGCTATATTCTTGAGCGGGAAAGTCAGGTTCTGCCAAAACCGGGGCAATTCTTTTTGATAAGAGCAAAAAGAACTGGCACGAATTACAACAGGCCGATAAGCGTATACCACAGCGATTTTCAATTAACTCCGAACGGAAAAAGGCGGGTTTCGGTTCAATTCATGATTCTTGAAAAAGGGCGAGGAACAAAGGAGCTTTGCCATCTGCACGAAGGAGAGTCCTTAAGCCTTATAGGTCCTTTGGGAACGCCATGGAATCTTGATGAGGCTTTGGATGTTATCCACAGGTCAAAAGGAAAAGTAAAAATAGCGATTGTAGGCGCTGGAATCGGAGTGGCTCCTGTTGCAAACCTTGCTTCGGCCTTGGTCGAGGGTGCATATGATTTTTATGCTTGCTTTAAGACTGGAAGCTATGGGCTTGATAATGTTCATGCTGAAAATCTTGTCATAACCACTGATGACGGAAGCGTTGGCATAAAAGGCATGCTTCCATCTGGTTTTTCAAAGGAAGTCGTTAAAAAAGCCGGATATGATCTTATTTTTGCCTGCGGACCAACTCCTGCCCTTGCTTATGTAAAGACTGTTGCAGATGAACTTGGAATCAAGTGCTATATTTCCATGGAGCATAGGATGCTTTGCGGGCTTGGGGCGTGTCTTGGTTGTACCATCGAAACAACAGAAGGATTGAAAAGATGCTGCAAGGACGGGCCGGTTTTTGACTCAAGGATATTGCAGTTTCCTTCTCCTGTGCCACGCCGCAAATCACTTTTACCAGATGAGGAGCCGGACTTATCCGTTGAGATTGCGGGCGTTCACTTTAAGAATCCGACCATTGCAAGCGCAGGCACATTTGCTTTCGCTCAGAATTTCCGTGGCGTGAGTGATGTTTCATATTGGGGAGGCATTGCATCCAAGGGATGTACGCTTGAACCGCGCCAAGGAAACAAAGGCGAGCGGAGTCTTGAGGTTCCTGGAGGAAACATGAATTCAATCGGGCTTCAGAATCCAGGGGTTCCGTACTTCATAAAAGAGCTTTTGCCAGGAATGCTGGGCTTGGGCCCCGTTGTAATTGCGAATCTTGCTGGGAGCGACATTGAATCTTATGTTGAGGGTGCAAAGCTTTTGGACAAGTCTGACTGCGATATGATTGAGTTGAACATTTCCTGCCCGAACGTAAAGGCTGCGGGACTTGCATGGGGACTTAGCGCTGATACGGCTTACTATTGTGTCTCATCTGTCCGTGCGGTCACAAAAAAGCCTCTCATGGTCAAGCTTTCTCCGAATGCGCCGGACAACAGACCGATTGCGATAGCCTGCATAAAAGCCGGGGCAGATGCAATCAGCCTTATAAATATGGTTCATGGTGTTGCAATTGATATAGAAAAGGGAAGACCGTTCTTTAATAACGTTCATGCAGGGTATTCTGGACCAGGGCTCAAGCCTTTAGCATTGCGGATTGTGTATGATGTCGTCGAGGAGATAAATAAGCTCCCGCCAGAAAAGCGCATTCCTGTTGTAGGTATTGGTGGCATAAGCACATGGCAGGATGCCGTGGAATTCATTATGGCCGGATGTCATGCCATAGAAATCGGGCAGGCTAAATTTACCAATCCTGATGTTGCATTGGATGTGGTGACGGGGATTCGAGCTTTTATGAAGACCCGGGGATATAAGTCTTTGTCTGAAATGCGGGGTATAGCACAAGTTAAGAACTGGGGCAACGACCTTGGTTCCGGCGATGAGAAGCAAAAGTATGCGGAGCTCAGGAGTATGATTCTGCAGGATAGACCTGTCATTCCAAATCTGCAAGGAACGAATCTATAGCGGAGCGTTCATCGTTATGAGCGCATTTTCAACGCCATTTTTAGTTCATTTCATTTGTCTTGAATAAAGGACTGATATTTGATAAAGTTAGCATAAACTAACCTATGGAGTTATATATGAACAAATTAGAAATCGTAAAGGTAATTGGTCGTGAAATCTTGGATTCACGAGGAAACCCAACTGTAGAAGCAGAAGTTTATCTTGCAGACGGTACCGTTGGTCGCGGAACTGCCCCAAGCGGAGCTTCTACCGGAGAATTTGAAGCACTTGAGCTTCGCGACGGAGACAAGAACCGTTATCTTGGAAAAGGCGTTACAAAAGCCGTTTCCAACATCAATGGCGAAATCAACAAGGCTGTAACAGGTCTTAGCGCAAGCGATATTTATGCCGTAGATGCAGCAATGATTAAGGCAGACGGAACAAAAGATAAGTCAAAGCTTGGTGCAAACGCAATCCTTGCGGTTTCCATCGCAACTTGCCGTGCCGCAAGCCTTTCTCTTGGAATCCCGCTTTACAGACTTTTGGGCGGCGTTCAGGGAACAAATCTTCCAGTTCCTATGATGAACATCTTGAACGGTGGTGCTCACGCAACTAACTCCGTGGACGTTCAGGAATTTATGATTATGCCAGTCGGAGCACCTTCGTTCAAAGAAGCGCTCAGATGGTGTGCAGAAGTTTTCCACGCATTGCAGAAAATCCTCAAAGGCCGCAACCTTGCAACTTCTGTAGGAGATGAAGGCGGATTTGCACCAAACCTTTCTAGCGACGAAGAAACAATCGAAACAATCCTTGAGGCCGTAAAACAGGCAGGTTATGAGCCAGGAAAAGACTTTAAGATTGCAATGGATGCTGCTTCTTCTGAATGGAAAAGTCCAAAAGGCAAAGGCTATTACAAGCAGCCAAAATCAGGCAAAGAATTTACAAGCGAAGAACTTATCGCACACTGGGAAAGCCTTGTTGACAAGTACCCTATCATTTCTATTGAAGACGGACTTGACGAGGAAGACTGGGAAGGCTGGAAGAAGATGACAGAACGCCTTGGAAAAAAAGTTCAGCTTGTTGGCGACGACCTTTTTGTAACGAACACAGAACGCCTTGCAAAAGGAATCGCAGGCGGAGCCGCAAACTCAATCCTTATCAAATTGAATCAGATTGGCTCAGTTTCAGAAACCTTGGAAGCAATCAAGATGGCTCATGCCGCAGGCTACACAGCAATCTCAAGCCACCGCTCTGGCGAAACTGCCGACACAACTATTGCAGACCTTGCAGTTGCCTTGAATACCAATCAGATTAAGACAGGTGCCCCAAGCCGCTCAGAACGCGTTGCCAAGTACAACCAGCTTCTCCGCATAGAAGAAGAGCTCGGTGCAAGCGCATGTTATCCTGGACCAAAAGCATTTAATGTTCAGAGATAAAATTGAATGAGGGGGGGGGAGGCTCGCAAATGAGTGAAGTTTCACTATCTTTTACAAAGTTCTGTGGACTTTGCTCATTTGCTTTTTCATGAAAAAAGCTTGGATTCTGCTTCCTCAAGCATTTTCAGGATTTTTGCGGCATTTGTTCCGTTGTAACGGACTGCTTCATTGGAAAGCTCCATAAAAAAATCCTTGAGCTTCATTAATTCTTCTACAGGAACTTTTTCCGGCTCATATTCAATAAGGACGCTTCCCGTAACAGGGTTGTGCTCCAGATTTTTAAGGGCCGTAAAATGCTCCAGTATTTGTTTTGCCCGAGCCACTAATATCTCATCCTTAAAGATTGGTGCGCGGAGCCGGATTCTTCCGGGAAAAAAACTGGTGACCATAAAAACCTCGTTTTGTCGTTTCTTATTTCAGGATAGGCTGCATTGCTTTTACGCTTATGGCGACCGTCGCAGAATTATGCAGGATGGCCGCAAGCTGTGGAGAAATCAATCCTGTCATTCCAAGCAGAAGCAGGATTGAGTTCAGTTCGATTATAAAAACATTGTTCTCGTTTATTTTTGAGATAAGCCCTTGTCCCAAAAGGCGGGTAGTCACTACATTTGAAAGTCCGCCTTCCGTAAGCACTATGTCTGCCGTGTCGCTTGCGATTGAGCTGCTGCCTTCTATTGCGATTCCTACGTCCGCCGTGCTCAAAGCTGGCGCATCATTTATGCCGTCGCCAAGCATTATGACCTTTCGGCCACCTTTCTTTTCCTTTTTGATGAGCGAAACCTTGTCTTCTGGCAATGCCTGTGAATAGTATGAGTCAAGTCCGATTGTTCCTGCAATCTTGTTTGCGGCTCCTTCCGTGTCGCCAGTAATCATTACGCATCTTTTTATGCCGGTCGCACGCAGTGCGGAAACAACTTCACTGGCTTCCTGACGGACAGGGTCTCCTATGGCAAGGATTCCTGCAAGCCTGCCGTCATAAGAAAGGTACAAAAGCGAATAGCCAAAGGAAGCGGATTCTTCCTGAATTTTCGAGACTTCCTCAGAGAAAGGAATTTTCTCATCATCAAAAATAAAATGCGAGCTTCCGATTCTGACTTTCTTTTCCAGGATTGTGGAGGCAATTCCGTGCGCCACGATATATTCCACATCCGAATGCAGCTCGTCATGGTGCAGACCTTTTTCCAGGGCGGCCGCTACGACGGCATTTGCAATGGAATGCGGAAAATGCTCTTCCAGGCATGCCGCCTCCCGCAGCAGCTCCCGGTCGCTCATGCGCCGGATGAGCGCGGTGAAGGTGGGCACGAATGCCGCCGACCCGCTTGCCGCTGCCAGATGCAGCACGGTCTCGGCATAGGCCATGTCGGTGCGGAAGTAGGGGGCGTCGGTCGGGGTGTAGCCGCTCCCCTGCAGCCACTGGGCAGAAAGCGCATCGAGTTCCGCACCGACATG
>ERZ842401.6571-NODE-6571-length-12378-cov-88.877384_pt1 | contig 12378 bp, 8 predicted proteins | sample MGYA00521270_ERZ842401 | MGnify/ENA primary metagenome ERZ842401 (study PRJEB31892, sample SAMEA3878208) | bioreactor metagenome | biome: Moose rumen | place: Sweden | collected 2011-10 | study: EMG produced TPA metagenomics assembly of the PRJEB12797 data set... | reverse complement strand
GCCGATGGTACTGCAATGCAATGTGGGAGAGTAGGAGGCCGCCACTTTTTCAAGAGAGAAGCCCTGAGTCAGCAATGATTTAGGGCTTCTTCATTTTTATTTATTGCTTAGAATTGTATTGGTATTACGAGTTTGAATGTGACGTTACGTCCAATATTGTAGACACCTTGTTGACCAGAAGGATTGTCAATGTATTTCAGTCTGCTGAGGTGACTCTGATAGGCCCGGTTGAATAGGTTATGTGCTGTAACGTAGAATTCGGCCACTTTCTTCTTACCTATCAGAATGTCAGTACCTGCTGACAGACTTGCTAGCGTGTAACTGGGAGTAACGGTCTCTGTTCCGTTAGCTCGATGAATATTGTTTTGGCGCAAATAACACTCGATATTAGCAGATAGATAGGTGTTGTTTAATGACAAACCGCGGTGGAAATGATGGTGATTGGCGTGGTCATGGTTGATGGTTGAATGCGCATGGTGTGTTAGCTCCCACTTCAACTCCGATGTCCATCGCGGAGCTGGTGTGAAGGGCAAGTAGCGCGTGTCCTCGGGTTGGTGCAATAACTGCGCATTAACATAAGAAAAAGTGTTGGCGAAGTGGACAGAATGGATAGGATGAAGGTCTACACCGCACTCGAAACCCAGAAGACGGGCATCACCTTGGGTGTAGACATAGGTATGATAGTCCGGATCAATGACCTGATCTGAACGCTGTAGGAAGATGTAGTTGTCGATATGGTTAGCAAAAAGTGCTACCTGTGCTGATACAAAACGTGAAGTGAAATCGAGACCAAGGTCAGCTTGCATACTGTATTCTGCTTTCAGCTGATAGTTGCCTAACTCATAGCGATAAGATCCTTCGTGAACGCCATCGGAAGCGAGTTCACTCATGTTTGGAGTTCGGAAGCCACGAGCTAGATTGAAACGTAAGTTCAAGTGGTCGTTCATGTTCCACACAGTACCGATACTGCCAGTGATGCCATTGAAGTGACGGGCATCAATTCTCCGATGGTCGTAGCGTACACCACCATTCAGCGTCCATGCCCCTAGTGACTTGCTGACTGTAGTATAGATGCCGAAGTCGAACAGCCGATAGTCAGGGATGAGAAACTCCTCGCCCTTATTGACCGACTGCTGGTACATTCCATTGACGCCTAAAGACCATTTCCAATCTTGCCACTCATTGGTGAGATAACGCAGGTCGTAGGTCATGGTATGGAGCTTCATATACAGTTCTGGTTCAGCACCATCCTCTTCGAACTCTTGACGGCGGTTTTGCTGATAGCCTACGATGGCTTTCAGATAGCCTGTATGGAGATTGACAGAGTTATCCCACACCAGTTTGTAATGTCTGATTTGCTGGAAGGGTTGCTCGTCGTCGAAGCTGACCATGTGGGGTTTCAGATGATAGGCTACCCATGTCAGACGAGAGTGTCCCCATCGTTTGTTAACTCCTAACATCAATCTACCAGAACGTTCCAAGAACTGAGAACCAGGCACATGTCCATCCTTTCTGTTCTGATACTCCTGTGCTTTCTTATCCGTAAAACGTGCATCCCACACAAAGCCCTGCTGATTGCCTGCTATCTGCAAGGAGTAGGCGAACAACTTGTTGTTGGTCTGGTATTCCGTGCTGCCGCTGGCTTGCATCGTACCCTCAGGGAGTGTAGGCTGGCTATGCAGAATGACGACACCCGCCATAGCATCAGAGCCATACATCAGCGAGGCAGGCCCTTTCAGGATTTCTACGGAGTTGACGCTGTTCCCGTCAACCTCTACACCATGCTCATCGCCCCACTGCTGACCTTCCTGACGGACACCATCGCTCATCACGACGACGCGGTTGTAGCCCAGACCGCGAATGATAGGTTTGGAGATTCCGCTACCTGTGGTGAGCTGTGAGATACCTGGCTGGTGTGCAATGGCATCGATGATGTTGGTTGATGAGGTGGCTCTTAACTCCTTGGGGCGCACTATGCTGATAGGAGCCGTGGAGTTCTTGAGTTTGGTATCGCCCGTGACACCAGTTACCACAAGTTCGTTAAGTTGTAGGTGGCGAAAGAATACGTCAGTGGAGTCCTCGTGATGATGATGGGATTGTATGTTGTTTTGAGCTGCCATTGAGGTACATAAGCACAGCAATGGCAGAATGATATAATGTTTCTTCATTCTGTTATTTCTAAATTTATAATATGGTTTATTTTATAATAATTGACGTAATGCTTGAGGGATGTCAGTGCAATGGTGGATCTCGCAAGCCGAATGTGCCGTGGAAGATTCTGCACAGGATGTGGGAATGACTTACACGGTGTAACTTATAAACCTGATGATATGCTAAGACCGTAGCTACGGCTACAGCTAAATAAGACAACGTGATGAACTGACATAGTACGCAATCGTGTGAGGTGGAAGCCCCTTGCCCTAGATGACCTCCACAATGGTGGTGAACACACTCAATGCATGTATCGTCATCTATCAGCGATGAAGGATGGATATGGAGCGATGACAGGAATAGCATTGGCAGAAATACTGCCAAGAGTATCCATGAAAATATATGTCGTCGCTTGTTCATCTGTTGCTTGTCTCGTTTCGGTTTGTCTTATTTGCTTCGTTTAAGTTCGTCTTTCAGAAATTTGGGTGTAAAGCCTTTCTTGCTCTTGGCAATCTGCTCGGGTGTACCCGTAGATAGCACCTGTCCGCCATTGCGCCCGCCTTCGGGTCCCATGTCGATAATCCAGTCGGCCAGCTTGATGACGTCCATGTTATGCTCTATGACGATGACTGTATTGCCGCGATCAACGAGTCGCTGCAACACATCCATCAGGATGCGGATGTCCTCGAAATGCAGACCGGTAGTCGGCTCATCGAGAATGTAAAGCGTCTTACCTGTATCCTTTTTCGACAGTTCAGTGGCCAGTTTGACACGCTGACTCTCACCGCCAGAGAGGGTGGTAGACGACTGACCGAGTTTGATATAGCCGAGACCCACGTCCTGAATGGTCTTGATTTTACGCAGGATATCAGGAACATTCTCAAAGAATTCAACTGCCTGGTTGATAGTCATATCGAGCACATCGGCTATTGACTTGCCCTTGAAACGTACCTCGAGTGTTTCACGATTGTAGCGCTTGCCGCGACACTCCTCACAAGGCACTTGGATGTCAGGCAGGAAGTTCATCTCGATAGTCTTGTAGCCATTTCCTCCACACGTCTCGCAGCGTCCGCCTTTCACATTGAACGAGAAACGTCCTGGCTTATAGCCTCGGATTTGAGCTTCAGGTAAGTTGACGAAAAGACTACGGATGTCAGAGAATACCCCCGTATAGGTAGCAGGATTAGAACGTGGTGTACGTCCGATAGGTGTCTGGTCGACGTTGACCACCTTATCTATATATTCCAACCCCTCGATGGAATCGTAGGGCATGGGTTGTTGCAGCGAACGATAGAAATGCCGTGATAGGATAGGGTGGAGTGTCTCGTTGATGAGCGTTGACTTGCCTGATCCGCTGACACCCGTCACCACGATGAGCTTACCTAAGGGGAACTCAACATCCACTTTCTTCAGGTTGTTGCCCCTGCAGCCATGAAGTGTCAGCGACAATCCATTTCCTTTGCGTCGTTGGGCAGGTACTTCAATGTTCATTTTGCCGCTGAGATATTGCGCTGTGATGGTGTTGATTTTGAGCATCTCCTCAACAGTACCTTGGAAGACGACCTCGCCACCCTTGCGTCCTGCCTTAGGACCAATGTCGACGATATAGTCAGCAGCCAGCATCATGTCGCGGTCATGCTCAACCACAATCACCGTATTACCTAGGTCTCGTAACTCCTTCAGCGAATTGATCAGTCGGTCGTTGTCACGCTGATGCAGACCAATGCTGGGTTCATCAAGGATATAGAGCACGTTGACCAACTGAGAACCAATCTGCGTAGCCAGACGGATGCGCTGACTCTCACCGCCAGAAAGTGATGCCGACTGGCGGTTGAGTGAGAGATAATCGAGCCCCACCTCCAGCAGGAAATCCAGTCGGGTACGAATCTCCTTAAGAATCTCTGCTGCTATCTGTTGCTGTTGGTGGTCCAGATGAGCCTCCACTTCGTCAAGCCATTGGCGCAACTCGTTCAGATCCATATTGGCCAGTTCTGAAATGTTCTTGTCCCAGATGCGGTAAGACAAAGCCTCGCGGTGCAGGCGCTGCCCATGACACTCAGGACACTCACACTCCGCCAGGAACTGGTCAGCCCATTTCTGTCCGCTACTGCTCTCGTCATTGTCCATCACAGAACGCAGGTATTTTACCACACCGTCAAACTCGACGAAATAGTCACTCGATGTATGAACCAGCTCTTTATCGATGCGTACACTCTCCAGCGAGCCATAGAGAATCTCGCTCAAAGCTTCTTCCGGAATATCTGCTATCTTGTTCTTCAGGTCGCACTCATACTTATGCAGAATGGCATCTATCTGCCAGAATATCATCTGATTCTTGTATTTGCCTAACGGCACGATGCCCCCTTCATAAATGCTATGCTGGCGATTGGGAATCACCTTATCAAGGTCAATCTCGTTGATGTAGCCCAGACCCTTGCATCTTGGACAGGCTCCCTGAGGTGAGTTGAACGAGAAGGTGTTTGGAGCAGGGTCGCTATAGGAAATGCCCGTGGTGGGACACATCAGACGACGTGAGAAATGACGTATCTCGCCCGTCTCATTGTCGAGAATCATTACCAGTCCCTCGCCCTGTTTCATTGCCATCTGGACACTCTTCTTCAGTCGTCCGTCGACGTTATCCTTGACAGCCATCCTGTCAATGACAGCCTCGATATCGTGTGTCTTGTAACGGTCAACCTTCATGCCTTGTTTGATTTCCAGCACCTCGCCATCCACTCTGACGTGCAGATAGCCTTTACGGCGCAGACCGTCGAAGAGTTCACGATAATGTCCCTTACGACTGCGCACCAGTGGAGCCAGAATCAGTATCTTGCGTCCCACATAGTCTTGGGTAATCATCTCAATGACCTTCTCTTCCGTATATTTCACCATAGGCTCGCCCGTTTCATAGCTGTAAGCCTTGCCTGCGCGGGCAAAAAGCAGACGCATATAGTCGTAGACCTCAGTCGTCGTTCCTACGGTAGAACGCGGATTCTTGTTCGTCGTCTTCTGCTCAATGCTGATGACGGGTGACAGACCTGTTATCTTGTCGACATCAGGCCGTTCCATATTTCCCAGGAAATTGCGGGCATAGGCAGAGAAGGTTTCGATATAACGACGCTGTCCTTCAGCAAAGATGGTGTCAAAGGCCAGCGACGACTTACCACTCCCGCTCAGTCCTGTGATTACCGTCAGCGAGTTGCGGGGTATCTCCACATCGATATTCTTCAGGTTGTGCACGCGTGCACCCCACACATTAATCTTATTGTCGTTACTCATTGCTACTGCTGCTCGTCGTTTGATTGAAATCACGGATGAGGTTCACGTCCCGTCGGATGTTATACTCCATACCATCGGCTCCACGTGCCTTGACATAGACAAAGTAGACGCCATCTTTCACAGGGCTTCCGTTGTATTTGCCGTCCCATCCCTTTGTGATATCCGTCCACTCATAGAGCTTCTGCCCATGACGATTGAAAATGTAGGCGTGGAACTCGACAATACTCTTGTATTTATCCTGTTTTGCGCGATAGACGTCGTTGATGCCGTCGTCATTGGGCGAGAAGGCATTGGGCATCTCCAGTTGGCTCTCCGTAATGGTAATGAGCATGCTGTCTGTTTCCAATACCTCATCGTTTTTGCACAAGTTGAGAATCACCACATTGATGCCAGCCTCCGTGAAGGTGTACTCCGTATCACTTTCATAGCGTGTCACATTGGTGCTTGAGGTCCGATGGCGAAAATGCCACACTGGCGTTAGTCCTTCTTCAATAGAAGTGGCAGTCCATGTGAACATGACGTGCAAGGGCGCTTCAGCGGTGAAATTATCCGTCGTAGTCGCCTCGACACCACTCTTGTCGGTATAGGTAGCCTGTATGTCAATGCCTGCAAAAGCTCCCAACGAAAGAGACAGGAGGGCTAAAAGACTGGTTATTTTTCTTAAAATCATATTTGTTATGCGAATATTTTGCAAAATTACGGAAAAAAGTAGAACTTCCGCATCTTTTTTTGTAATTTTGTAGCGCAAAACTGAAAATTTAGTTGATTATGAAACAAAATATGAGATATTTTCTGCTGATGGCCATCGCTTCGTTGATGTCAGAGACAGCCCTGGCTCAGACTCCTAAGTATAAGGAGTTGCATGAGGTGAAACGTAAGGAGACTATTTTTGGCATAGCCCGTGAGAATGGTCTTACCATTGAGGAACTGATCAAGGCCAATCCCGAAATGAATACACCAGGCTATGAGTTGAAACGTGGCGACTTCATCAAGATTCCATTCCCTTCGAATCCTCAGCAGCAGACGACCTCTGCCACTGCCCCACAGGAGATTCAGATACCTGCTAAGACCAATGCGGTTACTGCCAGTAAGAAAACCGATATGCGTCAGCGTGCAATCCGTGTTGGCATCATGCTTCCCCTGCATAACGATAATGGTGATGGCAAACGCATGGTGGAATACTATCGTGGTGTGCTGATGGCTTGTGACAGTCTGAAGGCGATGGGCGTCTCTACTGATATCCAGGCATGGAACGTAGCCGAGGATGCCGACATCAGTCAGGTGCTGAAGGATCCTAATGCAGCCAATCGCGACCTTATCATTGGTCCGCTGTATTCCAAGCAGGTCAAGGCTTTAGGCGATTTCGCGATGGCTCATGATATCCGTGTGCTGATACCCTTCTCTATCACTTCGCAGGAGATTTACAACAACTACAATCTCTTCGTGGCTCATCAGAATGGCAATCAGCTGAACGAAGCCTATGTGCAGCGATTCTATGAGCGTTTCAAAGACTGCCATCCTGTTCTGATTGACTGTAACGACTCGACCAGTACCAAGGGCAGTTTCACGGCTGCTTTGCGTCGTAAACTGGAGCAGAACGGCATTGCATACTCCATTACTAATCTGAAGTCGGGCGAGGATGCTTTCCGTAAGGCTTTTGTCATGAACCAGCGCAACGTCGTCATCCTGAACACCAGTCGCTCGGCTGAGCTGAACGTCGCCTTTGCCAAGCTGAATGGCATGATTACGTCGACACCAGGCATGCTGGTTTCGATGTTCGGCTATACCGAATGGCTGATGTACACCCGTTCGAATCTGGACAATTACTATAAGTTCGACGTGTATATTCCTTCTACCTATTATATGGATCCGTTGTCACCACGCTCTGAGCGCATCAAGCTGAAGTATCGCTGGAATTTCCATCAGGACATGCAGAGCTACCATCAGCGCTTTGCCGTACAGGGCTTCGACCACGCTTTCTTTATGATTCGCGGACTCCACATGTATGGCAGCCACTTTACCGGAGCTGCAGGCATGGTAGGCTATACGGCCATCCAGACGCCATTGCACTTCGAACGTATAGGTAATGGTGGCTTGCAGAATCGTAGCGTGCTCTTTGTCCATTATACTAATAATAAGGTGGAAACCATCAATTTCTAACGCCATGAAGCGACTCTTCCTGCTCTCAGCCCTGCTTTGTGCTTTCTTGGCGAAGGCATCAGCCCAGGTTGGTGAATACCGCAACGACCTGGCTGTTGGTGTCAGCGGTGGCTATATGATGAGCTCTGTTGGCTTCGTGCCTGAAGTACCTCAGAATCAGCTGGGAGGTATGATTGGCGGACTGACCGTTCGCTATACCTGCGAGCGTTATTTCAAGAGCATCTGTGCCATTGTGGCTGAAGTCAATCTGGCTCAGACGGGATGGAAGGAGAACATCATGGATATTGACAACCTGCCTGTCTATTATGTTGACGATACGCAGAAAGCCGATCCGCTGGCCTATGAGCGCCATATGACCTACGTGCAGATTCCTCTGATGGCCCGTCTGGGCTGGGGACGTGAGCGCCGAGGGCTTCAGGGTTTCATCCAGCTAGGTCCTCAGATAGGCTTTTGTCTGAGCGAGTCGACTAAGACTAACATCATTGCTGGTAAGGCTACGCAGACGGTACGCTCGTCGAAGGTGGTCGCTCAAGACTCGATGGCTGTGCAGCGTAAGTTCGACTACGGCATTGCATTAGGTGGCGGTATTGAGTTCTCGCATCCTAAGGTGGGCCACTTTATCATCGAAGGTCGTTACTACTACGGATTGGGCGACATTTTCAGGAATTCGAAAAGCGACTTCTTCGGTCGCAGCAATTTCGGGCAGATTGTCGTCAAGGCAACCTACCTGTTTGATATCATCCGAACCAAAAACTCTAAAATCAAATAACATTATGTTCGAAGGACAACCGAAAGGTCTATTTGCGTTGGCACTGGCCAACACGGGCGAGCGCTTTGGCTACTACACCATGCTTGCCGTCTTTGCATTGTTTTTGAGAGCTAACTATGGATTGTCGCCTGCATTGGCTGGTACCATCTATAGTGCGTTCCTCATGTTCGTTTACTTCTTCCCGCTGTTTGGTGGTATGCTGGCTGATAAGTTCGGCTTCGGCCGTATGGTGACCACAGGTATCATTATCATGTTTGTTGGCTATCTGTTGCTGAGCGTGCCTCTTGGTGGCGACTCGTTTGCATTGATTGTGATGCTGGGCGCCCTGTTACTCATCGGCTTTGGTACCGGACTCTTCAAGGGTAACCTCCAGGTGATGGTGGGCGACCTCTACAACGATCCGCAGTATAAGGACAAGCGCGACTCAGGCTTCTCTATCTTCTACATGGCTATCAACATCGGTGCCTTGTTTGCACCTACGGCAGCCATCAAGATTAAGGAGTATGCCGAGACGTCGCTGGGCTACAGCAGCAACGATGCCTATCACTTCTCGTTTGCTGTGGCTTGTGCCTCGCTGATTCTCTCTATTGCCATCTACTACGCGTTCCGTTCTACGTTCCGTCATACTGAAGGTGGTTCAAAGAAGGCTGGTGCAAAGACTGAAGCTCCCGTCGAGGAACTCTCGAAGGAGGAGACCAAGCAGCGCATCGTGGCACTCTGCCTCGTATTTGCCGTCGTTATCTTCTTCTGGATGGCTTTCCATCAGAATGGTCTGTCGCTGACCTATTTCGCTGACGAGTTCACTGCTCAGTCGGCTGAGGGCCTGCAGGCTATGTGTTTCAATGTGTGGAACCTGGTGGCCGTCATCTTCATCGTCTATGCCCTGTTCTCGCTGTTCCAGTCGAAGACAGGTAAGGGCAAAGCTATCTCAGCTGTAGTCATCGGTATGGCTCTGTGTTTCCTTTGCCTCTCCTACGATGCTGACGGCAGCATTACCGTATCTGCACCTATCTTCCAGCAGTTCAACCCCTTCTATGTCGTAGCCCTGACTCCTGTGTCGATGGCTATCTTCGGTTCGCTGGCTGCTAAGGGCAAGGAGCCTTCAGCTCCTCGTAAGATTGCCTATGGTATGATTGTGGCTGCTGCTGCTTATGCCCTGATGGCGTTTGCTTCGTTTGGTCTGCCTATGCCTCAGACGGAGATGGGTGCTGACGGCAATCCCGTTGCTGTTCATGTGGCTGACGTAACACCCAACCTGCTCATCACCGTTTATCTGGTGCTGACCTTTGGCGAGCTGTTGCTCTCGCCCATGGGTATCTCGTTCGTTTCGAAGGTGGCTCCTCCGAAGTATAAAGGTATGATGATGGGTGGCTGGTTCGTAGCCACAGCTATCGGCAACCAGCTCGTTGTTGTTGGTGGATTGCTCTGGGGTGCTGTTCCCCTCTGGCTGTGCTGGAGCGTATTCCTGGCTGTCTGCCTCATCGCTGCCATCTTCATGTTCGCTATGATGAAGCGCTTGGAGAAAGTATGTTAGCGGCCTACGGCCTAAATATTAAATATAAAATAAGAAATAGAGAATAGAATTTACTATGCGTAGCATTTTATTTTTTATTTCTTATTTTTTATTTAGCACCGCAGGTGCGCAATCATTGACTCTCGTCGAACTGAACTGCGAGAATCTCTTCGACTGCCAACACGATTCGCTGAAGCAGGACCAGGAATGGCTTCCTGCTTCAGTGCGTAAATGGACACCAACGCGCTATTGGCGTAAGGTGAACAATATCGGACAGACCATTCTCTCTTGCCAGACCGAGGGTGTGCCTGACCTGGTGGCACTGGTAGAAGTGGAAAACGATTCCGTCGTTTTCGACCTGACGCGTCGCTCGCTGTTGCGCAATGCGGGCTATGAATACCTGATGACCGAGTCGCCCGATCTGCGAGGCATCGATGTGGCGTTGCTCTATCAACCCTTTCGTTTTCGCCCCATCTGCTACGACTATCTGACCGTCCAGCCCTTGCAGGGCATGCGTCCCACGCGCGATATACTATATATAAAAGGTGAAACCCTCAGCTACGACACGCTCTACGTCTTTGTCGTCCATGCCCCCAGTCGCTTTGGTGGCGAGCGGGCTACACGTCCCAATCGTCGACTGGTTGCCGAACGGCTGATGAGTGTTATCAGCACGTTGCCTACCGATGCCAAAGTCATTGTGGCAGGCGATTTCAACGACTATGCTGACAGTCCTGCTCTCCAGTATCTCGTCTCCTCCGGACTGCATAACGTCACAGCTCAGGCTCAAGGTACTCATGGTGCTCAAGGCACCTATCGCTATCAGGGCCAGTGGCAGAGCATCGACCACGTCTTGGTCAGTTCCTCGCTGCTCCATCGCGTTGCCCAGACCTACATCAACGATGCCCCTTTCCTCCTGGAAGAAGACAAAAAATACGGAGGCCAGAAACCCCTCCGCACCTTCAATGGCTATCGCTATCAGCGGGGCTTCAGCGACCATCTGCCCCTCGTTGTCCGCTTCCGCTGACGTCATTTCTGTCGGTCTAACCACAGGCTCAGCAAAGGGTCGGAGAGCGAGTATGTTTTTTCTTTGCGTGTTATCAAGTCGTATTCCAATAGTTTGAGGGAAGCCGACTGTGATGAACTGGGTGAGCGCAGACGGTGCTTCTTGTTGAAAGCTGTTGAGGTGATGCTCTTCACTTGGCGTTCCGAGTGGATAGCAAATAGAAGTTCTTTTTGTGCCTCTGTAATAAATGACAGTTGCTCTCGGAGGTGGGAGTCGTTCTCTTTGATATAGTCCTCTGTCAGCTGGCTGACCATATCCATATTACATGTTTCACCTGGAACAGTCTCTATAAATGCATCTTTCATCAGGCGTTGAACATAGAGCGTTACCCCCCAGAAAGTATCGTAAACGTATTCGAAGGCTTCTCGACTGATGGCTTTATCAGCTTTCTGGAAATGACTGGAAGCAAACTCAAAGTATACATCCTTGTCTATAGCTTCCAGCCTTAGAGGCTTGGCACTCTGATAGAAAGGCCGTTTGGCTGAGAAGAACATCTCCTCCATCAGTCTGCGGCGGCTACCTGAGAATACGAAATTAACATTGCCCAACTTCTGAATGTGTGTCCTGAGTGTCTCTTCCACATTCTTTTCCGGATAGCGTGTAATCTGCTGAAATTCATCGATGACAACCAGACAACGGCTGTCTACGGCTTCCAGATAATCGAAAATCTCGCGCAGTGTGTATTCAGGCTGCAGTATGTCGCCCAGCCTGATGTCAAATGTCGGTGTGTTCTGTACGGGGTCATAGCCAAAGCTGCCGCTTAGCGACTTCAGCACTGTGACAAACAGCTTACGCCACCTCTCACTTCGCGATGCTACAGCATCGAAAACAGCCGTCCCGAGTGTGTAGATAAACTCACGAAATGTTGTGGTTTGCAGTATATCCACCATAATAGTGATGTAGTCGTTTCGGATGGTTGTCTTGTCGAAAACATAGTCGACTAGCGATGTCTTGCCCATGCGACGCGAGGAGGTAAGAACGACATTCAACTGATTGGTGAGCGATTTCTCCAAGTCGGCAGCTTCGCTCACTCTGTCGCAAAAATAGCCTTCTGGTATTTTACCCGAAACAATGAAAGGATTGATGGTAATACTCATAACAGTCTGATTTTGTGTGCAAAGATAGTAGAAAATCTCAAATTATCAAAAAAAAATTACCGAAAAAAAATAATTTGAAAACTTAAACGGTAAGCACAATAACGGAATTAACTTTTTTTAAGCCCTAAAATGCTTTATGCTGTTAAAATTATGATTACCTTTGCAAAGAATACTAAAACGAGCTAATTCAGTATTAACAAACTATATGTCTAATTTAAAACAAAAATTATGAGAAAAAGTAATTTACTGGGGGAGGCTGTCCGAAAACCTAAAGTGAGGTAAATTGACTTTACGAGTGGTCTTGCTTTTGCAACCATCTGATTATCAGTAAGTTTAATTGTTTTTA
>ERZ842401.6569-NODE-6569-length-12382-cov-5.017441_pt1 | contig 12382 bp, 7 predicted proteins | sample MGYA00521270_ERZ842401 | MGnify/ENA primary metagenome ERZ842401 (study PRJEB31892, sample SAMEA3878208) | bioreactor metagenome | biome: Moose rumen | place: Sweden | collected 2011-10 | study: EMG produced TPA metagenomics assembly of the PRJEB12797 data set... | reverse complement strand
CAGACAGGCGTAGACAGGAGCCGTTAGTCGGCGAAACTCCTCGTGCATCCGCTGTTCCTTCAGCGGTCGCATGCTGCCGTCAATGATGTCACCCGCAATCAATACCAGGTCGGGCTTCTCGGCATTGATGAGGTCTATCCATCGGTGCAACTCCTCGCGTTGGTTATGATAGCCTAAGTGCAGGTCGCTCACCATCACCAGCCTGACGGGTTTCGACACCTTCTCCGACTTCACCGTCAGTTCCTCACGTACTTTATGCTTATAGTGCAGGTGTCCATAGACAAACAAGGCAGTCATGAAGAAGGCGATGCCCCCCGTCGTCCACCAGTTATTATATAATAAGGTACGCGCGATGAGGTGCACCAGCCGCCCTAAGTCCAGCACCACGAAGAGCATAAACAGATAGAGCAGGATGAAGATGCTCGACGTGCCTATCTCGTACACTGCCGTAGCCAATGGCATGGGCATCTTGTCCGTCGAGCGGAAGACACCGGCAAACATCAACAGGAAAGAGCCTGCCATCAGTATAATGGCTAACGTCTTCCACGTCCAGCTGAGGGGCAACAGGCACCACACGTGCCAACTGATATAGGCTATGGCCAGCAGGGGCAATAGCGTGAAGGCTAACATCCACATCATCTTCATTCCTGATATTTTGGGTACAAAGATACAGGTTTTTCGTCTTACTTTTATGAAGAGGCTATTATTTTTAACTTTTACCTTTTATCTTTTAACTTTATCAGCCCAGCCCTCCGACTATGTCTGGACTTCCCCCAGCCAGAACTCGTCAGAGTCGATGCCCTGTGGTGGTGGCGATGTGGGCATGAATGTGTGGGTGGAGCATGGCGATGTGCTGTTCTACCTGTCGCGCAGTGGCTGTTTCGACGAGAACAACAGTCTGCTGAAGCTGGGACGTTTCCGTATCAGTCTGTCGCCCGGACTCGACATGCAGTCGTTCCGGCAAGTCCTGCACCTCAACGAAGGCTATGTCGAGGTCACCGATGGCCACATCAGTGTCCAGCTGTGGGCCGATGTCAACAAGCCCGTTGTCCATGTCACCACCTCCAGCAAGCAGGGCAGGCTGACGGTGGGAGCCACCTACGAGAGTTGGCGCACCAACGACATCACCCTCTCTAAGCGTGAGCGTTTCCAGACCAGTTATAAGTTTGCCGCCCCCAAGGGTTTGCTGACCCGTCACGACAGCATCATTGCCGACCCTCACGCCGTCACTTTCTTCCATCATAATGGCGACACCACCATCTTCGACGCTACCGTCAGCCAGCAGCGTATGGACCCCGTCAAGGACCGACTCTACAACCCCCTCCGTCGGCTCACCTTTGGCGGTCAGATGAGTGGTCGCGGCTTCGTGCTGGTCGACCAAGTGTCAGGCCACTATGCCAGCAGCGACTTCCACGGCTGGCTGTATGTCACCGAGAAACCCGTCCGCCAAGCCCATCTGCAAATCACGATGGCCACTATTCAGGGCACTGTCGCCGATTTCCAGAACACACTCGCCAAGACGCGCCAGTCCGTCAGACTCCATGCCGACCGCCAGGCCTCCCGCCGTTGGTGGCGCAACTTCTGGCAACGTAGCTACATTACTCTTGCCCCTTGCTCCTCGCCCCTTGCCCCTAACTCTTCACTCTTCACTCTTCACTCTTCACTTCTCAACTACACCCTCTTCCGCTACATGTTAGGCTGCAACAGTCGCGGTCAGTGGCCTACCAAGTTCAATGGCGGCCTCTTCACCTTCGACCCCCAGTATGTCAATCCTGCCGACGAGTATCACCTCTCCCCCGACTTCCGCAACTGGGGAGGCGGAGTCCATACCGCACAGAACCAGCGACTCGTCTACTGGCCTATGCTCAAGAGTGGCGACTTCGACCTGCTCATCCCCCAGCTCGAGTTCTACCTGAACATCTATAAGAATGCCGAGGAGCGCAGCCGTCTCTACTGGGGCCACGAAGGTGCCTGCCTGACGGAACAGATTGAGAACTACGGACTGCCCTGCTACCCCGAGTATGGCACCAAGCGTCCTGCCCACTTCGACCCCGGCATGGAGCGCAATGCCTGGTTGGAATACGAGTGGGACACCTGTCTCGAGTTCTGTATGATGGCTATCGAGGCCAGCCAATATACCCAGTTCGATTTGGAGCGTTATATGCCTCTGATTCGTTCCTGTCTCCGCTTCTTCGATGAGCACTACCAGTATCTGGCTAACCAGCGAGGTGCCAAGCGTCTCGATGCTGATGGCCACCTGGTGCTCTATCCGGGTTCTGGTGGCGAGACATTCAAGGGTGCCTATAACTCCACCTCTACCATAGCTGCCCTTCGTACTGTTGCCGCAGCTATTGGCGATACCGCTCTGCTGCGTCGATTACCAGATATCACGGTTCGCGACAGCATGCTACAGCCCGCCCTCCACTACGAGCGCGTGCAGAATGTAGAGACCACCCAGCTCTATCCCGTCTTCCCCTGGCGCATGTATGGCGTGGGGCGTCCCGACCTGCAGATAGCCCGCAACACCTATCTGAACGACACGCTGGCCCTGAAGTTCCGCTCCCACGTCGGATGGAAACAAGACCTGATATGGGCAGCCTGCCTCGGACTCACCGACGAGGCCGCCCGCCTGCTGACACTGAAGCTAAGCGACGGTCCCCACCGCTTCCCAGCCTTCTGGGGACCCGGCTACGACTGGACTCCCGACCACAACTGGGGCGGTTCCGCCATGATAGGTCTGCAAGAGATGCTCATGCAGGAAGTCGACGGCAAGATATACCTCTTCCCCGCCTGGCCACGCCACTGGGATGTCAAGTTCAAGCTGCATGCCACGCGCAACACCACCGTCGAAGCCGAGCTGAAGGGAGGCCAGATAGTCCATCTGAAAGTGACCCCCGACATCCGCTGCTCCGACATCATCCGTTAAAACACCAGCAGAGCCCGTCATCGCGACGGGCTCTACCTTCGAGTGTCAATTTAATAACTTTCACTATTATCCAATTACTATGAAAAAACTACTAACCTTTTACAAATAAAGAATCATTTTTGATGATGCAAAGGTACGAACTTTGCCTGATGCCCACAAAAACTTTCGGCAAACACCCAAAAATTTTAAGCGAAAGTGTTACAAAAGCACTTTTGAAACGTCTTTTTAACGTATAACTATTTATTAACTTAAAAGCAAAAACACATGAAAAAATCTAAGAAAACCTACTTGGCTTTCGGTCTGGTAGCAGGTTTGTTGATGCCTTGCACGGCAATGGCTGATACGACTACACCTCCCAGTCAGCCTGCTTCAGTTCAGCAGGCTAAGCCCGTTAAAGGTAATGTAGTGGACGAGAACGGAGAGCCGTTGATAGGTGTATCCGTCAAAGTCGTCGGAGCTAATGGCGGTGCCGTAACCGACCTGAATGGTGACTTTTCCGTAAATGGAGCTGAAGGCAAGAAACTCCAGTTCTCTTATACGGGTTACAAGACTCAGACGGTTTCTGCGAGCAGAGGGTTAATGTCCATTAAGATGGAACCCGACGTACTGGGACTTGAAGATGTAGTAGTAATTGGTTACGGTACGATGAAGAAACGTGACTTGACGGGTAGTGTGTCATCAGTAAAAGCAGCGGAGATTGCCAAACAGCCCACTGTTAATGTAATGGAGGCTATCCAAGGTCAGGTTGCCGGTTTCGATATTACTCGTACTACTGGTGAGTTGGGTAACCACCTAAGTATGACACTTCGTGGTAACCGCTCTATTAATGGTAACAACGAGCCTCTCTTTATCATTGATGGTATGGAAGGTTCCTTTGATGCTATCAACCCCAATGATATTGAGTCGATTGAGGTGTTGAAGGATGCTTCTTCAACAGCGATCTATGGTTCTGCTGGTGCCAATGGTGTAATTCTTATTACCACCAAGAGTGCTCAGAAGGGTAAGTTTAGTGTAAACTTTGATGCCTATTTAGGTATTAACAAGGCAACATCTTTCCCTGAGATAAACACAGGTGAGAATTATATCAATTTCCGTCGTGAAGCGGCTAAGACTGCCGGTCAATGGAGTAGTCCTGCTGATGATGAAAGCATATTCCCTGCCTATATGTGGCCCTATATCAAGAATGGCCAATGGGTTGATTGGTTTGACCTTGCTACTCGTACGGGTGTGACACAGAACTATGCATTGTCTACTAACTATGCTAATGATAGAATGAGTTCTTACTTCTCTTTGGGCTACAATAATACTCAAGGTATCATTAAGGGTGAGCAGATGAAACGCTATACTGCTCGTGCCAAAATTGACTTCTCGCCCAATAAATTGGTGACCTACGGACTTAACTTGTATGCACTTTATCAGGACTACGACCACATGAACGGTCGTCTATGGAACCGCGTTATTTGTATGCCTCCTTTAGGTGAGCCGTATGATGAGAATGGTAATTTGAATTCTTATCCTGTAGGTGGCAATACCAGTGATATCAACCCATTGTCGGATATCACAGGTGATGAGTATGTAAACAACAGCAAGAGGCTGACTGTGATGCCTCAGGCTTATGTGGAACTGAAACCTATAGATGGCCTTACGTTTAAGTCTATTCTTGGTGGAACATTCAATAATGTTGATCGTGGTATCTTTATGGGAAATAAATCTTATCCTGGACTTGAGGGTACAGGTTCAAATGCTTCCAAGGAGAATACCTTTACATGGAATTACCAATGGCAGAACATTCTGACCTACAATCTGAAAATTGGAGAGGAGCATGACTTTATGTTCACTGGTATTACCGATTGGCAGAAGAATCGCCGCCAGTATGGGATGGCCAAAGCATACAAGTTTGATGAAAGCAGCTATTCTTATCACAACCTAAGTGCAGGAACGGGAACGCCAAGTGTGTCCTCAAGTTATGTACAGAGCCAGACTATGAGTTACGCATTACGTGTCAACTATAGTTTCTTGGGACGATATCTGCTGTCACTCAGTGGACGCTGGGATGGTTCTTCAATGCTGGCAGAAGGTAATAAGTGGGACTTCTTCCCATCAGTAGGTTTGGGTTGGCGTATCAGCGATGAGGCCTTTATGGAAAAAACGAAGAACTGGTTATCCAACTTGAAACTCCGTGTTAGCTATGGCGTAACTGGTAATGCTGGTGCATCTGAGTATGCTACGCTTGCATATTCTCGTACAGGTAATATAGGTTTCCAGGATGTTAGTCAGCCTTATAGCTCTTATTCTCAGAACATTGCTAACCTTGACCTCGGTTGGGAAAAGTCAAAGATGATTGACGTAGGTCTTGACATCGGTCTGTTCGACGGGCGTTTGGAGATTGTGGCTGATTACTATTATACCCGCACTACCGACCTCTTGTTCCAACAGACTCTTCCTAAAGCTGCTGGAACGGGTGGCGATGCTAAGCCATTTAATATCTGGGCGAATGTAGGTGAAACAAAGAACAAAGGTTTCGAATTGGCTATCAACAGCCGTAATATTGTGACTAAGGACTTTACTTGGAATACTTCATTCACCTTCTCTACTAACAAGGAGGAAGTTGTAAAGACCACAAGCGAAAATCCTCTGCAGTTTGGTAGTTACTATCTGATTCAGGGTGAGCCGGTACATACCTATTATCTGTATCGCTATGATGGAATCTGGGGAACTTCACAAGCAGAAGAGGCCGCAAAGTATGGTGGCAAGCCAGGTACTATCCATGTGTCGGACAAGAACGATGACGGCAAGATTAATGCTGATGACTATTATGTTATAGGCCATGCTGATCCTGACTGGTCGGCAGGAATGACAAATACCTTCACTTACAAGGGTATTGATCTGAGTTTCCAGCTTATTGCACGTTGGGGATGGACTATCGCTTACGGTCTAACAGGATGGTATCGACTCGATGGTCTGACACCCTCACCCACAGTGTGTGACTATTGGACTCCAGAGAACCAAGATGCTCGTTATCCACAGCCAAATATAAATAGCAGCCAAGATCCTTACCAAGGAAACTCTTCGCTTAACTATTATGACGGTTCATACGTCAAGGTGAAGAACATCACGTTGGGCTATACTTTCCCGAAGAAATGGTTGAAGCCTCTCCATATGACCAATGCACGTATATATATGACGGCTAGTAACCCCTTCATTTTTGCAAAGGATAGCTATCTGAAGAATTACGACTTGGAGAAGGGCGGCGATGATGATGATTCTCCTCTGACCAAGCAATTCGTATTTGGTGTGAATGTTACTTTCTAATATAACAAAATCTTAGATAATTATGAAAAAGATATATTCGATTATAGCTTTTACAGCCTGCACAGCTCTTTTTTCGTTGAGCAGTTGCAGTCTAGATGAAGAAAATCCATCGGCTATCTCGACTGATCAAGAATGGTCAACAGCCAGTGGGTATGAAAAGCTCATCAATGCTTGCTACTACAACATGGTGAGAACTGTATACGGACAAGCCGAAGACACATATGTTATTTGCTCTGAAGGTGGAAGTGACATTTGGCAAGATGTAAGAGGAGGTAGTAATGGCAACTGGAGTAAGGTACTCATCTATTCGAACGACTTCGGCTCTAATACCTATATGTTTGATGAGGCTTATTATGGTTTCTATGGTTGTTTGAACCAGTGTAATGCTGCTATTGAGTATGCCGGTAAGGTGCAGGGGCTGTCTGACAGTGAAAAGAATGCACTTGCAGCTGAAGCTCATTTCTTGCGTGCACATTCACTTTTTAATATTGTAGAGTATTGGGGAGGCAAGTATCTTCCTACATCTCCTACAACCTCGGCTATCAAATCATTGCCGTTGAGCAAGGTGAACAGTTTTTACGACGTCATTCTTGCAGACCTCGATTTTGCTAAGCAGTATCTACCTGTAGCACAGGCTGTTCGAGGCCATGTTACTCGTGCGGCTGCTTACCACTTGTATGCAAAGGCTGCCTTGACCTATTCTACCTACACCGATGGGCTGGGTAATTGCGATGCTATCAGTGATGCAAGGAAAACAGAGTTGCTGAATGCTGCAAAGGAATCAGCAGACTATCTGATAACTAATGCAGCAACATTGGGTGTGAAACTTTATGATAACATCGAAGAGGTGTTCGACCAGAACAACAATAAGACCAATGCTGAGGCTTTGTTTATCGTTACCCATAGTAGTATTCAGGCTCTGAATCCACGTGGAAACTATTATAACCGTTCATGGAAACACTGGGATTCCTACAATGCAGCTAACGATGGTATCGGAATGGCAGGTCTCCAAGCTACCTACAACCCCGTTACTACTGTAAATGGCGAAGAATATCGTCTGGCTAAAGGTAACTGCTATATGTCGCCTTCGAAGTATATGTTTGACCTCTATGGTGCAAAAGACGGACGCTACGCAGCCTTCTTCATTGACACTTGGTATATCAACAAACCCAATAGTGGTACCCAGTACACGTGGACAGAAAACGACGCAAAGCGCTTCGGCTTGGATGCTTCACGTGTAGATAATGCAGCCTTCAATATCAATACGGGTGATACAGCCATTTATATTCCACGTGGTAAGAATCTTACCCAAGCACAGCGTGATGCCTTGCGCTATGCTACTTATAATTTGGAGGATAATTTTAAAGATCCTGCAAACCCGGGAAAGTTCTTCCCAACACTTCGTAAGAATCTCTGCACAAATCTGTTTGGTGGTTCGAATGCCAACAAGCCTTACACCTATGCTGACTGTATTGTCTATCGTCTGGCTGAGACCTACTTGCTATCCGCTGAGATTTACTGGCGTTTAGGTGATAATAACACAGCTGCAAGCCGTGTAAACACTATCCGTAATCGTGCTTGTATAGGTCACGATCACAGCATGGACGTTTCTGCAGGTGATATCACTGCTGATTTCCTGCTTGATGAGAATGCTCGTGAGTTGATAGGTGAATGGCAGCGATTCGAGACTTTGAAGCGTTTCCGCTTGCTATTAGAACGCTTGGCATTGAATCCTCAGATTCAGAGCAAGAAGTCTGAGTATTATTTCCGTCCCGTAATGCAGGATGAAATTAACCTTATAGAGAATGGTTCTGAGTATCAGAATTCAGGCTATTAATCTACAAGGGTAAGTGAAAAAACGTCCTGTAAACGTTTTGTTTACAGGACGTTTTTTGTCTTCCTACATACACGACATCACTCCGAGCGATGTTCCCAGTGCAGTCTGGATGCTCACCAGAATCTGCACAATTCTTCGGTCTGCTATACAAATGCTTGCATTAAGTGGTAAGGATGCCTTTCTCTATGTGCTGCCTTCAGATAAATTTATCCAGTATCATGACAAAGTGCAGGATTAAACGTCATATTTGTATGAAACAGATATTACTGCATATTACCGGTCTTGCATTGGCTTATGCTGCTGCAATTCCGCTCACCGCACAGATAACCACTCTGCCTGTCCGTTCATCTAACTTCAAGGCAGGTCAGCAGATGGAAGCACGGGGCGATTCTGGAACCGTCATCCGTTTTGTCATCAGCGACAGGGGGCGTGTGCCTTTTGTGCAGAGTGGTGTCAGTCAGGATACTCAACGGGCATTGCAGGCACCAGACCCTCAGCAGCCTTACTTTAAGGTGCGTGAGGCATTGCCTATTCCTGCGGCTTATACGCCTACGGAACAAGGTCGATTAGTGGGACTGGACGAGGGTGTCTATACGCATGCCCACTCGCCAGGCTTCGAGATTCTGCCCAATGGTGATGCGCTGGCTATCTACTTCAGTACACCAAAGGGTAAGTCGGAGAATGATACGGCCTGTACCTTCATTCAAGCCCGTCTGCGCTTTGGTGCTGAGGAGTGGGATATGCCCGAACTTTTCATGAACACCATAGGTGCTAACGACCAGAGTGCGTTGTTGTGGCAGGACGGCAAGCGCCTGTGGTTCTTTGGCGGGGGAAGAGACATCTCACCCTACATCCCATTTCGTATGGCAACATCCGACGATTTTGGTGTTTCATGGACTTTCTCGGTTCCTCAGATAATCAAGCCTATGGAGCGTGTTACAGCACAGCCCATCAGCAATGCTTTCCGCGACCCGCAAGGGCGTATCTATATTGCGATGGACGGCAAGGGGGCAGAGAGCCTGCTCTGGCGTAGCAGCGACAATGGCAACACTTGGCAGGACATGGGTGGTCGTACCAGTACGCGGCATTCCGCTATTGTACCGCTCGACGATAAAGGTAAGCTGCTCTCCATCGGTGGTAAGAATGCTGATATCAATGGGTGGAATCCTCAAAACATCTCGCATGACTGGGGTGCCACATGGGAATCGCCTACGGCCTCGCCCCTGCCTCCCCTCGGCACGGCTCAGCGTCCCAGCATGATACGGCTGAAGTCTGGTGTGTTGTTGGTTGTAGGCGACTCCTATATGCATAAAAAGAAGATAGCTCCTCCTGCTGGGTGGTCATTGGGTAACGACTGCTATGTGGGCTGGTCGAAGGATAATGGCCAGACGTGGCAGTTCAAGCGACTGCCCATCGGGCTACCCCATCAGGCACGCCCTGTATATTCCTCGCTGGGTTACACTACCGTCCGTCAGGCACCCAATGGTGTTATTCATATCCTGACTTCTGCTAACTTTCCTGGCTTGCATTACGAGTTCAATGAGGCGTGGCTGTATGATAATAGGGGCGAGGGGCAAGGAGCAAGGGACGGCTATCAGCTCAACGGGCGTCAAGTGATGCGTTATCCTGATGGGAAGATGCAGCATGAGGTCACCTATAAGAAGGGTTACAAGACGGGTCGTGAACGCTTCTGGAATGCTGACGGCACACTGCGTTGGCAGTGGCAGCGTGACCTGAGGACGCATCGTGGCACGTGGACCCACTATTGGCCCAATGGCCGGAAACGCATCGTTTCTGAGTGGAACCTACGTCCCACACCTCGCGACTTGAACCAGCCGCTGACGGGGTGTGTGGCTGATGGTATCACCCGCCATTACGATGAACAAGGCAAGTTGACAGCTACCTATCATTTCAAGAACGGCATCCTGCAAGACGACCACCAGCAGGGTAGCTCAGGACTTGTTGGTGACATGTAAAAAAGAAACTGACCCCAATGTCTTTCATTGAAAAAAGGCAAACAGGTCCCTAAATCTTCTGGAATGCCGATGTACAAAGGGTTTAGGGACCTCTTGGCAGCTTTCGTGTAAAATCCAGAAACATGACAAAGTGCAGGCCTAAACGTCATATTTGTATGAAACAGATATTATCACAAGTCTCTCGAATTATTTGGAAGTTTCGGAAAAAGTACCTATCTTTGCAGTGTCAAAACTTGACTATCCGGTAAACATTCTTACTAAGGGGAGAGAAGAAATAAATAACGTATTATTATGGCAAGAAACAAGCGATTTGTATGGGAGAAAGCCCAAAGCGGTTTATTGAAGCAAGCTACTATTCTTATTGACAAGGAGACAGGTGTTAACTATTTATTCGTTCAGGAAGGCTATGCAGGTGGCTTAACTCCCTTACTTGACAAGGATGGAAAGCCTGTCATCACTCCACCCAGTGAAATCATCGATTAAAGAATTCTTTCGGAGTATTTTTCATTTCTCTTGGAGTATTGTAGAATAATCCTTTTTTATGGCTACTATCGCAAGATGGTGGAGGACATGGACAAGGAGTTGTACACGCCCGAGGAGGCCTACGAATTGACGATGAAGGATATCAAGGCTATCTACGACGCGAAAGATGCAGTATAAGTATTTTTACACGAAGCGGCGCATGTCGCTCTTTGTGTTCTCATGTGTGGTGAGCGTGGGGACTCTGTTGTTATACAACATCCCGTTCTTCAGTTATGTTGCGACGAATCACAACGGGGGGTTGGCAGAACGGCTGTGGCTGTTGGCTTCTGTGGCTGTGGTGATGCTGACGGTGAACCTGTGTGTGACCTACATGTTGATGTTGCTGCTGAGGATGGTGGGTCGCATCGTGTTGGCGCTGCTTGCGGTGGTGAATGCTACGGCGGTGTATTTCATCATGACTTACCGTGTGATGATAGACGCGACGACGGTAGAGAATGTGCTGAACACCCGGTATGCTGAAGCGTCGGCGTTCTTCAGTTGGCCGCTGTGGCTGTTTGTGACGGTGTTCGGTGTGCTGCCCGCCCTGTTCTGTCTGTTGCAGCCTGTGGTGAGGGGCAAGGAGCAAGGGGCAAGGCGCGAGGGGCTTTGGTGCGTTGGCGCATTGGCGACAGGTCTTGTGGTGGCGCTGATGAACTACAGCCAGACGCTGTGGATTAGCCAACACGACACAGAGCTGGGCGGCCTGCTGCAGCCCTGGTCGTATGTGGTGAACACGTGCAGGGTCATCAGTTTTCAGCACGATGAGCAGGTGGAGGAGACGAAGCTGCCTGACGGGAAGCTCATGGACAACAGGCGGGCGGTGGTGGTGCTCGTCATCGGTGAGTCGGCGCGCAAGGCTAACTTCCAGCTCTACGGCTATGGGCGCGACACCAACCCCCTGCTGTCCAAGCAGGAAGGTCTGAGGGTGTATGAGGCGACGGCATGTGCCACCTACACGACGGCAGGCACCAAGGCCATACTGGAACCGAAGGACACCGACGAGCTGTATGAGCTGCTGCCTAACTATGCCTTCAGGACGGGAGTCGACGTCAGCTGGCGTACCTCCAACTGGGGCGAGCCCCCTATCCATATTGACGAATATCTGACCGACCAGCAGCTGGGCGAGCGGTATCCCGACGAGAACGGCGACTACGACGGCATACTGCTGAAGGGTATCCGTGAGCGTATCGTGCAGAGCCCGAAGAACAAGGTGCTCATCGTGCTGCACACCAGTACCAGTCACGGTCCGAAGTATGTCGACAAATATCCTAAGACGTTCGAGGTGTACCGACCTGTAGCCAGCAGTGTGGAAGAGGGCGAGAAACACACGGATAGGCTGGTCAATGCGTACGACAACACCATACGCTATACCGACTATCTGCTGGACAGTCTCATCGACACCCTACGCGGCCTGGAGGGGTGGGACAGCGCTATGCTCTTTGTTTCCGATCATGGTGAATCGCTGGGCGAAAACAAAGTGTTCATGCATGGGCTCCCCATGAAGCTGGCCCCTAAGGTGCAATACGAAATACCATTTCTGGTATGGACATCGAAGGGCTTCAGAGAATACAAGACCGACGTGCCGGCAGTCATCGAACAGCACTATGTGTTCCACTCGGTGCTTAACCTGCTGTCTATCCAGTCGCCAGCTTACAACAAAGACCGGGACATCTTCAAGATGCCCCGGCGCTGATACCTATATCAGGAATGGATTTTACAGGTTTGGATTAATCTTGCTCCACTCAGAGATGGGGGGAACGATGTTCAGCGTAACCAGCTCGTCGCGCATCTTGCAGAGGTGCTCGTAGC
>ERZ842401.6568-NODE-6568-length-12383-cov-5.161989_pt1 | contig 12383 bp, 14 predicted proteins | sample MGYA00521270_ERZ842401 | MGnify/ENA primary metagenome ERZ842401 (study PRJEB31892, sample SAMEA3878208) | bioreactor metagenome | biome: Moose rumen | place: Sweden | collected 2011-10 | study: EMG produced TPA metagenomics assembly of the PRJEB12797 data set... | reverse complement strand
CGGAGAAGAGGCCTATGAGGAATTTAAAAAAATACTCGAGGTCGGAGACATTATTGGTGTAGAAGGCAAGGTTTTCAAAACAAAGACAGAAGAGATCTCCATACATGCGGAGGTTATCACCTTACTTTCCAAGAGCCTGCAGACGCTTCCCGAGAAATTCCACGGGTTGACAGATACCGATATAAGGGATCGCCAGAGATATGTGGACCTCATTATGAACGAAGAGGTCAAAGATACCTTTATCAAGCGCTCTGCTACTATCAAGGCTATCAGAAATTATCTGGACGGACAGGGCTTTATGGAGGTTGAAACTCCGATGCTGGTTGAAAACGCCGGAGGAGCTGCAGCACGTCCGTTTGAGACCCATTATAACGCCTTAAATGAGGATAGGAAGCTGCGTATATCTCTTGAGCTTTATCTGAAAAGGCTGATAGTAGGCGGCTTGGAAAGAGTCTATGAAATAGGCCGTGTATTCCGAAACGAGGGGACGGACACCCGTCATAACCCGGAGTTTACTCTTATGGAGCTCTATCAGGCATATACCGATTATTACGGGATGATGGATCTTACAGAGAATATGTTTCGCTATGTGGCACAGGAGGTGATGGGGACTACAGCCTTCAAATACGGAGACCTGGAGTTGGATTTCGGAAAGCCCTTTGAACGCATGACGATGATAGACTGCGTCAGGAAATATACCGGTATTGACTGGAACGATGTAAAAACCGACGAAGAGGCAAAGCAGCTTGCAAAGGAAAAGCACATTGAATTTGAGGAGCGCCATAAGAAGGGGGATATTTTAAGCCTGTTCTTTGAAGAGTTTTGTGAGGAGCATTTAAAGCAGCCTACATTTATAATGGATCATCCCATAGAGATAAGCCCGCTTACAAAAAAGAAGCCCGATGACCCCGAATATGTCGAGCGCTTTGAGCTGTTCATAAACAGCTGGGAGATGTGCAATGCCTATTCGGAGCTCAACGATCCCATAGACCAGAGGGAGCGTTTTGAGGCTCAGGAAGCCCTCCTTGCAGCGGGCGACGAAGAGGCCAACCACACCGACGAGGACTTCCTCAATGCCCTTTCCATTGGCATGCCCCCCACCGGAGGCATCGGCTACGGCATCGACCGCCTGGTCATGCTCTTAACCAATTCCGGCGCCATAAGAGACGTGATCGCGTTCCCGACACTGAAGTCATTAAGCTAAAGAAACCCAGTAAAATAAAGGGTTTCAAGTGGTAAAAGGAACTTAGGTACCACAAAAGTACCACGATAGTTCCAATGGTAGATGCAGAACAGTACATGATAATGCATTTACTCCTTGGGTAGTCAATCAAATATTTTGCAAAATTAAGGACACTTTCTAAAAGAGAAATCTTTTGAGAGTGTCCTTTTTGTTATGGTCAAAAATTATTTACAAGGAGGAAATGCCATGAAAACAAGTACAGCGATAGGTGCAGGCAGAGCGATTATGAGAATAACCGTTCCCGAAATGAGACAGAGATTATACCCAATCAGAGGAGGAATGAACGAGTATGTTAAAAGTAAGAGTTTCGGGACCGACCTACGAGCTGAAAGATTATCTGGAACACATGGAAAAAGACAAGGTGTACCAGGTCACAAGCCAATCCAAGCCCTTAAAGAATAAGGGAACCAACAAGATCTTTCGAGTATTCTCGGATGTGGACAAGAGAACAAGAATAGAAGCCCGCAAGAGACAGGGCAACAGATAAAAAACGATAACAGGAGGAACGGTTATGGCTAAAGTAATCGCAGTAGCTAATCAAAAAGGGGGAGTCGGGAAGACAGCGTTGGCAAGCAATTTGAGCGTTGGTCTTGCCATGAATGACAAAAAGGTACTGGTCATTGATGCTGATCCCCAGGGAAATTTAACATCCAGTCTCGGTATAGATAATGCTGATGAACTGGAGAACACTCTTGCTTCTTTCATAGAGCGTGAGATAAATGAGGATCCGATAGATCCTGCGGAGTATATTCTCCATAACGATGAAGGCGTGGATCTCATGCCGTGCAATATAAAGCTTGCCGGTATGGACTATATGATAATGAACGCTCTCAGCAGAGAGCATCTGCTGGATGCTTTTGTATCAAGCGTCAGGGACGAATACGATTATATCCTAATCGACTGTTCTCCCAGCCTTAATCTTGTGACAATCAATGTGCTGACAACAGCGGATTCTGTGATCATTCCGGTGGAGGCATCGTATCTCTCAATGGCAGGTCTTCAACAGCTACTTGCGTCGATAGGCTCTACCAAGAGAAAAGGGGATTGTGCTATGAGGCTAACCCGATATGAGCAGGAAACAATCATCAACTTCAATGCCGGAGATCAGACCGCCATCCTTTACACCCGAGATCCTGCCATTATGAGAAAAGTTGATGCGTTAGTTATCGAGTATCCCGATACCTATAAGTGCATAGGTGAAACAGATATCGACAAGACCTATGAGATGCCTAAATCTGCCGTTACTTATCGTAAGCCGAGAAAACTATCCGAGGAACAGAGGGATGCAGCAAGGAAACGAATAAAAAATCTCAAAATCTTCAAAGAGTCATCAAAGTGAGAAAAGCATAGTAAATATAGTTTACAGAATAACAAGGATGTAGTTTACAATAACAACTTAACATGATACAATATAATGCATTGAGTGAACGGCAAAAGGGTGCAAAAAGGAGCGCATATGGCATTGCATTGTACTTTATCAACACTAATGGGCAAGAAACGATATTCCATACAAGATGTTCATGAAAAGACAGGTTTATCGAGAAACACGGTATCATGTCTATATAATGATAAGGCAACACGGATTGATTATGAGACCGTTGATCGGCTTTGCAGATTGTTTGATTGTCCCATAAATGAGTTGTTTGAACTTAGCAAAGATACTTCATTTACTGGTGCAGAATAAGCGACAGGATAAAATGCGAGGAAAGAATATGTTGGATTATGTTATAAAACAGACTATGAGTTTTCTTGAGAATATGCCTAAAAGTAAGAGAAAAAAGAAAGGGCAGTTCTTTACATCCGCTGAAACAGCCATGTTTATGGCAGATATGTTTGATTTGAGTGAATGTAAAGGAAGTGTATCGGTACTTGATCCAGGAGCAGGTACTGGGATACTATCTATAGCTTTTCTTGAAAGGCTCATGAGTTTATCATCGGATATTAATGCATCTTTGACCTGTTATGAAACGGATCTGGAAGTATTGCCGGTGCTTAAAAGCAATCTTGAATATGCTAAAAGCGAATATCCAGGACGTATAGAATATCGGGTTTTGGAGGAAGATTATATACTTTCCCAAAGTAATGATTTTGAGGAAAATCTCTTGGCAAATGAGGATCCGCTTAAATATGATTATATCATAGCGAATCCCCCATATTTAAGAGTTATGAGAGATCATCCGGCGGCAATGTCAATGCCGAAGGTTGTGCATGGCGCACCAAACCTATATTTTCTGTTTGCTGCCATGTCTTTGTTTAATCTTAAGAATGAAGCAGAAATGGTTTATATTATTCCACGAAGTTGGACATCGGGAGCTTACTTTAAGGCATTTAGAGAGTACCTGCTTTCAGTGGGAAAAATTGAACAGATACATCTTTTTGTGAGCAGAGATAAAGTGTTTAATGCTGAGGAAGTATTACAGGAGACGATGATCATTAAGGTTATACGTAGTAATTACAAGCCGGAGAATGTACTGATTACATCAAGCAATAGTTGTAATGATTTTGCTAATATTACAAAGCTTATGGTTCCTTATGATGCAGTGGTATCTGGTGAGGACTTATATGTTTATCTTCCTACAAGTGATGAAGAAATTGAAGTCATAAAAAAGATTAATACATATCATACAACTCTGCCAGATGAAGGTTTAAAAATGAAAACTGGCATTGTTGTAGATTTTAGGCAATGGGATGAACTGAGAAAAGAGCCGGGTGATCATATTCTTCCGTTGTTTTATAGTCAGCATATAAGGGATGGTAGGGTTAATCATCAGCCGTCCGGCAAAGAATTTGATTGGATCATTGATGAAAAGCCGGGTCTTATACAAAAAAACAAGAATTATGTGTTTATCAAAAGGTTTACGGCAAAAGAGGAAAGAAGACGTCTCCAATGTGGCGTTTATTCCCCTGCTGATTTCAAAGAGTATAAATTCATAGGAACACAGAATAAGATTAACTTTATAGACAGGGTAGATGGTAGCGAAATGGATGCCCAGACAACTTATGGCGTATATGCTTTGCTCAATTCTACTTTGTTTGACATGTATTATCGTATTCTGAACGGAAGTACGCAGGTAAATAGCACGGAGATAAATAACATACCAGTGCCGCCAGCAAATATGATAAAAAAAATTGGTGAGCGGGTGCTTGTAACAGCTGATTTATCTACGGATAACTGTGACCGCATTATAACGGAGGTGGCATATGCCTAAACTTGATGAAGCAAGGGAGTTCCTTATGAACGTGGGGATGCCAAAAGCGCAACAGGCAGATATATGTGCTTTGAGTATTCTTGCAATGGCAGGGATAAAGCCTGATGGTGACTGGAAAGATGCAACAAATGAATGGATCAGGATTCATGATATCATAGCCTTTGCCAATCAGCATTATGGAACAACTTATGCTGAAAATAGCAGAGAAACTTTCAGAAAACAGGCTATGCATAGATTCAGAACTGCTGCACTGATAGAAGATAATGGTAAAGCAACCAATAGCCCCAATTATAGATATCGTATTACGGATGAAACCCTGAAGGTTCTTAGGGCATGGGGAAGCAATAGTGCGGAAAAGCAGATGAATCGATTTCTTGCATATCATGAGAAGCTGGTTGATATTTATGCTTCAAAGAAGAAAATGACCATGATGCCTGTGAAAATAAATGGATTGGATTTTCAGTTCTCTACGGGAAAGCATAATGAACTTCAGAAGGCGATTATCGAAGAGTTTGCACCACGTTTTGCACCTGGCTCGGAATGCCTTTATGTGGGCGATACAACGCAGAAGGATTTGGTCAAAAATGTTAATAAGCTGAAGAAACTAGGATTTTCTATAACGCTTCACGATAAAATGCCCGATGTTGTTTTGTATCGTGAGGAAGAAGATTGGATATATTTTGTTGAGTCGGTTACATCGGTGGGACCTATGGATCCTAAAAGGATTCTCGAGATTACGGATATGACCAAAGATGTAAAATCGGGGAAGATTTTCGTGACAGCCTTTTTGGACTTTGCAACCTATAAAAAGTTTGCTGATTCTCTTGCGTGGGAGACAGAGGTCTGGATAGCCGATATGCCTGATCATATGATTCACTTGAACGGAGATAGATTTTTAGGTCCTAGAAAATAATTATCTTTTAGTTTTATAGACGATGACAATCGCAGTTTGAAAGGGAGATAAATGATTGGATTGATAGTAGCTCGTTCAAAAAATAATGTAATTGGAAAAGGCGGAGAAATTCCTTGGAGAATTAAAGGAGAGCAAAAACAATTTAAAGAGCTCACAACGGGAAATGTTGTTGTAATGGGGCGACGTTCATATGAGGAAATTGGACATCCGCTTTCGAACCGAGAAACAATTGTTGTTTCAAAAACCAAACAGTTTGAAGGGAGTAGCGTTCGAACTGCAAGTTCTGTTAAAGAGGCAATAGATATGGCAAAAGAAAAAAACATATTTATAGCGGGAGGTTATGGATTATATAAAGAGGCTATTCCTTTAGTGGATGTTATGTATATTACTGAAGTTGACATAGAGATTGAGAATGGTGATACCTTTTTCCCAGAATTTAATGAAGTTGATTTTGAAAAGAAAATTGGTGAAACCTTGGGTGACGAGATTCAATATACTAGAACTATGTATTATAGGAAAAGCAGATAAGGATTGTAAAAAAATCATTTGCATATAAAGGTCTTAAAGAGTTCTATAAAACTGGAACCCCAAAAGGCATACAAGGATGATTTATTAAATGATTCAGAGCTCGGCAAATTCGATTTATCGAGATGAACGGTGGAACGTTATCTTGGAAGTTAATATGACATAGAAAAACTGAATATTGTTACCACAGACGGTGGCGAACGATCTTAAATGATTATTCGTCCCCGTCTTTTTTTATCCCAAAATCGCCGGAAACGGCACAACAAAGAAAGGAGATTTTCAAATGGAACAGAAAACAATTTCACCAAAAGAACAGAGAGCTTTGGATAAGGTAAAGCGTGCTAACGCAGAGCTTGCCAAGGTCAGGCGTGATCAGAAAAAGGAATTGAGAAAGGAGCAGGATCGCCACAAGTACATGATGGGCGGTTGTGTAGTGAAATACTTCCCCGAAGCTTATGACTTTAGCGAGCAGGAAATGAACCGTATCATAGCGTGCGCTTTTTCACTTAAGGATGTGAAGAACATGATCGCCACGGTTCTGAAAGAGCGACCGGATCCGGCGGTAAGTAACGATGAAGAGGAGGCAGAAAACGATGATTTTGATTCTGATGAAACCGAAGAAAATGATCCCGAAGAAAGTGACGATGACGAGGGCGGAGAAGCCTAAGGTCTTTCACCGAGATTTTCTCGGTGCGCACAGATATACCACCGGAGGTGGTACTGCGCGTCCTGCCGGAGGCGTCCTGCGGACAGCTGTTGTCTGCCGAGGGCAGCCAAGAGGGGACACTACGTTTCCCCTCCGGTGCTATCGCACCTACCCCTATGTGTACTTTGCGCTTGGCAAAGCTCTAAAGAGCAGAGCTTCACCAGGCACAAAGTCTGTCCTGTCAGTCCGTCCATGTTTTGGTATGCCGTCAAGGTGGAAAGTGAGGTGCGGACGTGACAGTTAAAAACATCAGCACCCGTGCCAAGATATGTGGCAGGAGTGCCAAGTGTAAGGGCGGTCATTCTGCTGTTGAGCAAGCCTCATATATCAGCAGGGAGAAGATGTACTGCGAGTATGATGGTCAGACCTATTATCCCAAGTATTCCGAGGATCTTGTTCATTGCGAAGTTTTGTTACCGGAGAATGCACCCAAAGAATACAAGGATCCCTATGTTTTGTGGAATAGTGTGGAGCTTGTCGAAAAGTCAAAGGATGCTCAGCTTGCCCGAACTTTCCGCATAGAGCTGCCGAATGAGTGGAGCTATGATCTTGCCAAGGAAGTGGTGAAGGATTATTGCGAGAGGAACTTTGTCAGCAAAGGTATGTGTGTTCAGTATGCCATCCATGATTCTGAAAACGATAAAGGACAGAGGAACTTGCATTGCCACATCATGCTCACATTACGGAGCATTGATGAACATGGAAAATGGATGCCGAAACAGAGGAAAGTTTATCAGAAGGATGAGAACGGTGAACGCATCCCAGACATTGATAAAAAGACCGGACAGCAGAAGGTTGATAAGCAGAATCGTAAGCAATGGAAATGCACAACAATTCAGACCAATGATTGGAACAGTAAGGAGAATGCGAAGATATGGAGAAAGGATCTTGCCGATACCATAAATGCGGTCAATGCCAAGATCGGAATGACGGATAAGTTTTGGGAGTATCGTTCCTTTAAGGAGCAGGGACTTGATATCATTCCTCAGATCCATCTGGGAGAGAAAGCGAGTGCAATGGAGCGTGCGGGAATCCGGACGATCCGAGGCGATATCAATCGGGATATCATTGCACGAAATGCCATCATTGATGCTGCCCGTGCTGCTTATGAAAAAGCCAAGGAAGAACTTGCCGAAGTCATGGCTATTCCGGTTACCGTTGCAAAGGCATTCAAGAGTGAGATCATTGATGTGATTCGTAAGATAGCGGAGCGTAACAATAACCGTCTTACATTGCCGATAATGAAGGGCAAGTTTATCGGTGCCGTTTCTGATCGTGCATCCCTGCAGGACAAGGCGAAAATGGAGGCTTATGTTCAGAGTAAAGGCTGGACTACTTTTGATGAAATGCAGGCTGACAGAAAGGCAATGCAGGGCAGATATGACGAGCTTCAAAAGAGCAGAGGAGATATGACCGTGCGCATGGATTATCTTGAAAAGCTTCTTGCATTCCATGAGCAGTATGAACCATATCAGCAAGTCAATGCCGAGTATTGGAAGCTGAAAAAGGCAGAGGATAAGAACGGCAAGCCTCTTGGGTTCTTCAAAAAGAGTCAGGCGGAAGAGTTTAAGAAAAAGCATCAGACAGAGCTTAACACTTATAAGATTCACCGTGATGTACTGAAAGATATGATCAAGGAGCCGGACAAGAAGATCACACCCAAAGCATGGCAGAAGGAGCTTGATGGTCTGAAAGAAAGGTATCAGAAAACAGAAAGACCGTTATCAGATGTCACCTTGGATCTTGCAAAGATGGAAGTGCTTAATCACAACAAGCGGGATCTTGAGAGAATGCTTGAAAACGAGAGCCACAAGAGAACGGTTAGCAAAGACAGAAATATCACGCTTTGAGAAAGGAGATTATATGGCGGAAGAGTTGAATATTGTAACACCGGAGGGAGCTGATACATCGGCCCCCTCTTTTCATGAGAAAATCGGAAATATGAAGTATAACGTGGTGCTTCATTTTGCTGAAAAGGGCGGTCAGACCGTGAAGGACAGGCTGAAGCGGGTAATCCTGCACGAAGCGAATGCCAAGAGTGGTACAACAAACCCTTGACAATTAGCAACAGGCAAGACCGCTAAATCCATACTTATTAGCTGTGGAGCGAGGCTTGCACCGTTTGATATCAAGGAGCTGCGAGACCTGACGGAGTACGATGAAATGGAATTAGACCAGATTGGGGAGCGCAAAACGGCGCTCTTCATGATCATGTCTGACACCGATGGAACCTTCAACTTTATTCTGGCAATGATGCAGTCGCAGATGTTCAATCTCCTTTGTGAGTGCGCTGATGATAAGCACCACGGGAAGCTACCTGTTCATGTCAGATTTCTGCTCGATGAGTTTGCGAATATCGGGCAGATACCGCAATTTGACAAGTTGATAGCTACGATACGAAGCAGGGAGATATCCGCTTCCATTATTTTGCAGTCAAAGTCGCAGCTAAAGGCAATCTACAAGGATAATGCCGATACGATAGAGGGCAACTGTGATACCACGCTGTTCCTTGGTGGAAAGGAAAAGACAACTCTTAAAGAGATGTCGGAGATTTTGGGTAAAGAGACGATTGACCTCTATAACACATCGGATACCAGAGGGAACTCCCCTTCCTATGGTTTGAATTATCAGAAAACGGGGAAAGAATTGATGTCGCAGGATGAGATCGCAGTCATGGACGGCGGGAAATGTATCATGCAGCTTAGAGGCGTGAGACCTTTTTTCTCGGATAAGTACGATATAACGAAGCACAAGCGATATGTTGAGCTGTCCGATTATGATGAGAAGAACCTGTTTGATGTCGAGGCATTTCTGTCAACGAAGCTCAGGATGAAAAAGAATGAGATCGTGGAAGTGCATGATATGGGTGTCATAGAAGATGATACTCCTACAACTGAATAGGGAGAAGGCTAAACGGAGCGTGTGATGCGCCAAACCTGATGCCGGAACCAAGCAAAAAGGGACAACCGGTGCGCAGCCTACCAAGCATGGAGCACCGGAAGCCCCGGCGGGATTGGCATAACCAATACCCTGCGATCATTCTATCACAAAAAGGATATCGCAGGGATTTTTTATGCCTTCCGTGGCAGCGTAAACAAATTCAATAATCGGAAGGAGGAAGAAAACTGAAAAGTCAGTTTTCAACAAAACAATGGGATTTTTTACTAATTCAGTGACCGCACTTAAAACCGTCGTGACCGCAATCGGAGCCGGTGTTGCCGTATGGGGCATCATCAATCTTCTGGAAGGCTATGGTAACGATAACCCCGGCGCAAAGTCGCAGGGAATTAAGCAGCTGATGGCTGGCGGCGGTATCGTAATCATCGCCCAGACGGTGATCCCTCAGCTGTCCACGCTCTTTTCATAAGAGGTGTTCCCTTAAATGGGAGCAATCGTAGATAAGATTACCGAACTCATAAAGGAAATACTGCAAGGCTGGATCATGACGAACCTCGAAGGCATGTTTACCGATGTCAACACAAAAGTCGGTACCATTGCCGGAGAGGTGAGTCAGACCCCCAGCGCATGGAACACAAGTGTTTTCACAATGATACAGAACTTGTCCGATACAGTCATCATACCGATAGCCGGGATCATCATCACCTATGTCCTATGTTATGAACTGATCACGATGGTCATAGATAAAAACAACATGCACGAGGGCGTATGTTATTAGCGAGGGTTTTAACCATTTATCAAATGGCGGTCAACTCATTCGTGGTGGAAAGAGCGTAAACCCTTGCAAATCAAGCGGTGTGGACTGCTTCACAGCCTTTCAGCACCGCTTATAAACTATGTTGCGGTTTAGTAAAAAATGCCATATCGGATATACGGAGGCTAAAACGAGCGGTTTTAGCCTCTTTTCATCCGTACTATTACGGGCGAACGGAAACAGGAACTATGCGGGCGGGGAAATATGCCACAACAAACGGTTATGGTCAAAAATCCCGTCAAAGTATGGATAAAAACAGGGACTATGCCGACCACGGCGGCAGGGAGCAAAAGAGACAGAGAAACAGAAAAGGGGAAAGAGCGAAAAGAAAGAAGCAAAGAAAAGTGAGAAAGTCCTAAAAGATAAAGAGATAGAGAAAAGGAGATATACCATCTATCAATCAATCCATCTCCCCGTCCGTCTGTCCTGTCATAATATATACTATTAGCCCCCTCTTCCTTTGTCGGCGTACCACCCCCTACAAAATTTTGTACCACCCCACGGGAAAGGAGCGAGGAACGATGAATTTATCACGATTGGAGCAGGAAACCATAGTAAACTACAATGCCGCAGGGCAGACAGCCACCGTTTACACAAGAGATAAGGCTGTTATGCGCCGACTTGACGCATTAAAAGACGCATTCCCAGACACCTATAAACTCATAGTGCAGACAGACATCGACAAGACCTATGAAATGCCAAAATCCCTCGTAAATTTTCGGAAGCCTATGCGCATATCGGAGGCACAGAGAGCGGCGGCAGGGGAGCGAATGAAAAGATTGAACAACGGCACAGAAAACACTTGATATTATTCCCCAATGCGAATATAATGTTAATTTGGAGGTTTGTATGGAGTATTTAACATCAATCGAAGCCGCTGAAAAGTGGGGCATATCAAGGCGCAGGGTAACGGTGCTATGCAATGAGGGGCGTGTTAAGGGTGCCGTATTAAAGGGCAAGACTTGGCTTATCCCTGCCAAAAACGAGAAGCCGCAGGAGTTAAAGCGAGGCGTGAAACCGACAAAGAAAAAAGGGAGCGTAGGTAATGGCAAAGAACGCAGGACTGCAAGCAGCCAATAAAGCAAAGAAAGATGAATTTTACACGACTTATGAGGATATTCAGTTAGAGATAAATCACTATGAGGACAAATTCAGAGGGAAAACTGTCCTCTGTAATTGCGATGATCCTTTTGAGTCTCATTTTTGTAAATTCTTCTTAAAGAATTTTAACTATTTAGGGTTAAAGCGATTGATATGTACTTCTTATGTGTCATCTCCGATTTTAGGAACACAGATGACTATCTTTGATTATATAGGGGAGCCTCTACAAAGGGGCAACGGATATGTAATGGATATATCAGAAATACCTATGGCGAATGGCAGAGGTGTATCTGATGATGATATTGAGAGACTGCTCAAATCTAAAAAGCGTGGTGTGAAGAAACTCAAAGGTGACGGTGATTTTCGTTCTGATGAATGTTTGGAGTACCTGCAACAAGCGGATATTGTTGTGACTAATCCACCATTCTCCTTGTTCAGAGAGTTTGTTGCTACTCTTGTTGAGTATGACAAGCAGTTTTTGATTATCGGGAATGTCAATGCGATAACCTATAAAGAGATTTTTCCGTTAATAAAAGATAATCGCCTTTGGTTAGGTGCAAGCATTCACTCTGGAGACAGAAAGTTTTTTGTACCTGATGATTATCCGCTTAATGCCGCAGGGTGTGGAATTGATGATGACGGGAGAAAATTTATCCGTGTTAAGGGAGTAAGGTGGTTTACAAACATTGATTATGCTATGCGACACGAAGATTTAGACCTATATCGGCATTATTATGGGAGCGAGGAAGATTATCCCAAGTATGATAATTACGATGCAATCAATGTTGATAAAACATCGGAAATACCGTGTGATTATTTTGAGGATATGGGAGTGCCAATCACATATCTTGACAAGCATAATCCAGAGCAATTTGATATTGTGAAATTCCGAAAAGGAAATGATGAAAAAGACTTGACATACACCATTGAAGATAGCACCGTCTTGACAGACAGACAGACAGACAGACAGACAG
>ERZ842401.6567-NODE-6567-length-12384-cov-9.040798_pt1 | contig 12384 bp, 8 predicted proteins | sample MGYA00521270_ERZ842401 | MGnify/ENA primary metagenome ERZ842401 (study PRJEB31892, sample SAMEA3878208) | bioreactor metagenome | biome: Moose rumen | place: Sweden | collected 2011-10 | study: EMG produced TPA metagenomics assembly of the PRJEB12797 data set... | reverse complement strand
TGAAAAACGCTGCCCGTTTGGAGTCGCTATCAGGGAAAATATGAAGTCAGCAAAAGAATTATTCGGCATGTAAAAACTCTTGACATTAACGCCGAAACTGATAAAGGAGAATTATATTTTTCAGCAGGAGGCACAAATTTATCATGATGATAGGGAACAACACCACCGTAAACCTAGCGTATAATTCTTATAATGCCACGACTAAGGCACTCGAAAGAACTACGCGGGCTTTATCTACGGGGCTTCGGGCGGCAAGTGCGGCTGATGACGCTTCGGGTTACGCGATCGGTGAAAAAATTTCTTCACAAGTTGCAGGAGTTGACCGGGCAATCCGAAATTCACAGGACGGAATTTCCATGCTTCAGACAGCGGAAGGCGCGTTAAACGAGATTAACTCAATGTTGCAGAGAATGCGAGAACTTACGGTTGAGGCCGCTAATGACTCTCTCACAACTCAGGACAGAAATTACATTCAGCTTGAAATCGGCGAATTGCGTAAAAATATTAACAACGTTGCCAGCAATACGACATTCAACGGCAAACGTTTGCTTGATGGAAGCTCAACGGCGATTTGGTCAGCTGACGACGCGAACACGAAAGTAAAAGTTACTGGAGCAATCACATCATTAGACTCTTTCGGACAAAAGAAGGCTACGAACGGGAATTACAGGATTGAGATACGCTCAAAACCTGGACAAGGCCAAGTTCAGAAAAGCGCGATATTCAACATCACGACAGCCGAAGAAATTACGTATAAAGGCAATATTGTAATCACAGATGATGTAAGTCCTGTTAATCCGATTACGAATATTCCCACAAAACCAGCGAACGAAATTAATATTGAAAGCGGCGTTGATTCTGCCGGAGCGGCTTCTGGGAACGGCTGGAATTTCTCAGGCGGAGTTCTTACTATAACAGGCGACGGAACTTATAACATCGTCGGGACGAACGCGGCTACAACTAATAAAATTCTCGTGAATGAAGGCGTGAAGGCTTCAATTTTCCTGACCGACGTAAATATCGACGTGAGTGCAACTCGTTATGCTTCAGCGTTTGACATGAGCGGGGCAAAAGTTGATTTATTCCTCTCAGGCACGAACACATTAACAAGCGGCTATGATGTTGCGGGCATTCTCACTCAGAACATCGAAGCTACAGGAGCCACGAGCGAATTAACGATTAACAGCGCGTCAGGTTATGCTTCAGAAGACGGCGTATTAAATGCAACTTGCGATTCCGGATGCGGTGCAGGTATCGGCGGGGCATGTCATACAGCAGAATCCGGCCCGTCAAAATGGCAGGGTTCAGTCGGAAAAATTACGATTAACGGCGGAACAATCAACGCTACAGCTAACGGACCTGGAGCAGGCATAGGCGGCGGAGGATACTTCGTAGATTATGACGGTGTCGGTGCTGAAGTCAATATTGCCATCAACGCCGGCAATATCACAGCAACAAGCAGATATGGGGCCGGAATTGGAAGCGGGGAAGGTTCGCGGGCTGATTACACGAACGTAAAATCGATAATTATCGCTGGAGGAACAATCAATGCAACCGGCGGCCCCTCAAGTGCGGCAATCGGAGGCGGAGAAGGCAGCAACAGCGGAAATATTCTCATCAAGAGCAGCGTGTATGAAAATATTACTATGTCAGGCTGGATTGACACCGAGAATGAACACACTGACCCCATAGGACGCGGACTAAACGGCTTATATGAGGATGAAGGCAATTTTCCTTTGACGACAACCCGCATAAGGACTTCAACATTGAGAGATATTAACGCGATGTATAATCCTGAGGGAATTTTCATGATTGAAGAGCCGCAGAAAATCACGATAACTCAGGGCGACGGAAAAACTGCTGAAGTCCTGTTATACTCGAATGATACAATGTATGATGTTGCTGACAAAATTAATAATGCAATTGCCAATGATCTTGGACAGCGAGCTTACGTTGACAATCTGAAAAGTTTCTGCACGATTGCTGACGGAACACAAGGAACTTCGGAGTCAGTCATGGAAAAAATTCCGGTTTATTCTAAATCCGGCTCTGAAATCGTCGGCTACACAACGAACGCTACAATGTTAATCCGGAGTGCTGTAGCTGGTTCTGCGGGAAAATTAACGTTCACGTCAAATAACAATGACCTGATTAACGCGCTCGGCCTCATGACAATTCAGGATGCAGAAGATAACGTCTTCAAGGCCTCAATTTACGATGCTCATTCTAACATTTTAATCGCCTCTAACGTTGAAAGCGACGGAAATACTTTAAACGGCGTAATTCACCCGAATATCAGCGTTGAGTTTGACGCGATGGCTAACACAAAAGCTATTTGGAATGACAACTCGAAAAATTATATCTTCCAGACTGACGGCGAAAGCTACAACACGACAATTCATATTCTTGACCGGAGCACATCGTTCCAAATTGGTCAGAACACAGGAGAAGACATTTTCATAAACATCGGCGACATGAGAACAAGCGCGCTCGGAATTAACGGCGTTGACGTTTCAACCAGACAGAACGCTTCAGATTCTATTGCTATGATTGACGCGGCTCTTTATAAGGTAAACTCTCAACGCTCGAAAATCGGCTCATATCAGAACGAGCTTGAGTACAACACTAACAGTTTGAGACAAACAAGTCTTCATCTTCAGGAGTCCGAGAGCAGGATTAAGGACGCTGATATGTCGAAAGAAGCGATCGAGTTCGTGAAACTTCAAATCCTCAACAACACAGGAAGCTCAATGCTTGCACAGGCAAATCAAAACTCTCAGTCGATAATGAGCCTTTTCAACCTGTAAATGAGAAAACAAATCCCCTCTGCAAAATTTCAACAGGGGGGTATTTTTTTGCGTTATAATTCTCCGTTAAGCATAAACTCAGCCAATTCCAAAGCATAATATGTGATAAGAATATCTGCTCCGGCACGTGTCATTGAGATTGCGGCTTCACTCATGACTTTTTTCTCGTCAAGCCAGCCGTTGAGACTAGCTGCTTTCATCATTGAGTATTCTCCACTGACTGAATACGACGCAACAGGAACATTCACATTCTCTTTCACAGTTTTTAACACATCAAGATACGGCAAGCCAGGTTTGACAATGATAATATCTGAGCCTTCGTTTACGTCAAGAATTGCTTCTTTTATGGCTTCACGTGAATTTCTCGGATCCATCTGGTAAGTCTTCCTGTCTCCGAAAGCCGGAGCTGAACCAGCCGCCTCACGAAACGGACCGTAAAACGCGCTTGCATATTTCACGGCATATGAGCAAATCAAAGTGTCAGTGAGATTATTAGCGTCTAGCTTTGAACGTATTGCCTGAGTATGTCCGTCCATCATGTCCGAAGGAGCAACGATATCCGCGCCGGCTTGAGCCTGAGACAAAGCGATTTTCGCGAGGACTTCAAGTGTTGTGTCATTGTCGACTTCGCCGTTTTTGATTAAGCCGCAATGTCCATGTGAAGTATATTCGCACATGCAAACGTCGCCGATTATGACGAGTTCAGGAAATTCACGCTTGGAAATTTTTATTGCTTGCTGGATTACGCCGTTGTCGTCATAAGCACTTGAAGCAATTTCATCTTTATGCTCAGGAATTCCGAATAATAATATCCCGCCGATTTTGTTTTTCGCGGCACGTTCGAGAATTATGGGCAACTTGTCAGGACTATAGCGTTTTTGCCCCGGCATCGCTGGAATGTCTTCAAGAATATTTTTCCCCTCACGAACGAACACGGGATAAATCAGCATTGACGGGTTTAATCGAGTTTCAGCCGTGAGGTTTCGGATTGCTTGAGATTTTCGTAGTCTTCGAGGTCTGATTATCATTTATCGATTGCCGCAATCTTGAGCTTCCTAAATCCTCGCGGTATCTTCACCGTAACTTCTTCACCGACGACATGACCGGTAATTGCTTGGCCGACTGGGCTTTTCTGAGAAATTTTCTGAACGCTTCCGGCAGAGTTCGTTCCTCCTGATAATTCTTCGGAGCCGACTAAATCATACGTGTAAACTTTTCCCGGCTTGTCTAAATCCTCAAGAGTTATTCTCAGTCCAACACCAACCCTGTTAGTGTCAAGTTTTTCTTCGTCGATAACCGTAACTTTGCTCAGTGTAGCTTCAAGGTCTAAAATTCTGTCCTCAAGTTTAGCCTGTTCCTCTTTTGCGGCGGCGTATTCTGCGTTTTCGCTCAAGTCTCCGAACGCACGGGCCTCTTCAAGTTTACGTGCGACTTCCTGTCGTCCTTGAGTTCGTAAATGTGTTAATTCTTCGGTAAGTCTTTCATAACCGCTCCGAGTCATCTCGTGAACGTCGTTCTTTTTTGGCGGCAAGATTATTCACCCTCCATAAAAATTTTACGTAATATTATAGCAAGCCTTGAAAGTGTTAAAATATACGGCAATTTTAAATACGAAAGGAAGATTATTATCATGGCAAATTACGAAAATTACATGCCTTATTCAGCCGGACTTGACAGCGTTGAAGCGGTTAATTCGTTATTCCGTAAAGTCTATCAGTATATGGCTTTCGGATTAATTTTAACGTCATTAACGGCGTATTTCACGGCTTCGAGTTCAACGATGCTTTCAATTTTATACGGCTCGCAATACTCATTCTTAATTCTTGCGATCGCTGAAATCGGCTTAGTAATTTATCTCAGTGCGGCAATCAACAAGTTATCAGCGTCGACAGCGTTAATATTATTTTACGTCTACAGCCTCCTGAACGGATTAACTATTTCAAGCGTTTTGCTTGTTTATACGAGTGAGAGCGTCTATAAGGCGTTTTTGTCGACAGCAGGAATGTTCGGAGCAATGAGCTTGTACGGACTTTACACGAAGAGCGATTTAACCGGCATGGGAAGTTTCTTGCGAATGGGACTTTTCGGATTGATTATCGCTATGGTCATTAACATGTTCGTAGGCTCGTCAACGGCTGAACTGGTCATCAGCATTCTGGGAATAATAATTTTCTTGGGATTAACAGCTTACGACACGGCCAAGATTAAAGCAATCGCTTCAGGAGTTGACAGTCGCGATGAGAATTTAACGGGAAAAGTTGCTGTACTTGGAGCATTAGCGCTTTATCTGGACTTCATTAACATATTCCTGTATTTATTGCGATTATTCGGACGTGAGAGAAATTAATTAGTTGTGTGGTAAAATAGGGACAACCTTGAGGGGAGTTGTACCCTATTCCAGGTATTGAGGCTAACTAAGACTAACCTCTAAAACACCCGATTGTTACCAGTTCTTGAGCATCGTGATGATGTTAAGTAAAACGAGGATGAAACTCGCAAACCAGTACAGACCAGCGGCTAAAGACTTCATCGTGCGGAGGAAGTTATGCCGCTGTTTTCGTCTGGATTTTTTGTGTTTCTTCGCCATTGTTGGCTTTCACCAGATTTCCACACGGTGGACTTCCCCGTTTGATAGGCCGTGTTCCTATGACGGGCCCCTCGTGAAAGTTATTATATCATGCGATAAATTTTAAATTTCTTCCCAATGCTTTCAAGTAAATTTTTATCCCGCTGACTTTTTCTTTATCAGGACATTTCACGTTAACCATGCCTTTTTTGACGTTGACGCTTTCAATCCCGAACCTTCCGCCGAAATTACGAACAGCGATTAATGCCGTGAGATACTCGACTTCAGCAGGAATTTTCCCGAACCTGTCGCGCATTTCGTTTTTCATAGCTTCGAGTTCATCAAGTCCGACAACGTTAATTAATCTGCGATAAAGCGTAATCCTCACGTCGTCCTGCGGAATATAATTCTCCGGAATAAATCCGTTGCCTTTGTCCGTAACAACCTCAATAGTTTTCACGTCCTCAATGCCGCGCAACTTGTTCAATTCCTGCTCAAGCATACGATAAAAAATGTTGAAGCTACTGTTGCGTAAATTCCCGTGTTGAGTTGTTCCGCCGATTTCTCCGCCGCCCCTTATGTCTAAGTCCCTGCGTGCAATCTCGTAGCCTGAACCTAGATCCGTCATAGTTGCAATCGCTTCAAGCCTGTCTAAAGTGTCCTGATTTAACACGGCTTTATTCGGGTAAAAGAAATACGCAAAGGCTTTTTCGCCGCGTCGTCCAACTCGGCCCCTTAACTGGTACATTTGGGCAAGTCCTAATTCTTCGGAGTTGTCAATAATAATCGTGTTCGCTCGTCCAACGTCAAGCCCGCTTTCGATTATTGTCGTCGCTAAAAGAATGTCGATATTGCCCGCGTAAAAGTTTAACATTGTAGCTTCAAGCTCTTTTTCCTTCATTTGACCGTGAGCCATCATGATATTAGCTTCTGGGAAAAACGCCTGTAACATCTTAAAATATTCCGGAATACGTGAAATCTTGTTCGACAGAAAATAAACCTGTCCGCCCCTGTTCAGCTCAAAAGTTATTGCTCGTCTAATCGTCGACGGACTGAATGAGCCTGTGTAAGTTGTTACGGGTAATCTATCTTCAGGAGGAGTTGACAAGACCGAAATACTTCGCAAGCCGCGTAATGACATCGCTAATGTTCGTGGAATTGGTGTAGCTGAGAGGCTCAAAATATCAACTGAACCGTAAGTGAGCTTCAAACTCTCTTTATGCATAACTCCGAACCTGTGTTCCTCATCAATTATCAGAAGTCCCAGCTTATTGAACTTTACGCCCTTCTGCAAAAGTTTATGAGTTCCGATTAATATATCAATCTTGCCTTCAGCCGTCGCGTTAAGAACTTCTTTAGCCTGTTTAGCCGTGATGAAACGTGAGAGAAGCCCGACAGTTATGGGAAATCCTGCCAATCTCGACTGAAAAGTTGTGTAATGCTGTTGAGCTAATATCGTCGTCGGGACTAAAACGCAAACTTGAAATCCGGATTGCACGACACGAAACGCCGCGCGCATCGCAACTTCAGTTTTCCCGAAGCCGACATCTCCGACTAAAAGCCTGTCCATTGGATATTTGCTCGATAAGTCCTTCATAATCTCGTTAATCGCTTTCAACTGGTCAGCAGTCTCATTATAGGGAAATGCTTTCACGAAGTCATTATACATTTCACCAGGTTCATCGAATGGCTCACGACGTTCAAGTTCACGATGAGCGAAAATTTCCATTAAGATTTTGGCTTCCTGTTGTGCTTTCTCTTGAGACTTCTGATAATTTTTCTTCCAGGCTTTACCCTTCAGGCTGTCAAGTTTTGCCGCTTCACTCTCGTGTTCATTCAGGCCCGTAATCTTGAATGAATGCATTACCGGGATTAACAATCTCTGGTCGTCAGCAAACTCAATCACCAGCATGTCCATAGGAATTCCCGAAGCGTCAATCGTCTCAATTCCCCTGAAAATTCCTGTGCCGTAATCCTCATGAATAACCAATTGGCCCGGCGTTAACTTCTCAATATCATTCCATTCGTTAGGAGTTCGCCACTGAGTGAGTGAGATATTCGCGTTTATTCCCGATAACTCGCGCTCTGAGATGAAAGCCGTCTTCTTGTTCTTGTCGATGAAGCCTGCTGACAAAACGCCATCATGAATTTCATACGGCAATTTCTGAAACACAGGGTTATTCGTGAAGACTTTTATTGCGAACTTGTTCTTCTCAAGCTCAGCACACGTCAATAAAATACTCTCAGGATTTCCCTTGAAGGCTGGTAGGCTTTCGGTCGCAAATTCTTCGTCGGCTCTCTCGGGATTACTCGTAATTCGTATGATTGGGAACTTTGCGAGCGTGTTAAAAGTTGTCGGCCACAATTCGACGTTATAGGCCGGTTCGGTCTCAGTGAAGATTTCACGCCATAACCAGAGAAAACTTTCGGCTTGAGTTTCAATTTTGTCCGGTTCATTGAGGATTATTAACGTGTCATGAGGCAGTAACTCAACGGGAAATTTCGGGAGCGATTGAGTGATTGAGTGTAAAGTTATCTCGTCGAGCTTCATTAATTCGCTTGAGCTTTTCTGAGTGTCAGGATGAAACGAGCCAATTCGTTCAATCTCGTCATCAAAAAATTCAAATCTCAACGGCATAGAATATCCCGGATCGAAAACGTCAAGGATAAATCCGCGCTGAACGTATTGACCTGGTGCCCACACGAGACTTGAACGTTTATAGCCTGAGAGTTCCAGCCATGATTTAATTTTGTCGATGTCAAATTTCTCCGTTAGGTTAATTTTGAGTTCAGAGCCTCCAATTAGACACGATGATATTAATGCTCCCGGTGAAGCCGCTAAAATTCCTTTAGTCTCGTTCCAACGTCTGAGAGTTTCGCCGCGTTCAAGCAATAATGCCCTGAGCCCCTCAATCTCGGAAGTCAAAGGCAGCTCGTTTAGCATGAAAATATTCTGTTCAGGATAAAGCGTTCTGAAGTCCTGTGAGAAAGTCGCGGCTTGCGTCGTGTCCGGGAAAATTGCGAGCGTGTGATTATGAGCAGGAGTTAAGTATGCTCGTGCAGAAAGTCCGGCGCGTTCAAAAATTGTCTTATTAGTGAGTTTACGGGTTAAAGTTTTTATGATTGAGCGTGTTTTCACGTGTTAAATTCTCCGATAAAAATATTTATTGGGATTATAACATTTGCTTTCACCGAATAAATATCATCGCATAAATTTCGCCTAATGCGCTTCGTAAAGTCGGGTAATATTTCAGGTTCAGCATTACGAAGATAATACACCAGAATAAATTGCGTTTCGTCAACATCTTTCTTCGCCGCTGTGAAAAATTTGTCAATTTCCGCAAAAATTTCTGGTTGGCCGGAGTAATCTTTAGTCCTTCTGAAGCGTCAAGGAATTTTCCGTATAAATCTTCAGCTTCGTGAGTATTGCGTATTCTCTCGTCTATATTTCTGTATGACGGCGATAAATTTGCTAGCTGTGAAGTTCCGCGTCTTACATAATAAATCAGCTGTCTATTAATCATGTAGAGCGAATCCGAGACGATTGCATATTTCCAGAGTAAAGCATCATGCCAATAATCCGGAATATCCATAACGTTAAAGCAATCAAGAAGTTCACGCCTGAAACAAAACGTACAGCCAGGCCTTAAGTTCGAGAGACCGGAATTTGTGAGCTTTAATTGAATAATTTCTCCGTCGTCGCGGTCAAGATGCTTCAAGGGGAGCTTAGTCTCTTTACCGTTAATGACAGCAATATAATTCGAAGTCAGCAAATTAATCTGGGGATTGTCGTTCATAGCTTGTGTCATAACTTCGAGCTTGCCGGGCATCCATTTATCGTCTTGGTCGCATGGAAAAATATAATCTCCTGTACATTTTCGCATGACATTACGGAAATTTTCGCTTATTCCTAGATTGTGAGGATTTTGATAAACCGTCCAGCCTGTAAGTTCATGTTCAGCAATAAACTTTTCGCAGAACTCAAATGTGCCATCAGTTGAACAGTCATCAGCTATAATTACTTGGTCGGGATGTCTTGTTTGCGTTCGGATTGATTCTAAGTGTTCGGTAATATAATTAACGCCATTGTAAGAAGCTATAGCAATAGAGACATGAATAGGCTTGTTGCTTGATTATGGTGGCCATTTTTGAATTTGTCAAGTCCTTTCTACGTAAATTTATGTGCATATAATAATAATTTCTGAGAACTTTTGCAATCTGTTATAATCGCAAAGAAAAATCCCGGAGGTAAATTAAATTCATGAAGAAAATTGCTTTTATAGGTGTCGGAAGAATGGGCAAGCCTATGGTTCGTAACCTCCTTAAACTTGGCTTTGAAGTACATATATATTCACGTTCAATTATGAAAGTTTATGACGTAATCGCTAATGGAGCTAAATATCATAATTCGGTCAATGATTGCGTAAAAAATTGTGATGTTGCTATTACTATGCTGGGAATTCCTAAGGATTTAGAGGAAGTATATTTTGCTACAGGAGGATTGCTCGACAGTGCTCCCGTAGGAAGTTATGTTATAGACATGACGACTTCAAGCCCATCACTAGCAAAAATGATTTACGATGAGGGCAAAAGAAGGGGGCTTCACGTTCTTGACGCTCCTGTTACTGGCGGTGAGAATGCTGCGAAGAAAGCGACACTCTCAATTATGGCAGGAGGCGACGAGGAGGATTACAAAGCGTGTCTGCCTTTATTCCGAGCGATGGGGACGAACATTAATTACATGGGCGAGGCCGGAATGGGTCAGCACACGAAACTTGCAAACCAAATCATGATAGCCGGGACAATTTCAGGAGTATGTGAAGCTATGACTTATGCCCGTTCAAAGGGAATTGACATGCCGAGATTTCTGCGTGCTGCTTCAACTGGAGGAGCAAGCTCAAGGCAATTAGACACAGCCGGGCCGAAAATTCTTGACCGGGATTTTACGCCGGGATTTGCGATTAAGCATTTCATAAAGGATATGTTACTCGCGATTGACGAAGCTAACAAAGACGCGCTAAATCTTGATGTCCTTGTTACAGTTCTGAGCCATTACAAGAAACTTGAAGAGGACGGCTTCAACGAGAACGGAATACAGACATTAATAAAATATTACGGAGGGTAAAAATTGGATTACGCAAAAGAATCTTTGAGACTTCATGAAAAATGGCAGGGGAAAATTGAGGTCATCTCAACTGTTCCTGTCTCAACCAAAGAAGATTTATCACTTGCATACACGCCTGGAGTTGCTCAACCGTGCTTAGAAATTCAGAAGGATATTGATAAAAGTTACACGTTGACGAGGCGGCATAATTTATGTCTTGTTGTTACTGATGGAAGCGCAGTTCTCGGACTTGGAGACATTGGTCCGGAAGCAGGAATGCCGGTAATGGAAGGAAAATGTGTACTCTTTAAGTCGTTTGCTGGAGTTGACGCGTTCCCTTTATGCGTGAAGACTAAGGACGTTGACGCTTTCGTCGAGACAGTTTATAACATTTCGGGCTCATTCGGAGGCATTAACTTAGAGGACATTTCAGCGCCTCGATGCTTTGAGATTGAACGTAAATTGAAGGAGAGGTGCGACATCCCAATTTTCCACGATGACCAGCATGGAACAGCCGTAATAACACTTGCAGGACTTACGAACGCGCTAAAAGTTGTCGGAAAAAGTTTAGAGGGCATAAAAATTGCCGTAAGTGGTGCGGGAGCGGCGGCAATCGCAATCTCCAAACTCTTAATCTCTGCGGGCGTGAAAAATTTAACACTCTGTGACAGAACCGGAGCAATCTACAAGGGACGTGAAAAAGGTATGAACTGGATTAAAAACGAGATGGCCGAGATTACAAATCCTGAAGGAATTACGGGAAAACTCTCTGATGCCGTGAAAAATGCTGACGTATTTATCGGAGTTTCAGCACCGGGAATGTTGACGCAAGATATGATTAAAACGATGGCACGAGACCCGATAATTTTCGCATGCGCTAACCCGACACCTGAAATTTTCCCAGAAGAAGCAAAAGCCGCCGGAGCAAAAATTATCTCGACAGGACGAAGCGATTATCCCAACCAGATTAACAACGTCTTAGCATTTCCGGGAATTTTCAGAGGAGCATTTGACGTTAGAGCCAGAGACATTAACGAGGAGATGAAAGTTGCTGCGTCTCATGCATTGGCCGAACTAGTCAGCGAAAAGGAATTAAGCCCGGATTACATTATTCCTGCAGCGTTTGACAAGAGAGTGGGGCCTGCGGTAGCTTTTGCAGTGGCTGAAGCGGCAAGAAAGTCCGGAGTTGCGAGGATGTAAATTTGCTCGTGGGCTTTTTTGTGCGCGTTAATGGGATTATCGACCGTCCAGCAATGAAAGAGTATGACCGAGTAATCTTCAAGATATTCATGCCCGTTTTGCTCTTCAAGAATATTAATTAATCACGAAGGACGGCAATAAACATCTTCTCGGCTATAATTCTCGAGCTTAATCGTTCGGGCAAAGCAAAATTCGGCAAGTTATTAATCGCTGTCCTGAAAAATCCCATGATAATCGGAGCAATCTTCGCGTTCGTCTTCAAGGGCTTCAAGATTTATATTCCCGTTCCTGTCTGGTCAGTAATTAGGAGCATTGCGAACTCGACGACGACAATTAGCTTTATTTCATTAGGCGTTGGGTTGGACATGGCCGAAGCAAAAGCTGATTTGAAGCCGTTATTATGGGGAATATTTTTGCGGATGATAATTGTTCCGGCTGTGTTTATGCCGTTGTCAATGCGGGTCAGTTAGTCTGCACAACGACAATTTTATCAATCATAACAATATTTTTATGGACGTTATTCTTAAAATCTTTCGGATTAATGTAAATAACAAAAATTCCCGGCCAAGTTTTTACGCTCAACCGGGAAAATATTTACACCTTCAAAAGTTTTTACTCAGCCGCTGGAGCTTCCGCAGGTGTCTCAACTGGAGCAGGAGCATTAGCCGCCGCGCCGTCCTCTAAACTCTTCTCAAGAACACTCGCAA
>ERZ842401.6566-NODE-6566-length-12386-cov-5.963182_pt1 | contig 12386 bp, 13 predicted proteins | sample MGYA00521270_ERZ842401 | MGnify/ENA primary metagenome ERZ842401 (study PRJEB31892, sample SAMEA3878208) | bioreactor metagenome | biome: Moose rumen | place: Sweden | collected 2011-10 | study: EMG produced TPA metagenomics assembly of the PRJEB12797 data set... | reverse complement strand
GATAGTTGCCGATATTTCAGGGATTTCCGTGGGTGGGCGTAAAATAAGGAGTTTTACGAACGCCCGACAGCCCCGAAAAGCTGGTCGGGCGTTTTACTGTTCTGCAAGATTTATTATCCTCTTGCCCAGACTCTCGGAATACTGTACAGCCTTGAACGCTCCGCCGTAGCTGTGCTCAATATAGCAGATGATAAGGTCGGCCCGCATAGCCATTTGCTTGTTGCGCTCATAGATAGCCCCCTTCGGGTGAGCCTGCGAGGATTCATAGCAGATTTCCACCTCGTCATAATATTGCTCAAAGCTCTCCCTGTTGTCACGGTAGTCTGCCCTCTCATACGGCAGGACAAGAATATGCGATACGTTCCCACAGGCATAGTTCTCTTTTGCCTTGCGTACAGCCGAGGACATGACTTGATCGAACTCTCCGTCCCTGCCAACAAGGAACTCTATGTAATCCTTGCTGTTTATTAGGTCACGCAGGATAGGCATAAGACGTTCCTCAAGCACTAAAATGCTTAACGGTTGTCGGTGACCGAAAAAGGCTACTGTATATATGTTCATTCAGATCAACTCCGATATAATAATTTCTATTATTATATCACTTCAAATTCATATTTGCAAGTATATTTGCACTATAATATTGAATATATTATTTATAGCGATAATAGTGTAAAATAATAATCAGAATAACACTTGCAAGGAGACATGATCATGTTTGAAATAAAGAAGCCGACTTCGTCCAATAAAACTGTCCGTATGCCCGACGAGCTTATTGCCAAGCTTGAAAAGCTGGCTGCCCAGAATGATATTTCCTTTAATCAGCTTGTAATACAGTGCTGTGAGTATGCGCTGAAGGAAATTGATAAGACTGATGAGAAGAAGGAAAATGGGAAATAGCACTCGAACCTCATGCGGTTCTGTGGTATATTATTTAATAGATTTTTAGCAATAGGTGATTTGTGATATGAATGAACTTGACAACAATTTCAGGCAGATAGCTGACATTATCTCCACCGCTCGTGAGCGTGCCTACAAAAAAGTCAACGAGGAGCTTATTCTTATGTACTGGAGCATAGGACAGTTTCTCTCCGAGCAAATGAAATCGACCGACTACGGTGATAAATATATTGATTCCATTGCAGAATATATAAAAGATCAATTTCCCGGTATCAAAGGTTTTAACCGACGCGGGCTTTACAGAATGAAGCAGTTTTATGAGCTTTATGCAGATAACGAGATTGTGTCAGCACTGCTGACACAATTGAGCTGGACTAATCATTTGCTGATAATGTCAGGCTGTAAAACCAATGAAGAACGTGAGTTTTATATTAATCTTTCGATTAAAGAACATTATAGCTCTCGTGAACTCGAACGCCAGATCGACAGCGGTTATTATGAGCGGTATATGCTGTCAAAGGATAAGCTGCTGCCGGAGCCAATCAGCTCCATTCGGAATCCTTTCCTTGACTCCTATGTTATAGAGTTTCTTGATCTGCCGGATGTTTTTCATGAAAAAGATTTCAGAAAAGCGCTTATAAAGGGAATGAAGGATTTCATTTTTGAACTCGGCAGAGATTTCACTTTTGTAGGAGAAGAATACCCTATTCAGGTCGCTAATGAGGATTTTCGCATTGATCTTCTATTCTATCACAGAAGCCTGAAATGCCTTGTTGCTATCGAACTGAAAATAGGCAAATTCAAGCCGGAATATATCTCTAAAATGGATTTTTATCTTGAGGGCCTTGACAGGCAAGTCAAGAAGGAGGACGAAAATCCGAGTGTTGGTCTGATATTGTGTGCTTCAAAAGAAGACGAGGTAGTAGAGTACGCCATGAGCCGCACACTTTCCCCTATGATGGTAGCTCAATATCAGCTGCAGCTCCCCGATAAAGATATTCTCCGTAAAAAGCTGCAGGAACTGGCAAACCTGCCGGAACTTCCCGACGAATAAGAGTACAACAGCCTGTGCAACAAAACAGGCTGTTTTGTTTTATAACTACTGAAATGAAAAACAAATGAAAATGCTTATCATATACTTGCAATAAGGTAATATCTGTGGTATAATAAAAGCAAGGAAAGGGGGCTTCACTATGAGTGAATACAGAAAACAGATCAATTATACAGTTGCCTGTGTCAGCGAATTCGCTCACAAACACGGCTTGTCATTACAGGAAGCCTTCAGCTTTCTGTTCACCTATAAGGCAATAGAGTTTATTAAGGACAACTACGAAATAGAGCACACGCTTTCGTTTGATGATGCGCTTGACGATATGCTGATGATATGCGAGAAAAACGGAGGTGTGCTGCAATGAAGCTGTACCACGGAACAAATCTTGATTCTCCTCCGATACCTTTTCAAAGCTGAACGATACCGACACCGGGCTTTATCTTGAAAGCTCGGCTTATGTTTATGGCCTATATAAAAATGAATGTGCCAACGGTAAGCTTACACAGAAAGAAATCTGATCTCAAAGTGCCGTATACTTGCTGTAAGACAACAACAGCCTGCGCCGAAACGCAGGCTGTTTATATTTACTTTTCCACCTCAACATTCATATCAAAGCCGCCCCTGAAAATAATTTGCACCTCCGTTTTTGACAGCACTCTTATGCACTCTATGACCTTTCTGACCGCTATATCATCATACATGGTCTTGTGTTTCTCAAACTGCTCCAGTTCCTCAATTACAGAAATTATGGAGTACCTGACCTCGTCACGCTTGACAGCCTGACCCTGTATTTCCTCCAGTTGTGTTCTCAGATATTTTTCCTCAGCATTCAGAGCTTCAAACTCCTTGTCAAGAGAATCCTCCCCGACCGCCCCGGTGGTCACAAGATGTATCAGATCATCCCTCGCCTTGTCTATCTCTGCAAGGCGCTTTTCTATTTTAACCTTTTTAGCGTTATTCCTGTCCTCGTCATTCAGAACAATGCCGATATTCATCTTCATACACTCCAAGAAAGCTGTATTCTGCTCATACACCTCATTCATAGCGCCTATTATAGCTTGGTGCAGCTTTTCCTCATTTATAGACGGTGAGCACTTGCAGTATTTTGTACCATGTTCGATACGGTTGATACATCTCCATACAGGCAGCTTCTTTCCGTGAGAGTTCCATACTACACGGCGGTATGGTGTACTGCACTCGCCGCAGATCATTATATCGCTGAGTGCATACTTGCTCGCATAACGCCCCTGCTCGGTCACAGCCTTGTCGCTGCGCTTTTTTATTGCCCCCCGCTTTGCAAGCTCCTGCTGGGTACGGTTGTAGGTGTCCCTGTCAATAATAGCGGGGTGACAGTCGTGCAGTATGTACTTGTTTTTCTCGCCATTGTTCTTAACACGCTTGTGTGTGATGCAATCTATCGTGTAGCTCTTTTGCAGAATAGCGTCCCCCGCATATTTCTCGTTTTTGAGGATATAGTTGATATTGCTCCGATTCCAAGTAGTGCAGCCGCTTCGTCTGGCAATGCCCTCCGCTTGCAGAACATCTGCTATGCGCTGCATACTTAGCCCGTCAAGAAAGAGCCTGTAAATATGCCGCACGATCTCAGCTTCCTCCTCCACGATATACGGTATGCCGTTATCGCCCATACGATAGCCGAGAGTCTTATCCATAACATATTTCACCTTGCCCTCTCTGAAGGATTTTTCTATACCCCAGGATACGTTTTTACTGATGCTTTCGCTTTCCGCCTGTGCAAACGAGCCGTAGAGCGATATGATAAACTCGCTGTTCATAGCAAGAGTATTGATGTTCTCCTTTTCAAAGATTACACCTATACCCAACAGGCGCAGCTCCCTTATATATTCCAGACAATCTACAGTATTTCGGGCAAAGCGTGAGATAGACTTGCATAATACAAGGTCTATTTTTTTCTGCTTGCACTTGCGTATCATTTTGTTAAACTCCTTGCGGTTTTTGGTCTGCGTACCGCTGATGCCCTCGTCTGCAAAAATGCCCGCCATAGTCCATTCGGGATTTGAGTTGATAAGGTTTGTGTAATACTCGATCTGCACCTGGTAGCTGTTCTGCTGCTCCTCGTGATTGGTTGACACTCGGCAGTAGGCGGCAACTCTTGTCTGTTTGTATTTTGACTGTTTAAGCTCCGCAGGGCTCATTGCCGGAATGACCTTGACGTTTGCTGCTGTTTCAATAGGTCTTGCCATCTCTCTCCCTCCTTATGCTGTAATGCATTTACCGTTTTTGAATGTTACCGATATTTCTTTGTTCTTGTTTACAGATATTTTTTCAGCTATCCTTGTAAGCAGTTCCTTGTCTATCTTTTCTATAGGCTCATAACCGCTTATTATATTTATAAGTTCCTGTGTTATATATGGCGCACGGCTGTATGTACAGCACATGTATTTAGCGGCAGCCAGTTCAAGAAGCCTTGACTTTATCTTTTCATTATCTATCGGAACAGCATTAATTAGCTCCTTGAGCTCGGCTTCACGCTGCGAGATCTTTTCATTCGGTATATATTCCGTAAGCGTCTCACCTGTATCAAGCATTTCCGGCGTTTCGATAACGCAGTTCAGAATACCCAGTACTGCCCGCAAAAAGCTATCATCGCTTATCCTCGGCTTGGAATTGATACAGCCTTTTGTTGTACACCTCCAGCGCTTAACGTCCGACTTATCGGAGAAATGGACCATATTTTTCCCGCACTCTGTACAGAATGACATCTTTTTCAGAACGGTGTAGGTGTCCTGTTCCTTGCCGAAGGTCTTTTTATTCATACTGCCTTTAGCCTTTATAAATGTTTCTTCACTTATAATAGTAGGATACTCATTGCTGCCGCAGTAGCGTTTATCGTTAAGAATTGAATACACCCTGTCGGCAGCTTTTTTCTCGTCCTCCGCAAAGGTCGGGATATGTTCGGCATAAAGTGATGTGCCTATTTTCACTCCCGAAAGGCCGCTGATCCTGTCTGCAAATATCCGCTTTATGACCTCCGCTTCCTCCGCATCGACCGCTATGCTGCCGTTAATAAGTATGTAACCATACGGTGTTTTCTTGCTCGCCATATCCTCACACCCTTTCCGTGAATTCAAGTCCGCCCATTAGTCTGAAAGTCAGCTTATCCTTTGTGACTGATATTCTTTCTATTGCCGTTTCAAGCACCTCCTTTTTGTCGCTGTCTGTTCCCTCATAGTCCCCGAACATCTCCACAAGCATATTTATATCTGCGCTGATACCGCAGCCGGAATCAGACAGCTTATTTATATCTCTTGTTATCTGCTCTATTCTCAGATCTATCTCATCGACCTGTATATGATACTTTTCCTCCGAGATAAAATGCTTGTCAAACAATCCTCTGAACCTCTGCTTCTGATCTTTAAGCTCGGCAAGCTCCTTTAATCGCTTAACTCCGCCTGCCGTTCCGAACTGTTCCAGACGTTGAAGCTCTGCAAGCTGTGATGCACATTTCCCAAGTATCTCGCTGCCGTGTGCATGGAGCTTATCACACATAGCGGTAAAAGCATTCTCTAATTCATCGTTATACAATACTCTGTTGCCGCAGGACTTATCTATAGCATACCGACAGCCGCATTGCCAGTAGTCACGACGCTTTGATGTAATATATGCGTATGTGTGACCGCACCTGCCGCAGTACAGCTTTTTTCTGAACGGTGTTTCATTTTCAACCGCAGCCTTCGGTGCCGCTTTCTTTTTTACCTTGCCTGCAAGCTCAAATAATTCCTTGCTGATTATCGCCTGATGACTACCCTCAATGTAGAACTTGGGTGCCTGTCCCATATTCGGTTTGAACTTTTCTCCCATAAACTCCGAGTAGGTTTTCTGCCACAGAGTATCGCCTGTGTATTTTTCGTTATCGAGAATTTTCAGTATGGTTTTCTGATTCCATGCTATGCCTGTCGGTGATGGTATCCCGTCATCAGTAAGAGCAAGGGCTATTTTTCTTGCGCCTGTACCGTTGACGTACATCTCAAATATCCTGCGAATGACCTCCGCCTGCTCGGGAGCGACTATAAGGTTTCCTGTCTCATCGTCCTTTAAATAACCGTAAGGCACCCTCGCGTGGCGAAGTGTTCCCGATGCCATACGCTTTTGCAGGCTCCAGCGAACATTTCTTGATATAGACTGTGATTCCTCCTGCGCAAGTCCGCCCATGACCGTTATCATCATTTCATCAGACAGGCGTGCAGTGTCTATGTTTTCTTTTTCAAATGCTACCGTTACACCAAGAGCTTTTAACTCCCGCAGACTTTCAAGACAATCCTTTGTGTTTCGGGAAAAGCGGCTGACCGACTTTGTTACCACTCGGTCAATTTTACCTGCTCTGCAATCCTCAAGCAGCCTATGGAACTCCGTACGCTTATCAAGACTTGTCCCCGATATACCCTCATCGGCATATATACCGACAAGAGTTTCTGTCTGAGAGCTGCGGTACAGCGATGTAAAATATCTCACCTGTGCTTCATAAGAATGCTCCTGATCCTCACTGTTAGTTGATACTCTGCAATATGCTGCGACCCTTATCAGTCCCTTCTTTATCTTCGCCGCGGCAGGCACTACGATCATATTATTCATTTTATTACATCTCCCTTCTTTTTATCCTGACCATAAACTTATAATACTTGCAAAACAGATGACTTAGTTTGTTAGATACGAAACAGGTGACCAACCTGCTCCGCATCTACTTTATATATGTTTGCTTTTTATGAAGCTACATTACTTTTGTCATTGTCCTTGCAGACATTATCATTATCCATATCATTTACAGACGGGTACATTTCATAAATTGACCTGCGGTCAAGCTCGTCGATACGCTTGCGCTGATCTGCAGTAATTAGCCCTCTCTCCTCAAGCTTTTCCGTCATTTCGCAGCTGAGTGAGTAATAATACTCCGCCTGTCCGTAAAGCAGCTTCCTCATCTGACCGCCTCCTTTTTTGCAAGGAGATCGGAGTGTTCCGCTTTACAATGTCCTTTATTCACACAGCAGAAACAATTATCTTTACCTAACGCTCGGCATTTAGCCGCGTTTTCTGTCTTTCTGTACATTAACCCTCCTTCCCCTGTCGGGGATAATCAGTCCCCCTTTGCTTATAACGATTTTACACTTTAAAGTGCTAAAAATCAACCCCTAAACCTTGGAAATATCAAATTTAACAATTTGTTAACATTTGTCCCTTTCCTATCCGGCTGTACCTCTGCCCGCAAAGGGGTACCAACAGATATTTATTTTTCTCCATTCTAATTATCCTTTCATGTATTATTATATCTCCTACGGTCTTTTTGCTCCTTTCTTGTTTATCAAAGCTTCAAGCATTTATTACCCTCTTAAAAATTTCGTAATATTAGTTAGCAGGGTAAGTATCATTTGCTTGCTTGACTGATATTTCTTTCATAACCTCGGCAAGCGCAGCCAATTCCTTGGCATAAGGCAGCGAGGGCTTCATACTCTCTATGTATTCCGGCACACCTTTTATTGCCAATATACGCTTGACCTCTGCTTCAAAAATCTCCGGCGTGATAGTAATACCAAAATATCTGGTGACTATCCTGCCGAGCGCTTTAAGCGTATCATCATTGCAGCCGAGGTCATCTTCAATGTCCATAAGCGTGAGTTCAAATTCCTCTTGCTTGTTCTGTGCCGCTTTGTTGATCGTATCAATACGAGCCCGAATATCTCTCAGGCTCTTAACCTTTTTCATAATTGGCGAATCCTTCTTTGCCATAAAAAACTCCTTTTATAATTTTGAAATATTTATCTGCGTGGCTTTTTCTTATTAGCCTGCTCTCTCCGCTGACGTTCTTCCTCTACAAGATTTGATATGTAGTCACCTTTAGAAATCTTATTGTATGTGTCCCGCATATCGCAGTATACTTCATACCGCTGCCGACACTTTTCAAGATTATCCTTCATACTGCTTACACGCTTGGATAAACTTTTCACGTTCCTGCGTAGTGAGTCCACATCTGCGGAGTTCAGAATATCATTCTGTTCCATTGCCTGCTTGCAAACCGCCTTACGCAGTTTTTCTGTATCAGACAGCTCACCCTCTTTGGATTTCTTTAATAGTGCATAAAACTCCTGCACCTGCTCCCACAAGGACACAAGGCGATTGTGCTCCACAATCGTTTCATTTATCTCGACCCTCTGCTTATCATAAAAATCCTTCAAGCGTTTGATTTCGCTCTCTACCACTCCGATAGAATGAAGATTATTCTTATTGATTACGGATAGCTGCGCCGAGAGCTTATACACATCAAGATCGTTATCGTCAGAGTATTCGGCTGTGATGATACGCTTTCGCTGTATCTTTTTATGCTGGCTTGCGAGTACACGAACATCACCAATAATAGCGATGTAGGCAGCCCGCAATTTTGATTCGTTGTTCAGCTCCGGTGTAGTACCTGTACCCACCTCACGATAGAGTATTCGTGTTTTTAGGCTTTCCTCATCGTACTCTTCTCCAAGCGTTTTGGTACGCACATAGCGTTCCTGCCCCGGTGCTTTAATTGAAATATACTTGCCACGCTTGACCTCATAGCCACGTTCTTCAATAGCCTGTAAGAGTTCATCAAGCGTATCGACTGTGGGTATCAGCCTGTCGATTGCCTGTCTGATCTGTTCCTTCCACGAGGTGCCTTTTCTGCGCTGCTCCCATTCATAGCGTTTTATCGACTTGCCCTTGCCTGTGAGCTTTGGATTTATTTCAACACCAAGTGCTTTGCATACACTGTCGGATACTCTCCGCACTTCTTTCAAAGAATCCTTGTTAGCATAAAACTTATGACCACTTAAAGAGTAAGTATTTATGATGATGTGTGAATGCAGGTGCTGCCTGTCAACGTGCGTTGCGATGACCGCCTGTGCATCGTCACCAAACATCTTACGCACAAAAGCTTTTGCTATCTTATGTGCGAGCTCCGGCGTAACATTGTCCTCCGGCGAGAAACTCTGTATGTAGTGAATTGCCTTCACCGTCCCTTTGCCCTCCAAAGGTGGAGGACTGTCGAAGCGGTCACGCGCAAATTGGTTATAGACAAGCTGCATTTGCAGGTAAGCTGATTCGGCATCGGTCATACAGTTTATAGAGGCCGTGTACAGCAGTTCCTCGGTCTTGTCGGGATTGAGTATGTACCTCAAGCTTTTATCGACAGTAGTGTGGAGAGCGATAAATTTACAGTACGGGATAGTTCAGCCATCTCCTTTCGTATAATTTCGATATCCTCTGCATAGATGTTGTTAGTCTCATTCGCCTTTTTAGCAATCTGGTTGATATTTGACGAGATTATCCTCATACCGTTTAGCATAGGGGCTATTTCTTTCATATCGTAAAATATCGGCTCACGATCCAGTATCATTCTACGCAAATACTTTGTGGTGTCGGTCTGACAAGCCTCCGCCCTGCGCTCTATCTTTTCCCAATCTGGCAGGTCGAAGGTCAGCTCCTTGCGCTTTACCTGTTTATATTTTCTTGCTATATTTACCATTCCTTTCGTTTTGATGTTTATATTTCTGCGCCCTCGAAAGAGGACATTTGTTTAGGGCTACGGGTTCCCTAAACAGACCATTTTGCGGGGATAACGCAAAATCGGTGTACGGATTTTTCCGGTGTACGGAAAAATCTTTGCTTGCTATGGCGAGAAATCAGAATTAGGGTATCAATTTGATTTTTTTCAATTCCTGCCGTCCTCGGCAGGGGGCACAATATATGCGCCTGACGGTTTATCTTTTATGCGAAAGCATATATTATCAGATGCACTATGCTGTGCTTCTTACTTATCGCATATCCAGCGCCTATGCGTTGCTGTAGCTTCTGCTCACAGCGATTGCTGCTTACACTTAAACGCTTCACAATAACTATCACAGCATATTTTAGGCGAAGCTGCTGCGGTAGAATTATTATGACAATGCAGAGCGGCGAGATTCTGCATTGGCGGTAAGCATTTTTACAAGCGATAACAGCGTTGGCTTTACGATTGGCGTATTTCTCCCTCATAGCGAATATGGGTATCTTGCTCCTTTCCCTTTACAATTTATCTCATATAGTGATATGGCTCGGCTGTGGCGGATAATATTACTTGCAACACGACCTAACGGCATAGTCATACTGCGGCATATATCTGCGCATACCGAATACACAGGGCTTGGTGATCAGCCCCGATGGATATGTTATTACGATATTTATGTGCGCCGGAATTCCTCCTTTCGGTCTGATTGGTTGTTGTTACGGCTGACGCTTAATGCTCGGCTGCTGGCGAGGCAGCGGAGTTGTGCGGTCAGCGGTATTGATATATGGCTAATGATTTGATGATTATAGTATTTCTGAATAGTCCCTTCAAAAGGTAGGTCATGACAGGGCGGATTTTTCTGGTCGGTTCAGCAATTTGTAACTATTACTGTAAGACTTACACAAAGGCTGTGGCGGTATTGTTGGCGATAATGTATATGGCGGCTTTGAGTACAGCGACGTTTGGACAAAAAATATTTGCTCGGCTAAAAGGAGCCTCTCCATAAGGTAAAAGGAAAAAGCATGCAAAAACTTAACCGCTTTGTAAAAGATTGGACGGTTGCACAATTGTTTGATATAGTGACATTCTGTATTACTCGATCTGTGCAAAGAGCAGCAAGGAATAAACCGCCCTTCATAAGTTCCGACAGAATTCGGGGAAAATATAAGCGGTTTCAAGGAGATTGTAATAATTATCTCCGTATTTACCAAATCAGCCTTATGAAAAATGTATGGTTTGCCTATTGGATTAAAGTGATGTGGGTGTGACGTATTACTTCCCAATTTTTATTTGCTGAAATTATAATACCTCTCAATAGTAAGCACACTTGGAGCCCTTTTAGTTAACCAGTTTCAGATAATTTTTCAAAAGTTTGTGAGTCCTGGCAAATGAGTGCTTTTGAAACTATGCCTTTTCGTCAGATTGCATAGCGGGAAACCTCCTTCCATATGACACTACAAAATCAGGCATATTTTTAAGTGAAAATGAGGCTACCCAAAGTATAATCTCAGAATTGCATAAACGCCAAAATAGTGGAGAGCCATACTGCTGATCTAATTGAACAACGAATGCCCCTCCATAAGGTAGTACAGAATCGGGCATTTTTCGGAACCGATTTTCGAGGATTTCGAGATATTTTACAAAATATTTAGATTCATCACAGATAAGGCTGCCACTCTGAAATAAAAAATAATCCCACCCCAAAAAACAGCTACCTCTATATATACCTAGGATTTCGGCCCAAAAGTTAAGGCAAATCTGCCCTCGTTCACAAAATATTTAGATTTATCCTGCTCTCTATTTGAGGTCATGACCTCTAAATAATAATGATGAAAGAAAGATTATGCAGCATACCCTCTCATATGTAAGCACACTTAGGCGGGCTTTTGGAAAGAGTGAATTTTTAGTTTTCAGAATATTCGTTTGAACTGACAAGACAAGCTATGATAGCCGAGATATAAAATATCTAATTTGACTATGAGATTGGCTTGCATATAATAACCTATATCTGGTAATTGCTATTCGCCTAATAGCCGTTGAAAATTCTGTCACGCAGCACTATTCTCCAATATACCTACAAAATCAAGGAATTTTTTAAGGCACTTTTTTGAAGGTTTACAAGTTGTTCATTTTTACTGTGTCATTGAACAAACCAAGATAAAAAAATCTATGCAAAGTGTCGCTCGGATTTTACCGTTTTTGATTTGTATGAAATGCAAAGAAGCAATAGTTCTGCATTGGATACGAAACAAAAAAGGACTCCGCACCCCAAACGGGTACAGAGTCCTTTAAACACAATATTCTTATTTGATTTCTTTAAGCTGCTGTCGGTACACCTCGTTATCGGCGTTCCCCTTGTGAGACATATTGTTGTAGATATGCGTCACAAGTACAGCACCTATCTTTCTCTTGGCTTCCTCTTCGGTATCACCCTGAGCCATCAGGCGGTCAAGTGCCTCCCTTGCTTCCGGCGGATCATTGTCCCGTAGCTGATTATCTATGACCTCGTTGATGATATGATGCAATCTTGGATTATATTCTGCATTTGAATAATCATTATCATCAAATGCTGAATCGTAGTTCTTCGGTATCCTTGCTTTCATATGGCTGTCCTCCGATGCAGTTTATTTGTTTGCCCTGAAGCCTGCTGATAAAATGTAGAATAGAGCTGGTTATGAGAGTTTCATTTAAGGCAAACCTAATCCTTATATTGATGATACCACATATCTCTATTCTTGTAAAGAGCGCAACAGGAAAAAGCATAATCTTTTCTACACAAATATGATTATTTTATCTTTTCCTTTGCTTTTTGGGAATGTCATCTTTTTTACTGAACTGCCATACGCTTGGTTTACGATGAATAAGGAAGTAACTGTTACTGGTATGCAGATGAAA
>ERZ842401.6565-NODE-6565-length-12386-cov-6.073636_pt1 | contig 12386 bp, 10 predicted proteins | sample MGYA00521270_ERZ842401 | MGnify/ENA primary metagenome ERZ842401 (study PRJEB31892, sample SAMEA3878208) | bioreactor metagenome | biome: Moose rumen | place: Sweden | collected 2011-10 | study: EMG produced TPA metagenomics assembly of the PRJEB12797 data set... | reverse complement strand
ATGTGGTTGGTCATCTTGAACACAAGAAACAACGGGATAAATACAAGCCTCATCGAGAGGCTATCGTCAGAGAACTGCAACAGCAGATCGGTGACGGCTCTTTCCGTATTACTCGCGCAGATGTCAGAAACATCCATGTTACTGATGGCCCCAAGGAACGGGACTGTCAGGCTCCTACCGTCAAAAAGCGTGTGAGTGTGCATGCAATCATGGTCATTGTGGAGAAATACACTTATCCGACCCTCATCAAGAATACGGCAGCCTCCATCAAGGGGCGTGGTATGCACTGGCTCCATCACGTTATTGAGGAAGACTTGGAGAATGTCCCGGACATGATGCGCCATTTCTACCAGAATGACATAGAACACTTCTATGACAACATCAGCCAGGACAGGATGAAGTCTGTCATACGTGAGTATATATCAGACCCCATGCTGCTTCCCATGCTTGACAGCTTCATCACTCTGCTGCCAAACGGACTGTCAAAGGGTCTGCGCTCATCACAGTGCTTTGCCAACCTCTATCTGTCACCCGTTGACCATGAGATGCTGAAACACGTTCCTTCATACGTCTTGAAGCATGAGGACGGCACGGAGGAAGTGCGCTACCTCTATGACCGCTATATGGATGACACCGTCTTCTGGGGTGGTGAGAATAAGAAAGACCTCTGGAAGTTGAGAGACATCTATGTGCGTGAAGTTGGAAAGCTTGGCTTGAAGGTGAAGCCCTCAGAGGCCGTGCGTCCTATCGAGGTGGGACTTGATCATCTGGGATATATCCAGTATGAGGACTTTTCACTGATACGCAAGCGTACCAAGCAGAAGGCAGCGCGAAAGCTGGCGAAGGTGAAGAGCCGCAAGCGCCGTCAGGAAATTATCGGGTCATTCAAGGGGATGGCCTGTCATGCAGACTGCAAACACTTATTTTTTAAGTTAACAGGTAAAAATATGAAAAAGTTTAGTGAGATGGGTGTTTCTTACACCCCAGAGGACGGCAAGAAGCGGTTCCCTGGAAAGGTTGTCAGGCTTGGCAGCCTACAGAACAAAGAGATCGAGATTCATGACTACGAGAAAGACGTTACCACCTCGCAGGGTGACGGTCGCTATCTGGTCAGCTTTAGAGACAAGAGGTCTGGCGAGTGGGCAAAGTTCTTTACTGCGTCGGAAGAGATGAAGCAGATCCTTGACAAGGTGAGCGACATTGAAGACGGCTTCCCATTCGAAACGGTCATCGAAAGCGAGGTCTTTGACGGCAACAAGGTGAAATACAGCTTCACTTAAACGCTGTTTGAACATTATTTAATCACTTAACAAATTATCGAGATGGACAAAATTTATGGAGCATCAATCCGCCAGGACGGATTGCAGAAAGTTGGCCGGAACCGTTGGGACTTGTTCTATGGCTTCGGCAAGGATGAGGACAATGAGATGGGCTATAACTGGCGCACATCTTTTGACCATCAGCCGACGATTGAAGAGGTGAAGGAAACTATCACCGCCCAAATCAGTCAGAACACACAGAAGGCTATCGTTGAAGGCTATGAGTGGAAGGGAAACATGGTGTGGCTCTCATCAGAGAACCAGGCGAACTACACACTTGCCTATGACATGGCTAAGAACAGAGACCTGGAAGAAATGCCGACCGTAAAACTTGGCACAGATGAAGCCCCTGTCTATTACACCTTCAAGGACGCGAAGGAACTGACGGCATTCGTCACAGGTATGCAGCAGCATATCCAAGACTGCCTCAACGCCTCTTGGACTGAAAGAAAAGAAATGGACTGGAGTGTGTTCAGCTAAGATGTAGGGGGATGAAAAAACCCCCAGCCTGTTAAATAGTCGTCTCACTTACTTTTTAACACACGTCGCTAACCAGCGCAGCTGGGGGCCTATGCCCTTCGCTACTGGTTAGCGATTTTTGTGTATAAGTTAAGTGAGACGGTGCAAAGGTACAAAAAAATATCGAAATGAAAGTATTTGAGGCAATAAAATTGACGGAAAGCACCCTAATTGCCCTCAGAAATGCCAATGTGGGAACGGGTGACGTGGAATATATCAAACTGTATGAAGAGTTTCGTGATCTGCAAGGTGACGGACTAAAGGTGTCATATTGCGTGGCGTTCCTGGCTGAGAAGTACCACATCAGCATCAGGAAGGTCTATGACCTGATACGGAAGCTCAAAAGCGACTGCAAAATGTCTGCACCATGATTTTGGCTTTCCTGATAGTGGCAGGCTAATTTGTTCGTAACTTTGCAGAAACTTAAATATCAAGCGTTATGAACAAATACTACGACATGCTGGACAAGATCCTTTCCAATGGAAAGATGCAGCACAACAAAAAGGGAGATATTAAGTATCTCCTGAACGAACAAATGTCTTTGACCCCTGCTGACCTCTTGGATATATTCGAGAGCCACAGCATTGCCAGAAAGAAGCTCAAAAGCGAACTACAACTGTTTATGCAGGGTGAAAGACAAGTTGAGAAGTATCGTGATGTGGGAATAAACTGGTGGGACTATTGCGGTTCAGTCCTTGTGAACAGCTATCCAACCTATTTTGAAAAATTGCCTCCGCTCATTGCCAAGATTAACCGTGAAAAGCGCAACAGCAAGAACTATGTGCTGTTCCTTGGCTCAACAGATGCAGAGAGCAACCAAGCACCTTGCCTGAGTCTTGTGCAGTTCCAAATTGATGAAGGCGAACTGGTTGTTTCTGCATACCAGCGAAGCAGTGACGCGAACTTAGGTTTGCCGTCAGACATTTATCATCTTTATTTGATGGCAAGACAGATTGATTTGCCTTTGAAGTCAATAACACTCAATCTCGGAAACGTTCATATCTATGCAAGCAATCTGGAGAGAACAAGAAACTTGCTCAATGGAGATGAGAACGTGAAATTTGACCTCAATGTGTGAGGACACAAAGCATCAACAGTAACAGGTACAAAGGTACGAAAATTCCTTGAAATACGCAAGTTTTTAGACGAAAAAAGAGCCTCGAAAGTGATTATTTTCAAGGCTCTTTTTATGATGCTTTTTGAGCAAGTTTTTGGCGTTTCAAATGCTGTTTTTTCGCTGATAAATTGCTTTTCAAATCACATTTCGTTTTTGGTGGAGAAAAACACATTTCGTTTTTGAAAAGCGTCGCAAATCGTTTTGCCGTGCTTATCTCGTTACTAAAGTTTGGGTGCAAAGTTACGCTTTTGCCGCCAAAGGGCCTGCAACTTTCTTGCCAGTCACCGACACTTTTCGTTCGACAAACAGAACAAAACGGCAACCCTACCCCATTAGGATTGCCGTCTTGTTTATATCGCCTCAAAAGCTATTTATGCATAAATCCGTTCAATTTACGCATAAATCGGATGAATTTATGCATAAATTGGGCTTTCCTCCTATCTTTACTGAGCGACAAGTTCGGGCCATCCGTCGTCTGTCCAGCCGATGGTGCGCTGCAAGAGCATGGCGGCACCGTTCCGCTGCGTGCTGTAGCCGTGGCAGACGAACAGGTCCTGACCGTCGAAGGTGTAGGCGGCACAGTGGCCTGCGGCTTCCCACTGCTGCTTGTCGCCCTCCATAAAGAGGGTGCCGCCGCCCATGAGCATGTCGCGGCCCTCGCGATCCAGATAGGGGCCGCTGACAGCGCTGCTACGCCCCACGGCCACGCGGTAGTTGCTCTGCGCCCCACGGCAGCAGTAGTCCCACGACACGAAGAGATAGTAGTAGCCGCCGTGCTTGAAGATGAAGGGAGCCTCGATGGCGTTGCGCCCTGCAAAGCGCGAGGTGGGGTTTTCAGCAGCATTGGGGTCGCCCAGCCGGTGACGACGGGCAATGGTGACGGGCTTCGAGGCCAAGTGCATGGTGGTGTCGAGGCGTGCCAGCTGGATGCCGTCCCAGAAGGAGCCCCACACCAGCCAGGGCACGTCGTGGTCGTCGATGACGAAGTTGGGGTCTATGGCGTTCCAGTTGTCGCCCGTGGGCTGGCCGGCAGCATCCCGCTTCCAATCGTGCGAGCAGACAATGCAGCCTTCATCCTTCCACAGGCCGGCAGCGAGCGAATGGGTGCTCAGCAGACCGATGGCCGAGCCGTTCTTGCCGAAGGTGGAGCAGCTGTAAGCCAGCCAACAGCGGCCGTGCCACTGCAGCACATCGGGAGCCCACACATGGCCCCTGAAGCCAGGCACAGAGTCGGTGGTCCAGCCAGGTATGACGGTCATGAGCGGCTGCGGCAGCACGGTCCACGTCTTGCGGTCCTTCGAGGTCATCTGCTGGATGCCCCAGCCTGTGGAGTAGACGTAGTAGGTGTCGCCCTCCTTGGCCATCACGGGGTCGTGGGCCATGGGGGTGTCGGTCTGGAAGGCTTCGCGCGGCGCGCGGCGGCGCTGTCCCTGTGCCGAGGCCGTGGCGGCAAGGGTGGCGGCGATGATTGCCAATAGGATTGTTCGTTTCATGAGATAATGGTGCTGATGATGTGTTGGTAATGTTATTCTGCGTGCAAAGATACACAAAAACAAGGGCAGAGCAAAAGAAAAGCGCAATTTTCTTTTGTCCTGTCCTTGCTGCCGTCGCCGGGTGGCGGCTCTCGTTACTGGGCGATGTCCTTCAGCATGAGCACGTTCTTGTTGCGAATCATCTCGTTGAAGTAGAGGGCGTTCTTGCTGCCGGGAACAGGCCCGTAGAACTCCTTGCGGGCATTGCGCCAAACGAGGAAGTAGCAGATGGGGGTAAAAGCAAAAAAAAAGGTCTCGCAGAAGGAACTCTACGAGACCTTAAAAGGGAAAAACTGTCACGAACGTCATCTTTCGCTCTGTTTAATAGCGAATTTCGCTGTAATCCAATATTAGTCTCGCTCTAATTAATATCAGATTAGAGCGAGAAATGACGTTAATCAGAGCGAAAGATGACGTTAATCAAAGCAGAAGATGACGCTTATCACACACGCCACGACCGATGCTGTTCCGAAGTGACAGCAGTGTATGCAAAATCAACTAAAACTTTTTTGACGTGCGACTCTTAGCTTTCTTACGTTTTTGGGGCTTGGGTGCAGCCAACCGAACGCTTTCACAAAGCAGGACCAACGCAATCTCCTCATCGGACATATCGGGAGTAATGCCCAAATACGAATATGCAGCAATGACGGCACGGTCGTTCTTGCGATGAGCATCTACCAGATCTGACGGCATCAGACTTGGGTCGTAGAGTTGTTTCAAGGTGCTGGTTGGATGATTCATGCGAGCATCAAGAATGGCTTGAGCCGTTGTCGTAATCCTACTTTTCTGCTCTTCCGTCAGGTTTTGTGGCCAAGGGAAATTATTGTAAACAATCTCTATAGAATAACGATAGTCGCTTTTCATTCTTCCGCATACTACCCTCAACCAAGCCATGTGAATACGGGACTCCAGAACACCGAAATGATAGGGTGTTGCATTGAGCATCAATCTGACGGCATTGCTGCAAAAAATGTCTGGCGACATATAGCCAAAGGGAACATAACAGCGGCGACTGGACGATGTTTCTGGTATAACGAGATAGTCACTGACAGGCATGTTTTCTGTAGCAAATCTTCTGGGCTTATCTGCCAACTCCCTTGTCTGCCTTCTTGTGCTCTTCAAACGATATTGTCTCACTGCCTCAACACGCTTCATGGCATGTGGCATCCGGCTGAGCACATCTGGTTCGCAATCGCCAAGCCACAGGCAATAGCGAGGTACTCCATTCGAAAACTCTTCAGAGCCATAATACTCATGGAAATAGTCTTTGCTCAAAGGTTCGACAGCTATGAAATCCTGCATTTGCTGCTTTGTAAACAGATAGTTTCCATCGTCAATCGGCTGATTGCCCATACCTATCTTGGGTACATTGCAAAGAGGCTTTGCCATCAACGGATGGATAAAGAATGTCTCAGAAGGCAGCAGATAGTTGCTGATTTGCTCGCAGATGACATCGGGTTTACCTTCTTCGAAAATTCGACAAGGCTCCTCTTTCTTTCTGCCACAATAGAATCCAACTATCACGCAATGAACCTGGGCAACTCTCTTAGCCTCGTTAAACCACTTGAAGGTGCGCCAAGCAAACGAGATTCTCAGTTTATAATGCTCCATCAGTGGCTTCCATAGAATAACAGCCTGTTCACCTTGCACAACACTATTAGTAGACACAAAGGCTGCTTTGACAAACGGACGGCCTTGCATGTAGCGGGCGGCCTTGGCATACCATGCACACACGAAATCCATATCGCCGACATTTGTCCATACAGGCTTGCCCTTGGCATTCACTTCGTTCATGACGGATTGCATTTTTGCCTTCTTCCGTTCTTTCTCCTCTTTCGAATCGTTACCACCTCTCGCTCCCTTGAATGGCGGATTGCCTATAATATAAGTAGGATGATTCTTGCTGGGTTTCAATACCGTCTCCCAATCGGTTTCGAGAGCATCCCCATGCACCACATAGTTGTTCTTATCCAGCGGCAGCGGGTCAATGGCACAATGCAGCACCTTGGCTGTCTGCTGTATCAGTTGACAGCCGGCTATCCACAGTGAAGCACGGGCAACTGAGGCCGCAAAGTGGTCTATCTCTATACCATAGAACTGTCCCATACGAACCTTGCAGGGATCGGTATTGGGCATGATGACATCGTGACGAAACTCCAGTTCGTTTTCAATGGCTCTCAGTTCCAGGTCGTACAGCGACTTGTAACACTCGGTCAGGAAATTACCGCTGCCACAAGCAGGATCAAGGAAACGCATATCGGCCAACCGATTGCGATAGTTCTCCAATTCACGATATTTTCTGTCTTTTTCGCCTGCCGATCCTATAGGAAGTCTGACTATCCGCTCCAATTCTGTTTTCAAGTCATCAAGAAACAGCGGATCTATCACACGATGAATATTCGAAGGTGTCGTATAGTGCATGCCACCTGATTCGCGCACATCGCTGTCTACCGTGCTCTCAAAGATACAGCCAAAGTTGGTTGGTGAAATCTCACTCCAGTCGAACGTTTCATCAGTGCCTTTCAGTTTCAAGTTCCAGGCACTCTTCAGAATGTCGCATGCAGCTTGGCTGAGGGTAGGAGTCTCGTAGAGGTCAGTGTTGTTAAATAAGCCACCGTCAACATATGGGAAGTTTTGAACCTCCACATCGGCCAACTTGTAATACTCACGCCTTCTGGCATCGGTCATGTCGAGCCAAAAGAACAATGCATCGAACTTCTTGCTAAGATCTGTAGCCGAGAATTTGTCAAGAAATGTACTAAACTGACCGTCATCGAATATACCGGCATCTTCAGCGAACAAACAAAAGACCACGCGAACGCAGAACATGTTCAGCGACTGCAATTCAGGCTTCGTCCATTCTTTCTTGCCGTCATAGATGGTGTCATAGAGATTCTGAATATATTCACTGGCTGTGCTCGACACACGCTCCTCGCGCTTTTCATCTACATAGCCTTCTGGACGATATGGTTCAACCAAGAATTTCAACTCACGCCAGCGAGTGGGCAATTCCTCCAATTGAATGCGCCGATGAGGTGAATTTTTGTGATAGCTATCCCAAACTTCAAACTCCTTGAAGTTGCAAGCAATTACGTAACGGCCTTGGTCTGGGTGATCCAAATTGTTATAATAACGAATGGCCTGATCTATTGGTTTTAGCCATATCTCATTGCCATTCTCGTCTTTGCCGCTCTGCTTCTGCTTTGTATCAAGGTCAACATCATTGCTTTTTTGCTCAATGACGACTTTTGAAGTCTTAACTCGAATATCGATGCGTTTAGTTGTACCTTCAAATTTCACTTTTGATTGAGGCTCAATCTCCTTTCGTGCTTTTGGAACGCCAAAAACATCTTCAAGCAAGTCTTCCCAAAACTCTACGTAGTCCTTGTCTTCCTTGCCTCGGTTCTTCCATTCTGCCACAAACTTTTGTGCGGCTTTCTTTATATCTGATTGCTTGCGCTTAACCATTCCAACGTCTGTATTACCTTGCAAAGATACACAGTTTTTGGGAAAATAAACTTCCGATACCGAACTTTTACACATTATTAATAATAGGGCTCACCCTCTGCGCTTTACGTTCAGACGATAATCTTCGTCTTCTGATACTTTTCGCGGAACTCGGTGGGGTTGCAGCCCTTGCGCTTACGGAACAGGCGGTTGAAGTTGCTGAGCGTGTTGAAGCCGCAGCTGTAGCAGATTTCGGAGACGGAATCGGTGGTATCGACCAAGCGGCGGGCTGCATAGCCCAGACGCACATCGACGATGTACTCTGAGAGGGCCTTGCCCGTGCGCTGATGGAAGAAGCGACTGAACGCCGTCGGTGTCATGCCCACCAGGTCGGCCAGTGTATCCAGGCGTATCTCGTCCTTATAGTGGCTGTCAATATAGCCCTTCACCTTCAGCACGCGGCGCGACTCGCTGCCCACGTCGACCTTCGCAAACGACGAGGAGGACAGTTCGCGTGCATCGTCGAACTTTGACAACTCGTACAGAATGTCGAAGAAGCGCTGAACGGCATAGAAACTGTCGTGGTCGACTGACAGTTCGGTCAGCATGTGATAAACGGTGAGCGAGGCTTCCATTGGGAAGGCAAGGCCGCGCTTGGCACGCTGCATCATCTTGTAAATGGGCTTGTAGGGGTTCTTGTGAAAGGGCAGCAGTTCGTCTTCGAAGGGGATGAAGAACTGGATGGTGATTTCGTGGATATCGGTGCTCTTGCACTCGTGCTGTTCCCACACATGCTCCAGGTTGCTGCTGGTGATAAGCACCAGGTCGAGGTCGCCTATCACTTCGCTCGAATCGCCCACAATGCGGCGTGCTCCGGCACCGCCAGCCACAAAGTTCAGTTCCATTACCTCATGACAGTGGATGGGATAGTCGAACTCATGCTTGCGGCGGTCGGCCACGTACATGAACTCATGCTCGCTCAGCGGCGTAATCTCGTGCAACACTTTCGATTCCATAGTTGTTTCAGGGTCTTAGTTAAGAAAGTCGTTATGAGTATTTAAAAGCCGTATCAGGTCTTTTTTCGAAAAAGACACGAGTAGTCGAGCTGCCCGTGTCTTCTTTTCTATTTTCAGTGAATATAATCGCTTTTTCTGCAGAGTGCTGCCTGCTGCGGATGTCTATTTTCCGTCGTAGGCCCACTTCAAGTAGCTGGCACCGTGAACGAAGCCGGCACCAAAGGCGGTCAGAATCAGATTGTCGCCCTTCTTCAGGCGCGACTCGTATTCCCAGAGAGCCAGCGGAATGGTGGCAGCACTGGTGTTTCCGAAGTGTTCGATGTTCACCATCACCTGCTCCATGGGCACCTCCAGGCGCTTGGCCACGGCCTCGATGATGCGCATGTTGGCCTGATGGGGTATCACCCATGAGATGTTCTCCTTCGTCAGCCCATTGCGCTCGGCAATGAGGGCGCAGTCGTCGCTCATGTTGGTCACCGCATAGCGGAACACCGTGCGACCCTCCTGATAGAGGTAGTGCAGACGGTGGTCGACCGTGAAGTGGCTGGCAGGACATACGGAGCCGCCGGCCTTCAGGTGAAGGAACGGCAGGCCTTTGCCGTCGGTGCGGAAGTAGGAGTCCATGCATCCGATGTTCTCTTCTTCGGTAGCCTCTACAAGCACTGCGCCAGCACCGTCGCCGAACAGCGGACAGGTCTGGCGGTCTTTATAGTCGACGACCGATGACATCTTGTCGGCACCAATCACGATGATCTTCTTGTAACGACCGCTCTGAATCATCATCGCTGCCTGGTCGAGTGCAAAAAGGAAGCCGCAGCATGCTGCCCAGAAGTCGAATGCGTAGGCATTCTTCAACCCCAACTTGCCCAGAACGATGCTGGCCGTAGAGGGGAACTTATAGTCGGCCGTAGAGGTCGTCACAATCAGTGCATCGATCGTGTCGGGGTCTACGCCCGTTTTCTGAATCAGTTGCTTGGCAGCCTTGCGCGCCATATAGGAAGTGCCCAGTCCCTCTTCAGTCAGGATGCGGCGCTCCTTGATTCCGACTCGCGTCATAATCCACTCATCGTTGGTGTCGACCATGCGCGACAACTCATCATTCGTGAGAATGTAGTCAGGCACATAGCCACCGATGCCGGTGATGATCGCGTTAATCTTACTCATCAATCCTTGATTATTCAGCTACTTCTTCGTCCTTCTTGATAGCCACCTTGCCGCGATAGTATCCGCAGGTGGGGCATACAGTGTGATAAACATAGTAAGCGCCACAGTTGGGGCATACAGCCAGCGTGGGGGCTACGGCCTTGTCATGAGTACGACGCTTTGCGGTACGAGTGTTCGATTGTCTTCTTTTAGGATGTGCCATTTTGTTTTACAATTTAAATTATTCTTACTTTTTTAGTGTTTACATTTTCTCTCTCAGAGCAGCAAGCTTGCTCCACCGAGGATCTGTTTCGGCCTGTTTCGTTGCGTCCGCATCACTGCTTCGGGCAGCCGAATGCTCTGTGAGCACTCGCATCATTGCATCGTTACAATCGCCAGGTTGATGAACGTGCTGGATGGGTACCGCCAAGGCCACAGACTCGTAGATGAACCACGACAGGTCGAGAACGCCGTCGCTCTCGTCGATCGTCACGATATCATCATCGGTCGGAGTTGCGCTCCCCTGCCCCATCTGGTCGGCTGCAACCAACTTCACCACCAGGCGCAACTGCGTCTCGATGGGTTGAAGCATGTCGTCCAGACAGCGGTCGCAGGGAATGCGTACCGTGCCGCTGATGTTCAACAGAAGCTCAAAAAAGCCGACAGTCTTGCGTATAGACCCCGACACATGCAACGAGCCTCCCTGAATCTCAGCATCGTCCAAAGCAGCAAAAAAAGAGTCATCAAGGGTGTAGGCCAAGTCGGTTACGTCCTCGGTCAGTCCCTTCAAGTCTATCTTAAACTGCTCTAAACTACACATTTACTCGCTATTTGGGGTGCAAAGTTAGCTATTTTTTTTCAATTAGACATTAATTACACCAAACTTTTTTACTTTTCTGCAGCATTTTCGCCCTCAGCCCCACCTGTTTTTGCACACTATTCACTCTCATGTGCAGGTTCGCACTCAATCTAAGTGCAGGTCAATATACTCGCGATTCAATTCAATATGCTCGCTGATTCGATTCAATGTGCTTGTTTCAATTCAATGCGGAAAGTAGTGCCGCGCCCCACTTCCGAGTTTTTCACAAAGATATGTCCCTTGTGATACTCTTCAACAATGCGTTTGGCCAGCGAAAGACCAAGTCCCCACCCACGCTTCTTCGTCGTAAAACCGGGTCGGAACACATTCGCCACATTCTTCTTTTTGATGCCTTTGCCGTTGTCGGCCACCTCGATAGCAACCACGTCGCCCTCCTCCAGCAGCCATAAGTCAATCTTGCCCTGACCACCCTCCATGGCATCAACAGCATTCTTACAGAGATTCTCAATGACCCATTCAAACAGCGAGGCATTCATCTTCACAATCACCTGATGGTCAGGATAATGCCCCTTGATGGTCACCTTCTGAGAAGTGCGCTTGTCCATATAGGCAATCACGTGGTCGAGTACCTCGTTCATCGAGGCCTCCACAGGCTCAGGTAGCGACCCGATCTTCGAGAATCGCTCGGCAATACGCTCCAGACGTTTCACATCCTGCTCCATCTCAGGAATCAATTCGTCCTGCGGATAGTTCTCCTTCAAGATTTCCACCCACGCCATCAGGCTCGATATGGGAGTGCCCAACTGGTGAGCCGTTTCCTTCGACAATCCCACCCACACTTTGTTCTGTTCTGCCCGTTTCGACGAAAGCAGCGCAAAGACAGCCACAATAGCAAAAATCAGTACGATGCCTAACTGCCAATAAGGCCACATCGTGAGTCGCTTCAGCATCGTCGACTCATCATAGCACACTTCCAGATAGTCTGCCGTTCCGCTCACCTCAATCTTAATACTGTTTCCCATCGCTTTCATCCGCCGTGCATAATCAGCAACGAATGCCAGCGTATCGTCTTGTTCCACCTTGATGTTTCGCCAGTCAGCCACCCCGCCATCGGCATCCATCACAATGACAGGAATCGTATTGTTGCTCTCAATAACACGCATCACCAAAGCCAAGTCGGTCGTTTCGTCAGCATTGTTGAAAGCATCCATCGCCTGTGCCCACACCTCCATCTTGTTGCGTTCCTCCACCTGAAGGTCGCGCACCAGATAGTTCGACACCAACAGCGAAAGCCCGGCAATCACTATTGCCGAGAGCACCAGGAGTATTTTCACCTGTCGGATACGGTCAGTCCACTGCATACCTTTATATAACGAAAAAGCCCCGAAGATATTGTATCCTCAGGGCTTTTAAAAAATACGGCGGCCTCCTACTCTCCCGCATTGCATTGCAGTACCATCGGCGCAGGCGGGC
>ERZ842401.6564-NODE-6564-length-12387-cov-5.858336_pt1 | contig 12387 bp, 8 predicted proteins | sample MGYA00521270_ERZ842401 | MGnify/ENA primary metagenome ERZ842401 (study PRJEB31892, sample SAMEA3878208) | bioreactor metagenome | biome: Moose rumen | place: Sweden | collected 2011-10 | study: EMG produced TPA metagenomics assembly of the PRJEB12797 data set... | reverse complement strand
GCTGCGGTCACCGTCTATCAGTCGCAGCAGATGCTCCACAGCCTCTTCCTCGGGTATATCTTTCTCCACGCACTGCTGCCCACGATAGAGCGAAATGCGATGAGGCCCGGCACCGACGTAACCGTAGTCGGCGTCGGCCATCTCGGCCGGACCATTGACGATACATCCCATGATGCCGATCTTCAGTCCCTTGAGGTGGCTGGTGGCGGCTTTTATGCGATGTATAGTATCTTGCAGATTGTAGAGTGTGCGTCCACAGCCGGGGCATGAGATGTATTCTGTCTTCGTGAATTTGATGCGTGCTGCCTGCAGTATGTCGTCGGCAAGACGGCAGAGCGCATCGGAAGGGAAATGCGGTGACTGTATCACGAGGTGATGGGCGCACTTGTCGATGAGTAGTGCTCCCACTGCCATGGCGGCTTTCAGACACATCGAATGCCAGTGGGCGTCGGCAATGGCGAGGGTGATGGTGTCGTCGGTGATGGTGTCGTGAGCCTGCCGCCTCAGCATGGCACATTCCTCGACACTTTCCACGAGCATCTTCGCAACAGGTATCTCGCACTCGGGCTCTTCGGAGAGCGACACGCGGATAGTATCGCCGATGCCTTCGGTGAGCAGGGCTCCTATCCCCACAGCACTCTTTATGCGGCCATCCTCTCCCTCACCAGCCTCGGTGACGCCAAGGTGCAGGGGGTAGTGCATGTTCTCACGGTCCATCGTCTCCACCAACAGTCGGACGGTTGTCACCATGACTACGGTGTTTGACGCTTTGATGCTGATGACCACGTCGTTGAACTGCTCACGCTTGCATATGCGTAGAAATTCCATGCAACTCTCTACAATTCCCTCCGGCGTATCGCCATAGCGCGACATGATGCGGTCGGAGAGTGAGCCATGGTTGACACCAATGCGCACAGCCGTATGGTGTTGCTTGCAGATATTTAGGAAAGGCACCAGCTTCTCCTCTATCTTCTGAAGTTCGGCGGCGTACTCCTCATCAGTATATTCCAAATGTTTGAATGTACGGCCAGGGTCCACGTAGTTGCCGGGGTTGATGCGTACTTTTTCGCAGTATTGCGCAGCCACGTCGGCAGTATGAGCCGTGAAGTGCACGTCAGCCACCAGCGGTGTGGTGTAGCCATCCTGCTTCAAGCGGGCCGAGATGTTCTTCATATTCTCTGCCTCGCGGGTGCCTTGCGTCGTGAAGCGTACCAGCTCACCGCCGGCATCAATGATTCGCTTGGCTTGGGCTACGCAACCCTCGGTGTCATTGGTGTCGCAGGTTGCCATGGACTGGATGCGGATGGGGTTTTGTCCGCCAATACCTATGTTGCCGACACGCGCCTCACTGCTAATTCGTCTTGTACTCATACTTCACTTCTGCTAATTCTTTGTTGGCTTTCTCTATTTTTGTCTTCAGCCCTGCCTTGTAGTTGGTCAGGCGTTGGGCAATGGCCTCGTCGCTGAGGGCCAACATCTCAACGGCCAGAATGGCGGCATTTTGCGCCCCGTTCACACCGACAGTGGCTACAGGAATGCCCGGTGGCATTTGGATGATGCTGAGCATGGCATCCAGTCCGTCCAGCATGCCCTTGATGGGTACGCCAATGACAGGCAGCGTGGTCGAGGCAGCTATAACGCCAGGCAGTGCAGCTGCCATGCCAGCAGCGGCAATAATAACTTTTAGCCCACGGTCTTTGACCTGGCGGGCAAACAGCTCCACTGCCTCTGGGGTGCGGTGGGCCGAGAGGGCGTTGACTTCAAACGGAACCTGCAGTTCGTCCAGCAACTTGCAGGCTTTCTCCATGACGGGCAGGTCGCTGGTGCTGCCCATGATAATGCTAACGATAGGAGTCATATTGATATTTTTACAAATTAATAGCTATAAAGGAAGATAATGCCAAGGGCGGCACTGAAGAAGCCTATCCAGAAGCCACCAACCACCTGCGACAGCGAGTGCTGGCGGAGTATCATGCGACTGGTACCGACAAGCCCTCCCACCAGTAGTACCACGCAGAGCCACCACACAGGATTGAACCCCAAGTAGTTAGCAAAGGCAAACAAGGCACCGCCCACGCCACCTATTGCTGCGGTATGGGTGGAAATCTTCCACCACACATTAATAATAGCACAGATGATCTGCACGGTCAGGGCGGCTGTCACGATGGAACCCATGAAATGGGGCATGTGTTGATGGTCCATCAAATAGATGCAGGCAAAATAGCAGGCAATGGAAATGACATAGGGCACCATGCGGCGCTCGCGGTGTCCAAGCTCTATGAGGTTCCATCCTTGATAGCGCCGATAGAGATAAATCATCAGTGTCGGCAACAGGATGGTGAACAAGTAGACCATCATCAGCACCTGAAACTTATAAGGCCACGGGAACATGCTGAGATAGCTAAACAGGAAAAGTAGCAGCATGCCTACGAAAGGCAGGTAGAAGGGTGTGAACAGAATGCTCACGATGCGTGCAGCCAATATGATTTGCTTTTGTCTTTTCATCGTCTCAGTCGTGCTATGGGAATGCCTAATTGTTCACGATATTTGGCCACGGTGCGCCGCGCGATGGGATATCCCCGTCGGGTCAGTTCCTCCTTCAGTGCGTCATCGCTCAATGGCTTGCGTTTATCCTCCGCCTCAATGATGTCTCGCAGGGCAGCCTTGATTTCGCGTGTCGAGAGTTCCTCACCTCCTGCTGTCTTGTAGCCATCACTAAAGAAATAGCGTAAAGGGAAGGTTCCCCAGCGTGTTTGAGCGTACTTCGAGTTACTGACACGCGAAATGGTGCTTAGGTCCAACCCCGTCTTTTCTGCTATGTCTTTCAGTATCATGGGTCGCAACGACGACTCATCGCCATCCTCGAAGAAACGGTGTTGCCATTGGATAATGGCCCGCATGGTGACGGTCAGTGTATGACGCCGTACACGGATAGCCTCTATGAAGCCCTGCGCTGCATCCACCTTTTTCTTAGTGTAGAGCAGTGCCTCCTTCATTTGTCGGCTCATGGTGTCTTTGTTGTTTTGATAGTCGCGCAGTGTCTCAGTAAACGACTGCGACACGTGCAGTTCTGGCAATTCCCCTTGGTTGAGTGTGAACGTCACTGTGCCGTCATCCTGTGTGTCAACGATAAAGTCTGGCGTTATTTGTTGTAATGAACGACCTATTACCTCACCAATTGAAGCCCCTGGTTTGGGATTCAGTTTGCGCAGTTCACGAATCAGCATTTCTGCCTGTAGGTCGTTCAGTTGTAACACTTGTTGCAACCGGTCCCAGTGCTTTCGGGTAAACAATTCAAAATAGTGCTCTATGGTCTTTTCCATCAGGTCCCGCAACCGCGAAGGGCCACGGCGCCTGATTTGCAGCAAGAGGCACTCTTGCAACGAGCGGGCACCGATGCCGGCAGGGTCAAACTCCTGCAGTAAGTGCAGCACATGCTCTATCTGTTGGGTGGTAACATCTAATCCGTGATAAACAGCTAACTCGTCACTGATGCTGTCTGGTGACTTGCGTAGCAGACCGTCATCGTCAAGAGACCCTATCAGATATTCCATGATGTCATGCTCAACCTCATTCAGCTCTGCCATGTCCATCTGCTCTTTCAGCAAGTCATAAAACGACTCTGTCTGCCCATAGACGAGTTCTTCCCGGTTTTCGTCAGCATGGCCACCACCATAGTAGACTGGTAGTTCCTCATCGTCACGGCCTATCGACTCCAAGGCAGCATCAAGGGCTGACTGACGCTCCTCTTGTTCCGATTGCTGGTCAAAGTCTTCGTCGCCAGCCGTCTCCCCTGCACCCTCGTCATGCCACTCTGCATTGTCATCATAGTCGTCAGCAGAAATCTCCAGTGCAGGGTTATCATCCATTTCAGTCTTGATACGTTCCAACAATTGGTTGACAGGCAACTCCGTCAATTGTGCCTGCAACAACTGCTGTTGTGTAATGACCTGTGCCAGCTTCTGCTGTTGCACCTGTCTTTGTTCCTGTATCTGCTCCTGTGCCATTTATTTGAAATACTCTGTCAATTGACTTGCATACGACTCCAATTGCTGCACATCACCGTTGGCATAGCGGTTCCACACCTGCTGGCAGGGCAGCAAGAGTGGTGAGAACGTTACGTCAGTCCGCTTCAGATAGGGGTCACAATGCTGGAAGATTTCCAAAACGTCAGCAACCAGTTGGGGCGAAATGCCCATGAGTCGGCCAAGCTCTTGCACTTCGGGTGTCGCACTGACCATCGTGACTGGTGTCAGCCGGAAATAGAGGTCCAGAATCAAGACTAACATGACTGGTGTCAATCGGCCGTCTTCTTCCAAGGGCCGGAAGTCCCGCTCAAAAGTCTCCTCAACCGCGACACCTTCATAGAAATCACCTCCAGAGTTGAAGCCAGTCATCTCACGCAGCAACCTGACGGCACGACTCAGCCGACGCGGGTTCTGTCCGTACTCCTGCCAAATGCGCTCAATGCGTGGTGTCTCCAAACGTGCAATCTCACACATACGGTCATACAGCACTTTGGGAGCAATGTGCAGTTCAAGGCTCAAGTCCACCATGCCGCGGCTATATACGGGTTTCACACCCACGGGGCGTCGCAGGTAGAGCTGCATCAGTAGCAGCCAATAGTCGTCCTGCCATTTCTGTTTCTTTGCCATGCTTTGTCTTTGTTTTCTGTTTCTGCATGCAAAGATACAATTTCGTAAGGAAATAACAAAATAATTTGGGCAAAATTGGCAAGACAGTAAAAAACCGTCACTTTTTTTGCTCTTATGAAAAAAAATGACTATATTTGCATGCAGATTCGGCATGGAATATAAAAAAAGACTATGGCTGATAGTCGTCTTAATGGTGTGTACACTCATGGCCGGTGCGCAAACCATCAGGGACGAAATCAAAAAAAACATACGATGCTCGGCCAGCAACTACATGGCTTATCCCGGTCCTAAGCAGCATCATCTGACCCCGGCTCCTGCTGGTGTCAAGCCGTTTTATATCTCTCACTATGGCCGCCACGGCTCACGTTACCATAATAAAGAGAACATCTACGATATTCCCTATTTTATCTTGGCCAAGGGAGACTCGGCAGGCAAACTGACACCATTGGGTCAGGACGTCATGCAACGATTAGACCTGATTCGCCACGATGCCCGCAATCGCTGGGGCGAACTCACGTCTTTGGGCGCATTACAGCACCAACAGATAGCCCAGCGCATGATGGAGCGATTTCCAGAAGTCTTTGAGGGCAAGGTTACCATTGATGCTCGCAGCACCACCGTCATCCGTTGCATCCTCTCCATGGAGAATGCACTGAGCCAGTTGGTACGCATGAATCCGCGCCTTAATATTCACCACAATGCCACCCAGCGTGACATGTATTATCTGAACCAACAAGACAAATACCTGTTTTCGCTGAAGATGGACTCCACTGCCCAGGCCCATTACGATGCTTTCGCGAAGAAATATGAAAAGAACGATCGGCTGATGCAATCCCTGTTCAGCGACACAGCCTATATTCGCCAAAATGTTGATGCCGGCAAGCTGAACTATTTCCTTTTTAAGGTAGCCAGTAACATACAAAGTACAGAACTGCGCAATCAACTGACATTATACGACCTGTTCAACGATGAAGAAGTGTATCACAACTGGAAGAAAGAGAATGCCTGGTGGTACGTTGCCTTTGGCTGTTCATCCATTAATGGCGGCGTGCAACCATATACGCAACGCAATTTATTGCGCAAAATCATTGCTGAGGCCGACAGTTGCATACAACTGAAAAAGCCTGGTGCCACACTGCGCTATGGCCATGAGACAGTGGTGATGCCGCTGACCTGCCTGCTTGACCTGAACGGCTATGGCAGCATCGTGACGGATAAATTAGAGACGGTAGACCGCAAAGGCTGGGCCAACTACAAGATTTTCCCCATGGGTGCGAACATCCAGTTTATTTTCTATCGCAAAGACGAGCAAGACAAAGACGTGCTTGTCAAGGTACTGCTCAACGAGAACGAGGCTACATTGCCGTTGAAAAGCCAGATAGCCCCCTACTATCGTTGGAGCGATGTTCGTGACTTCTATCTAAAGAAACTGGACGATTACGAGAACAAGTAACCCCCTAATAAGGTAAGGAGCAGATGAAGTATCAAGACACATACAAGACACGAAGACAAAAGGCTTTTGCATTGCTTGTACCTTTTTATTTCTTTACCTTTTTATTTCTTTACCTTTCTACTTCTTTACCATTAAAGGCACAGTCGGCTTTTGACCTCATTACGAAAAACCGCAATTTCTCAGCCAGCAACTATTGCATCTACCCTGACAGCATACAGCCCCACATGACACCACCGCCTGCTGGCAAGCACCCTTTCTACATATCGCATTATGGCCGCCACGGTTCCCGATACCTCAGTAATCGAAAGGGCTACGACATACCTTACAAAATGCTGTGTCGTGCCGACTCGATGGACGAGCTGACACCCATCGGCCAAGATGTATTGCGCGAGGTGCGCCATATCATTGAAGACTCTGAAGGTCGCTGGGGTGACCTTACGGGACTGGGCAAGCGCCAGCATCGAGACATTGCCAAGCGTATGGTAGAGCGATTTCCAGAAGTCTTTGCAGGCAAAGCGCATGTTGATGCTCGCAGCACCAGTGTCAACCGCTGCATCCTCTCCATGGGTTCTGCAATACAGCAACTGCTGGCCATCAATCCCCATCTGCAAGTCACCATGAATGCCTCAATGGGCGACATGTGGTATATGAACCATCAAGATAAGGAACTGCGCGACAGTGCCCGGTCGAAGCGTGCCGAACAGGCATATAACAATTTCCGTCGCACCCGCCAGAAGAATCCGCGCCTGATGGAATTGCTCTTTGTTGACCCTGACACGATGCGCAAGGCAGTCAGCGAACAGTGGCTTAACTATTATCTCATCAAGACTGCCACTATTCAGCAAAACACCCACATGAACGAAAACACCAATCTGCTCGACTTGTTTTCCTATGAGGAGATACACCAATACTGGCAGATAGAGAATGCCTGGTGGTACATTCAGCATGGGCCGTGTCTGCTCAATGGCGGTCACCAGCCTTATACCCAACGCTACCTATTGCGTCGCATCATCGAGGAAGCCGACAGTTGCTTGCAGCTTGACAGGCCTGGTGCTACACTGCGCTTTGGACATGAGACCGTTGTGCTGCCGCTGACCTGTTTGTTGGGCATCAACGGCTTTGACTTGGAAACCGAAAGTCTGGAAGTGTTAGAAGGGAAAGGATGGTGGGCCTGTCTGGTGTTCCCTATGGCCTCCAACATCCAGTTTATCTTCTATCGCAGTGGTCCGAAAGACGCGGATGTACTTTTCAAAGTGTTGCTTAACGAAAACGAGGCTACGTTGCCTATCGAGACCGATATTGCTCCTTACTACCACTGGCGCGATTTCAAGAAGCACTATCTCAAGAAGCTCGATGATTACGAGGCCATTCGCAATAGCCGACAAAGTCCATGATGAAGCACACTCTACGCATCCTCTTTTTGGCGGCCTGCCTGTTTGGAGCGCAGTGGTGCCATGCAGTCTCTGGGCGACTCTACACTTCCAACCGCCTGTCCAGTGGACTCATCACCTGCATCTGTCAGGACCGTTATGGATTTATTTGGGTAGGCACAGAGTATGGACTGAACAAGTTTGACGGATACCATAACTACACCTATACTCACAACCGCGCAGATTCGACCACCATTATCGACAATGAGATTTCCATGCTCTTTGTCGACCGTGACGGCCAGCTTTGGGTGGGCTGTTCGAAGGGGCTGGTGCGCTACGACTATGAGCACGACCGGTTTCAACGTTTCTATTTTCCTGATAACCGTCAGCCTCGCATCAGTGCTATGATGCAAGATACCAGTGGCCGTCTGCTCATTGGCACCGCAGGATATGGTCTCTACTCCTACACAGAGGCTGCTGGTTATATACACTATGAAGACCGCTTTTGCCAACGCCACATCGATGACTTCTACAGCCGTATGCATTTGGACCGCGAGGGCAACCTGTGGCGCAGCAGCCACAGACCTGTGCTCACCAAGTTTTTAGTCAAGAAAGGCCAGCCTGCCTCGCTGCGTGACTATCCCATAGGCGACCATCACCCCCGTTGCTATCTCGAATACGGCCCTCAGCAATTGCTCATCATCTGCATGCATGGCATTTTGAGCTACCATTACCAGACGGGTGAGGTCAGCGATGCTGGTTTCGACCTGTCGCAACTCCCCTCCGGTGTTAGCATTGAGAATGCCATACTGAGTCGGCAGGGCGACCTCTATCTGGCTACGTCAGGCGGGCTCATGGTGATAGCTCATGGCAGTCAAAAGCTGACCCGCGTGGAGGATACCGGTGGAAGCATAGACCTCAATGCAGCCAACGTTGTAGATGTCATGGAAGACAAAGACCAGAACCTGTGGGCAGCTTGCTACAACAAGGGTCTGCTGTTCTTCTCCCACCAGCAGGCAGCTTTCCACTCATGGAGCTTGTCAAGCCAACACTACCTGACGGGTGGCGGCATTTCATCCATTACATCCGACGTGGGCAACGAAACCTGGTGCACAGTGCAGAACAGCGGTGTCTTCCGTCTGGATGCCAACGGCCATGTCACAGCACACCCTCAGTCTCCGGCAGGCACGCGCCTCATTTTCCGCGACCATCGCGGACAATACTGGCTGACGACGGAGAACGTGCTTTACCGTTATGAACCGATGTCAGGACAGGCAACCCCGGAACTGACACTGAATGGCCGCGGACTGAACTGCCTCTGCGACGATGCGACAGGCCGACTTTACATCAGTTCGTTTGGCATGGGTCTTTATGTCTACGACCCGATGACCCGCCAGGGTGAGCTGCTCAGCATGCAGCAAACCGATCGTAAAGGCGGCTATCTGTGCAACGATTGGATTAAGTCGCTCAGTTTCGACTCGCGTGGGCTGCTCTGGCTCTGCACAACCAATGGCTTGTCGGTGATGAATCCTCAGGGCTATGTGTTCAACAGCCGCGGATGGAACATGCTGTTAGAGGGCCAGCAATGCTTTGCCACCTGTGAGACGGTCAACGGCGATATGCTCGTCGGCACAGAAAGTGGCCTTTATCGTTATGACTGGCAGCAGAACAAGGTGGCAGAGGTGTCTGGCACCGAAGCGTTGCGCGACAAAATGATTTGTGCCATGGTACGCGACCGGCAGGGCACCGTCTGGATAGCCACTACGGCAGGCATTTGGGAATATAAGGAGGGAAAACAAGGTGACACCCGGCTCATTGGACATATTGCTGGCAACGGGCTGACCACTAAGGAGTATATGCTCGGTGCCGTGTTGCACCATGCCGACGACCACATCAGTTTCGGAACAGCTGACGGCATGGTGACATTCCTGCCTGACCACGTCAACACCAGTCGGCAGCAATTAGGGAAAACACGCCTGACTCGCTTCACAGCCGGTGGCCAGTCGCTGAACCCGCTGCAAAACCGCTTTGAGCTGAGCCACGACGACAACTCGTTTACATTGGAGTTCTCAATGCTGGACTATGTGAATGCGGAGAACATAGCCTATCAATATCGTCTGAAAGACAGCGGGCCGTGGCTCCAGACTCCTGAGGGCAACAACCAGCTGACCTTCATACAGCTGCCGCCGGGCAACTATCACTTAGAGGTGCGGGCCACGGCGGGCGGCATCATCAGCGACCACGTCACGCAACTTGACATCCGCATCCTCAAGCCATGGTACAACACTTGGTGGGCCTGGCTGTTCTACCTGTCCATGGCCGCCAGCTTTGCCGGACTGATGCTGTTCAGCTGGCGGCGCTATCAAGAGGAAAAGCGCCTGAACCTGACAATCAGCAACCTGAAGGACAACATGCGGTGGCTGCGCGGCAAATTTTTTGGCAGCTTGGAACAAAAAGGCGACATCAAACCCGTGCGCGTGAAGGGCAACAACGATGCCTTGATGGAAAGGGTGGTGAAGTGCGTTAACGAAAACCTCTCCAACCCAGACTTCGACATGGAGACCTTGACTCGCGAAGTTGGCATCAGCCGTGCCCAGCTGCACCGCAAGATGAAGGAGATGACAGGCATACCCACCAGCGAGTTTGTGCGTAACCTGCGATTGGAACAGGCTGCCCGCCTCATCCGTGAGCGGAAAATCAACATCACACAGGTGGCTTACTCTGTGGGGTTCAACAACCAGGCTCATTTCTCCACCGTATTTAAGAAACACTTTGGCATGACGCCGACAGAGTATGCAGAGAAAGGGCAATGACCAGAAAGCAACAGAAAAATAACCCATAAAAACCAGGAACGCTATGAAAACAACAAATCCAAGCCGGGTAAGAAGGCTGCTGATGGGGGTCCTGCCCCTTTGTCTTTTCATTTTCTTGCCCGCATCGGCCGAGGACGGCCACAACTTGTGGCTGCGCTGCCAGCCCGTAAACAAGGCCAAGGTTATTACCACCTTGCAGTCGCCCACCATAGCTGTTGTCCGGCAGGAACTGGAGACTTACTACGCGGGAGCTGACATCACCCTGAAGCTTGATGCCACCATGCCCGATGACGACGGCTACAGCATTGACGGCACCACCCTTACGGCCCGTCGCGAGGCTGGCTTGCTTTACGGTGCCTATGCCTTGTTGCGTCAACAGATGACTAATGACCATCGGCATCCTGTTTCTGACTTTAAGCATGAGAGTCATCCTGCCTTCCCCCTGCGCTTGCTGAACCATTGGGACAATCTGGACGGCAGCATTGAGCGCGGCTATGCGGGCGAAAGCATCTTTGAGTGGTTTCGTTTGGACGAGCAGCTCATTCGCGACTATGCCCGCGCCAATGCCTCCATCGGCATCAACGGCAGCGTGCTGAACAACGTCAATGCCTCTCCCAAGATGCTGGCCACCCCCTATCTGAAAGAGGTGAAGAAGATAGCCGACATCTTGCGGCCCTACGGCATTCGCGTGTTTCTCTCCATCAACTTTGCCACGCCCATGGCTTTGGGCGAAACCAAGACAGCCGACCCGTTGGACAAAGCGGTGGCCAAGTGGTGGAAGCGGAAAGCCAAGGAGGTCTACAAGCTCATTCCCGACTTCGGCGGCTTCCTTGTCAAGGCTAACAGTGAGGGACAGCCCGGCCCGATAGACTATCACCGCACGCATGCCGAGGGGGCCAATATGCTGGCCGATGCCGTGCTGCCTTATGGCGGCATCATCATGTGGCGCTGCTTCGTCTATGGTGCCAATCACAAGGGCGAAGACCGTGTGAAGCAGGCTGTGTCGGAGTTCAAGCCGTTAGACGGACAATTCCACGACAACGTCATCTTGCAGACCAAGAACGGCCCGCTCGACTTCCAGCCGCGTGAGCCCTACAGCCCCATCTTCGACCAAATCACCAAGACGCCCAACATGGTGGAGTTGCAGGTTACGCAGGAGTATCTCGGCCAGTCGCGCCATTTGGTCTACCTCGCCCCTATGTGGAAGGAATTCTTCCAGCAGGTGCCTCCCCAAGGGCTGAAAGGCATTGTCGGCGTGGCCAACATTGGCAAGGACCGCAACTGGTGTGGCCATCACTTCTCGCAAGCCAACTGGTATGCTTTCGGCCGTTTGGCATGGAACCCCAGCCTGACATCGGAGAAAATAGCTCAGGAGTGGCTCAAGCAGACCTTTACCACAGCTCAGGACTTTGTGCGCAGCATGACCCAGGTCATGTGTGAAAGCCGCGAGGCCTGTGTTGACTATATGATGCCGCTTGGCCTGCACCACATTTTCAAGTTCGACCATCACTACGGTCCGGAGCCTGACGGCTTCAAGGCTGAATATCCATTGGAGTGGTGTCCCGTCTATTACCACAAGGCTAACAAAGACAGCATAGGCTTCGACCGCAGCAGCACGGGGACCGATGCCGTCGGCCAGTATCGTCACGCTGTTGCGCAAACCTATAATGATATAGCTACCTGCCCAGAAAACCTGCTGTTGTGGTTCCACCGCGTGCCGTGGACCTATCGCATGAAGGATGGCTCCACGCTGTGGGAGTCACTGCAGTATCACTATAATCAGGGTGTCATCAGCGTAGAGGGCTATCATAACCTGTGGCACACAAAAATGCGCCATTTCATGGACGAACAGCGTTGGCGCGAAGTGGATGAGCGCTTGGAAGACCAAGTGGCCAATGCCCGTGAGTGGCGCGACACCTGTCTGAAGTATTTCGGCCAGTTCGCAGAGTCTCGCTAAAATAACTTGCGAAGTTATCGGAATAACATGCGATGTTACGGCAATAACTTCGCATGTTAATTGGATGAATCCATAAATTGTCATCTCTCGCGCGCACGCGCGCGTATATGATAGCTTAACGGAAAATTAACCCGCGTTA